>ERZ809201.5-NODE-5-length-323977-cov-36.563179_pt1 | contig 323977 bp, 335 predicted proteins | sample MGYA00520516_ERZ809201 | MGnify/ENA primary metagenome ERZ809201 (study PRJEB31570, sample SAMEA3213006) | Homo sapiens | biome: human-gut; feature: human gut; material: fecal | place: Sweden | collected 2011 ... | reverse complement strand
TGGCAAAAACAACCCAATAAACTTAATATTCAAGGTGAAATAGAAAGAGCTATTCAAAATATTACTGGAGAACAAGTGGAACTAATTGGATCTGGCAGAACAGATGCAGGAGTGCATGCTTTTGGACAAGTAGCCAATTTTAAAATTGACTCAGATTTTCCAATAGAGAAAATGGCCATAGCAATCAACTCACAATTAAAAAAATCTATTCGCATAAAAAAAACAGAAGAAGTATCACAAGAATTTCATAGTAGATACAATTGCCATAGCAAAACATATCAATATGTTATAGATAACTCGGAACAAGGAAGTGCAATATATAGAGGTTTATCATATCATGTGCCACAAGAGCTAGATGTAGAAAAGATGCAAAAAGCAGTTACATACTTTGTGGGAGAGCATGACTTTAGCAGTTTTAAATCTAGTGGAACAAGTAGCAAAAGTAGTGTTAGGATAATATATGATGCAAATGTTGAAAAAGACGGAGAAAAAGTAAAAATCAGCCTTACAGGTAATGGATTTTTATATAATATGGTAAGAATTATATCAGGAACTTTAGTAGAGGTTGGGCTTAATAATATAGAACCAGAAGATATACCTAAGATAATAGAAGCAAAGAATAGACAAATGGCAGGAAAAACATTACCACCACAAGGTTTGTTTTTAATGAAAGTAGAATATAATTAATAAAATGTAAGAATTTATATTATGTATAGATTCTTACATTTTGTTTTGTAACGGTTTTATGTATTTGCACATAATATATAGCAAATAAAATAAGAGAGGGGAAAAATATGAATACATTATTACTATTTTTTGCTCTTCCTGTTGCTACTGTTATACTAGCCATTGTATTACAGAAAATTTTGAATAATCCTTTACTGGTGGCTGCAACATTTTTTGCAATATATTTAGTTGTGGCATTTACCGCATTTGACGCAAGTTTTTTAGTATATGCAATTATATATACTATACTTGCATATATAACAGCTATTTTAGTAAATGCAATTTGCAAGATTTTAAGAGCGCTGGCAAATCAAAATAATTGTACTTATAGAGTGACAGAAAGACCAATTACAATTAGCACAAATCTATCAAGTGATGGAAATGATGTAACAAGTAATACTACATTATTAACAAATGGAAATACATTATCTAATAATTCTGGAGGATGCAATTGTAGATGCAGACGAAGATAAAAAATGGATAAAAATGGTACTTTACAAAGTATCATTTTTGTACATTTTATGAGATAAAAACAACAATATTACAGTTATGTTACAAATTTATTAAGTTTATATTACAAGCCATAAATTCTGTTGTTTTTAATACAAAAATGTTGTAAAATAAAATATGAATAGTGATAATTTATAAAGCTATAAGGAGGAATAAAAATGGCAAAAAATCCAATGCAAAGAAAAGCACAAAATTCATTTTTATTAGGTATGTTAATAACATTATTGGTTACAGGACTTATCATAGGAGTTTTAATAATTCAGTTAACTAAAATAACGAAACAACAACAAGAAGAAAAGGCTAATATGAAACAAGTCTATGTTGTATCTACAGAGATAAAATCAGGAGATATAGTAACAATTGATAAATTGAAAACACAAACATTAGATAGCAGTCTCATACCATCTAATGTATTAACTTCAAGTGAGTTAGAATCTAAATCTAATGTAACTGATGAAGGTGGAAACTTAGTTAAAAAGGTGCATGTCATTTCTAAAATAAATTTAAAACCAGGAACTGTTATTACAACAGACATGGTTAAGGCAGAAGGAGAAATAGCGAATGATGTAAGAAAAGTTGAATATAATGCAATTCAACTTACTTCACAGATACAAACAGGAAAATATGTAGATGTTCGCTTAAGACTTCCAAGTGGAGGTGACTATATTGTTGTATCACATAAAAAAATAGAGATACCTTCAATAGATGGTTTAGATTCTCTTAATACAGTATGGCTTGAATTGTCTGAAGCAGAAATACTAACTTTAAACTGTGCTATTGTAGAATCATATAAAATTCAAGGTTCTTTATTATATATTACAGAATATATAGAGCCAGGCATGCAAGAAAATGCAATACCAAACTATACACCAAATAACGAAGTATATGAATTAATACAAAAAGATCCTAACTGTGTTGAAAATGCAGTTGCTGAAATTGTAGCAAGAAATAGAGCACTATCTAGAAACCCAATAAATACTAACTTGAACAATAATTCAGCAGGAGCATCAGAAAGTGTAATTACAAAAACAGAAGAAGAAATCAGAAAAATGCAAGAGGAAAGACAAAAATACTTAGATTCATTAAGTTAATAAAATATAAGAGTGGAGGTATATATGAAGACAATAAGCTTTATAGGCGCATATGATAAAACAGATTTATTGTTATATCTTGCTAAAATTTTTACCACTATGGGCAAAAAAGTTTTAATAATTGATACCACTATTTTACAGAAAGCTAAATATATTGTACCAGTAATATCTCCAGCTAAAGCTTATGTGACAAGTTATGAAGATATTGACATTGCTGTAGGTCTTTACAATTATAGCTCTATCAAGAGCTATTTAGGCTTACCAGAACACGCAGTATTGACCTATGATTATATATTTATAGATGTAGACTCAATAGAAGAAATGAGAAACTTTAATATAAGTGAAACAAATAAAAAATATTTTGTAACAGGATTTGACTCTTATTCATTAAAAAGAGGATTAGAAATATTAGCAGGAATGGGAGAGACTTTAGAATTAAAAAAAGTATTATTTTCTAAAAACATTTCATATGAGGAAGAAGAATATTTTAATTACTTAGCTCTTGGAACTAAAGTTAAATGGGACGATGAAACAATATATTTTCCACTTGAACAAGGAGATCAAGGAGTTATTATAGAAAATCAAATGGTGCAAAAAATCAAATTCAAAAAATTGACTGAACTTTACAAGGAGAGTTTGTTATATATAGCCAATGAATTGGTAGAAGATAAAGCAGATGTGATGAATTTGAAAAGAGCATTTAAGCAATTAGAAAAAGGAGTTTAGAATTAATGGCAATTGTAACATTTTGTAGTAACGAAATAAAAGAAACGGGACAAACATTGTCTTTATCAGCAGTAGCTACATATATGGCAATAGAACATAATTATAAAATACTAGTTATATCTACAGACTTTAATGACTTAAGTTTAGAAAATTGCTTTTGGGAATATGACAAGATAAGAACAAATGGAGCAATAAGAAAAGACCAGAATATAGGAATAGAGTCTGGAATAGAAGGATTAATAAAAGCATTAAAAAGTAATAGGATAAGCAATGAAATCATAAAGAATTATTCTAGGATAGTTCTTAAAGACAGATTAGACATTTTATTATCACCAGCAACAAAATCATATCAAGAATATACAGAAATTGTAGAAAACTATGTAGATATTTTGCAAGTAGCCGAAAGATATTATGACTTAATATTTATTGATTTAAGCAAAAAGATGCCAAGAAAAGATGCAGCAGCTATATTAAAATTATCAGACATAGTGGTTATTAATATGACACAACGTTTAAAAACGATAAATGACTTTGCAACACTAAGACAAGCAAATGATTTCTATCAAAGAAGAAATGTTATGCTTTTAGTAGGAAGATATGATAGAAATTCAAAATACAATACTAAAAATATTACTAGATATTTAAAAGAAAAAAAGATGGTTTCAGCTGTTCCATATAATACTTTGTTTCTTGAAGCATGTTCAGAAGGTAATATAATTGAATTTATGCTAAGAGCTAAAAATGTTACAGATGAAGCAGATACAAACAATATTTTTATAAAAGAAATAAAATCAATAGATGAAGGTATAATTTTTAAATTGCAAGAATTACAAATGAAGATATAGCCTAGAGGAAAGGAGATCCAAAATGCTTAGAGTATTGTTAATAGTAATCGTATTTCTTATAGCAGGCTTTGCAATATATGCTTTTTTGAAAAGAAGAAGTAAACAAGAAGCAGAAAGCGATATAGAAGTTGATGATAAGACATATACATTAGAGTTAATGACTGCTTTTGTAAAAAGAAGACTAGATGAAATTACTAAAATCAACTTGTATGATATTGGACTCTCAGAAGAAGAGTTGAAAAGAAGGAAGCAAAAGAAATATGAGCTAAAGAAGGCTTTAAAAGGTTGTACATATGGAGACGTTAATGATAAAAAGTATATTAAAGAACTGATATATGATTTATTATATAGAGAATACAATGTGAATGAGACCAACATATCAAAAGCAATTCCTTTTGATATACCATCATTATTAACAGCACAAGATAAATTTGATATTATATTATATATGTATAAAAATGAGTTTGGATATGAAGCATTACCGGAAGTTATAAAAAAATATAACTTAGATGATTTAAAATATGTGGAAGGCGAAGCAAAACCTTGTTATGTAATCACTTCAGAAGAAATTAGTAAAATATATGAACAAGAGAATTTTATACTTACATTTGAAGACAAGCTAAATGTAGTAGTACAAAGAATATATCAACATTACAAAGGATATAGCTCTATTGATGAAATAAGAGATATGAACATAGATGGTATCTCAGGTGGTGTATCTGGACTTCCAGAGTCTTTCTTAAGTCAAGTTGCACAAACAGATGGAGACTATTTAAGTCAAATTGCAGAACATAAAGTTCCACGTGCTTGTGATAGTATTTGGATTATGTTCCATGGTAAATCAATCAGACTAGCATTCTTATCATTCGGTTCAGAAGCTGAACTAAAAAGAGTTTGCCAAAATATTTATAAGTACAATAATCCTGGCCAGTTATCAGATACTAACGGATTTAAAATAAATGAAATGAAAGATGGCTCTCGTGTCGTTGTAGTAAGACCTAGTATGTCAGAGACATGGGCATTTTTCGTAAGAAAATTTGACGTTAAAAGAGCTACACTAGAACAAATAATTCGCTTCCCTGGAAAAGATGAAGCAATAGATTTATTAAAATATTTAGTAAAAGGTGCAAGAATCATATCACTAACTGGTGAGCAAGGTTGCCGGAAAAACAACAATGCTTATGGCTATGATTGAAAATATATACGAAACTATGAACCTTCGTATTACAGAAACTGCTTTCGAGCTTCACTTAAGAAAAATTTATCCAACCAGAAATATCTTATCAATGAGAGAAACAGAAACTGTTTCTGGACAAGACTGTTTGGACGTTCAAAAGAAGACTGACGGTTCTGTTAACATCATAGGTGAGGTTGCTACAGACCCTGTAGCTTCTTGGATGATTCAATCTGCCCAAGTTGCTTCTAAGTTTACATTATTTACTCACCATGCTAAAACTTTCCCAGATTTAGTAACAGCACTTCGTAACTCAATGTTAAGAGCAGGAGTGTTCAAGGATGAAAGAACAGCAGAAGAACAAGTAGTACAAGTATTAAACTTTGACATTCACTTAGTAAAAGACTTTAGAGGAAGAAGATACATAGAAAGAGTAACAGAGTGTATTCCAGTTGAAGACAGAAATGAATATACATTTGATTACAGAAAAGAGAAAAGTTTAGAAGGAAAATTAGACAAATTCATGGACAATGCAACTGTATTCTTTACAAAAACTACAAACAGAGAATTATATAAATATAGAAACATTATGGAATATCAAGATGGAAATTATGTACTTACAAATCCAATTTCAGAAGAAAATATTAAAGCAATGAGAATGAACATGGACGATAGTGACATACAAGGGTTTGATGATTTCTTGCAAAGAAACTGGGGGATAAAATTACAAAATGAAGAAGATACAAATCAAGAAGAAATAGTACAACCTAAAAAGAGAGGAAGAAAACCTAAAGCTACAATATAAACAAAAGAGAGTGAGGTGATTTTAAGATATGAATGAAAATATGCTATTATATCTAATGATGGGCGTTGGAGCACTTTTTCTAGTTATTATAGTTGCATATTTGATTATAAAAAATAGAAACCAAAATTCTGAAATAGCACAAATTAGAAAACTTCAAGAAGGTACAAAAGAAAAGAGTTTCTCTTTAGAAATATTATATCAAAAATTATATATATTCTATCTTAGGACACCTTTTCTTAAAAGATATTTATTAAAATTAAGAAGAAGATTAGCGATAATAAATGTTGAAGATGAATATTTAACAAGAAGACAAGCTTCTAAAATCCTAACAAATACATTATTAATAGTAATTCCATTAGCAATTCTAATTGTTCTTATTACACATAACAATACATTGCTAATGGTAATGTTACTTGTCTTTGAGATATTTATGATTGATACATTTATGGATGGAATGGTAGACAAACTAGACAATAAGTTATTGAAAGAACAAATAGATTTCTTCTCAGAAATAAGACATGCTTATCATGAATTTAACATGGTTGAGGAAGCAATATATCAGGTGGCACAAGATGATGACAAACCAGAAATGTCTAGACAAGCAGAAAAAATATATGAGGTTCTTATTTCAAATGATCCAGAATCAGAATTAGAAAAATACTATGATATAGCACCAAATAGTTACTTAAAAGAATTTGCAGGAATTTCTTATTTAACTAAAGAATTTGGAGACCGTAAAATCGACAATTCGTCTTTATACTTAAAGAACCTAAACAATATTACACAAGAGATGCAATTGGAAATTTTAAAAAGAGATAAACTAGATTATACATTTCAAAGTTTAGCAGTAATATCAATAGTCCCAATGTTATTTATTGAGCCAATAAAGAATTGGGCTTCATCACAATTTAATTTTACAGAAGCGTTTTACAATGGAAAAAATGGAATGCTAGTGCAGATATTACTTTTGATTGTTACATTTGTATGTTATATATTAACTAGAAAACTAAAAGACAATGGCTCAACTAATATGAATACAAAAAATACAAAAAATCCATGGCAAGAAAAATTGTATAAAATTCCTGGAGTAAAAAAAGTGATTGACTTATTTATTCCAAATGAAGGAACAAAAGAGTATAGAACATTAATAAAAAACATGAAAAATGCAGCCTCAAAAGACAAAATAGAATGGATTTATATAAATCGTATTACATTAGCTATTGCGATATTTATAGTATCGGTATTTCTAATTGGACAATTACATCAGATAACTATAAATAATATATATACAGACCCAACTGTTACATTTAATGTTTTAGGAGAAATGAGTGATAAAGATAAAAAGACAGCAATGGAATTAACGGAGTCAGATAATCAATATATTAGACATCTCAAAGGAGAACCAAAAATAACACAAGCAGATGTTGAAAAAGCAATGAGAAGTGGAAAAATAAATAAAGATTACTTGGGTAGTAAAGATCCTGAAATTGCAACAGCAGCTGAAAGAATACTTGGAAAAATACAAACTGTAAATACCGAAAAAATGCAATGGTTTGAATTTTTAATAGCAATGGTTTTAGCTATAATTGCATATAACTCACCAATATGGCTATTAAAATTCCAAGCTAAAATGAGAGAAATGGAAATGGAAGATGAGGTAATGCAGTTTAACACAATTATTCTAATGTTAATGAAAATTGAAAGAGTAAATGTTGAAATCATATTAGAATGGTTAGAAAGATATGCAAATATTTTTAAAGAGCCAATTAGTAAATGCGTTAACAACTATGAAAGTGGTGCGTGGGAAGCTTTAGAACAATTAAAGGAAGATGTTACATACCAGCCTTTAATTAGGATTGTAGAAAGTCTTCAAGCAGCAGTAGAAAAAATACCAATTGCAGATGCTTTTGATGAACTAGATACAGAAAGAGAATATTATCAAGAAAAACGTAAAGAGTCAAATGAAAGACTAATTGCTAAAAAAGGAAAAATAGGAAAAGCTATAGGCTTTGCACCAATGGTTATATTATTTGTAGGATATTTGATTGTACCATTAGTATTCATAGGATTAACAAGTATGACTCAGACTTTTGATAGTATGACTACTATGCAAAAATAAAATACAGAAGGAGCAAAAATAAATGGAAAATGCATCAAAAGCTTTAATTATAGCTGGTTCAGTATTACTCGCTGTTTTAATTATAATAGCATTAATATATACATTTAGCCAAATAAGTAGTTTGAAACAAGTAGAAGCAAGTTCAGAAGAAGAAAAAATTTTGGCACAATATGACAAAGAAATTGAAAGTTTCAACAGACAGGGCTTATATGGGAGTGAAATATTATCTTTAGCTAATCTAGTAGAAGATTATAATAAAAGACAATCAGACCTTAAAGGATATAAACCAATTACATTAAAAGTAAGTATAACTCAAATTATTGATGCTAAATATTTAAAAGAAACTCAATATTCTAAATACGGAGATCTAATAAAGGATTTTAAAAATTTAGAAAAGAAAATGCAAGATCTAAAAAAAGAAAAAATTTGTGGACAAACATTAGATAAATTAGCAGGAATGAAAACAGAGACACTTGAAGATTTGATATCTAGATATAATTTGGCCAATAGAACAAATTATACTCTAGAAGAAATAGAAAAAAGAATTAATGACTATCAAAGTGTAAATTCTGAAATGCAAACATTTAAAAATAAGAAATTCAATACACCAGAGGTTGAATATGATAATTCAATAGGCAGAATAGTTAAAATGTCATTTAGAGAAATAAATACATAATGCAAGAAAGGAGCTAAATATGGAAAATGCAACAAGAGCTTTTATAATGGCAGCAGGAGTATTATTAGGAGTTCTAATATTATCGTTAGGAATATATTTATTTTCTATATTTGGCCAGTACAGTGCTAATGCATATGAAACGATGGAGAAAAATCAAATCACACAATTTAATAGTCAATTTTTTAAATATTATGGAAATACCACATATAGTTATGTAGACGAAAATGGAAAAGAAAAAACAATTACAAATCCAATCCAATGTACTGCACATGATATTATTAGCATTGTAAATTTGGCACAGCAAAATAATATACAATTCCAGCTTACAAATGAAGAACAGGCGAGTGACAAAACACGTTATATTCAAGTGGATATTGGAAAAAATAAAAAGAATCAAAATGTGGAAAAATGGAGTGAAACAGACAAAATTAACTTTTTAAGGGAAAATGCAGATAAGAATTATAAATGCAGTGCTGTACTCACAAATAGTGTTACAAGTAGGGTTAATCATATAAAGTTTGAGGAGATAGTAATACCATAAATTTCTAAAAAAAAATATCCAAAAACTATTTACATATTTTTATACTTAATGTTATAATAAAGGAAGAATTTAATGAAAAAGTCGATTTTTATTGTTTTAGCTATATTATTTATTATTGCTATTGTAATTTGTTTATATATATATAATGTAAAAAAAATAGAAAACGTAGCAATAAAACATAATAAACAATATGAAGAGTATTGTAATAAAGAAATACTAGGAACAGAGTTAATTAGCCTAATAAATAAAGCTATAGACTATAATGAAAAAAATAGTGTAGAAAAACAAGAAAACACTATTTATTATATAAATAACAATACAAATTCTATTCAAATCACAGTAAAATTTTTAGATAATGATAAAATAATAAAAATGGAAAATATTGCAGAGAAACAAACAGAAAACTTTATAAAGTTTTTTGCAACAGCAACTTTTAAATGTAATGATATTAAATATCATAAACAGACGAAGAATGTTCAAAGTATGTATTTTGAACAAATAAACAATTAAGATTTTAATATTTAGATAAAATCTAAAATTTAAAATATACTAAAGTAAAAAAAAGGAGGAATTTTTTATGGAAAACGCATCAAAAGCATTAATTATAGCAGGTGCAATTTTGTTATCAATTTTAATTATAGGTTTAGGTATGTTTATATACCAAAAAGCAGCAGGAGCTATGGAAGGAATAAATATTAATTCACAAGAGGTGCAATCATATAACTCGGCTTTTATAAACTATGAAGGAACACAAACTGGTTCAGCAGTAAGAGCATTATGTGATGCTGTTAGAAGCCATAACAATGCAAATCAAAATGATACTTCATTACAAATTGGTATAAAATTTGGAGATATTGGAAAAGGACAAGATGTTGATAAATTAGACCAAACAATTGACTACACATCTGTAACGAGCGTTAGAAATGCTATAAAAGTAGGAAAAATGTATAGTGTTACATTAACACCAGCTAAATCAGGAAAAATTGCAACAATAGTAATAACAGATGCAAATAGTAATACATAATAACATATTTAATATGATAGGAATGAGAAATTATGGAGAATGCAACAGATGCCTTGAAAATGGCTTTTGCGGTAATAGTATTTGTAATGGCATTAACAATAGCTGTTATGATGTTTTCTCAATTAAATCAAGTTTCTAAATTGGTTGTTTCAAGTAGTGATATTACTAAATATTATGAATATAAAATAGCTAAAGATGAAGAACAGACTAGAATTGTAGGGTTGGAAACAATTATTCCTACCCTTTATAAATATTATAAAGAAAACTATACGGTTCTATTCTTGGATAAAGGAGGAACTCCGTTAAATTTATATAAATCTCAAACAAACAGAAGCTTATGGAGTGAAAAAGGAAGTATAGGAAAATACTATACAACTGACGAGGATAAATACACAACTTATGATCTAAATCCTGTATGTGCTTTTGACGTTGATGATGAAACTATCAGACATGAGCCTTGGACAGGAAGTTTGACTGATTATAAAGAAAATTTAGATGCTTTTTTGAATGGAGGAGAGTTTAAGTACAAGAGTGGAGGAACAGATTCTGCAGGAAACTATGGATATACATATTCAGGCTTTATAAAAGCTTATAAAAATCGCAAATTTAAAGAAACTCTGGGAGAGTATAAATATAATCAATATAATTCTACAGAGGATAAAGGTACTGAAAGTACAAGTTCATTACTAAAGAACAGAAAAAAGAGAGTGATTATTTATCAATTACAATAACAAGGAGTATTAATTATGGGAGATAGTTTAATTACAATTATTGCAATATTTTTAGCAGCAATTTTAATGTTTGTTTTTCCACTTATGTCATTATCTGAAAGAACAGACGATATTTCACAATTAGCAGTAGCAACAGCTACAAATGAATTTGTAGATAAAATTAGAACAACAGGAAAAATTACTTTAGATGATTATGAAAAATATATACAAACTATTTCATCTACTGGAAACTCATTTGAAGTTGAAATGCAAATACAACAATTAGATGAAAATCCTGGAGTAAAAGTAACACAGGCTGAAATGACAAAGATAGGTGAAAATGTATATTATAATAAATATACTAGCCAAATAGAAGAAGAACTAAATAAAAATGGAAAAATGAAACTAAAAGAAGGAGATATGGTTTCAGTAACAGTTAAAAATACTAACCAAACTATAGCTCAATTATTAAGAAACTTTTTCTATCAAATTACTGGAAATGACTCTTACCAAATCGCTGCAAAGCATGGGGGCGTTGTAACAGTAAATGGAAGCAACTAAAATTAATATTTTGGGATTTTAAATAAGTCCCTATTATACAATATATAGGGAGTAGAAAAATCTACTCCTTATTTTATTTAAAACAGGAGAAAAGTATGAAAATTCAATACATTGCTGTAGTTTTTGTTATTATAATTTTGCCAATAGCAATGGTAATGTCATCATATATTGGTACACAAATAGATACAATAACATTACAAACTAAATATGATACGAAATTAACAGAAGCGACATATGATGCTATTAAATCATTTCAAATAAATACTGTAAACAATCGTTATTCTACTGTTAGTGATTCTAAAATTAGAGATATTGAAGCATCTATAAATACCTTTTATAATTCATTATCAAATAATGAATATATGTCAAAAGAGGAATTGCAAGTATTTGTACCAGCATTAGTGTACACATTGTATGATGGATATTATATTTATACTAAATATGATAATATGTACCCTGAAAAAGCAGGTACAATATATACCGATACTAAGAAAGCAAATGCTAATTATGGTTTAAAACCATATATCTATTATACATGTAGATACAGAAATGGCAATGCAACAGAGTTTGTTGTAAATTATACGTTAGATAATGCAATTACTATTTATGGTACATTTAGTGGAAAGTATGTGACTTTATCAGGATATTTAATAAATCCAGATAGTGTATCAATAATAAATTATGGAAATACTCCAGCACGATGGAAATTAAAGTATAAAAATAATGATGAAGCTGAAGTTATAGTAGGTCCAGAATTACTAAGAGAGCACTTGGCATTTGCAGATGAAAGCAAAGGCGATTATGATTATCTTATATATAATGGTCAAAAGATATATTATGACAAAGACAATAATACTTATTTTACATACCAAAGTTATGCTAAACAATATATAACCAATTCAAAGTCAAATGAAGAAATGAGAAATTATCTAGTAGCTAGAACATATGGGGGTAGATTACACAGTACAAGTGCATTTGAATATTATTATAATGCTAAAAAATTTAGTGAAAAAGTAGCAGAATTGACTAAGGGGATAACACAAGCTAATGCTATTGATGAAAATGGAAGTCAAGTTAAATTTGAAGTTGATACAGGAACTGATAAAATTTTTGTAGCAAATGCAGACAATGATCCTTTAATGTCAGGTTCAACATTTAATGAAAATAGAATGCAAGTAATAAAAAAATCAATAGAATCAAATCTTGTGGCTGCAATTGCAAATTATAATATGTATTCGAGTAATTCATATGATTTTAGTTTACCAATATTAAAGGAAACTGATTGGGAGAAAATAACTAATAATGTATCAGTAATTTCCTTTTTACAAGGTTTACCAATTGGATATAAATATTATAATAATTATTGTGTATTAACTAATAATAGTAATGAAGAAACTGTAAAAAAAGAAAATATCTATATTATAACACGAAATTCTGAAACAAAGGAAAGAGAGTATCATTTAGTTGGATGTAAACATCTATTAGCGGGTTCAACAGATAGTATAATTGCAGCATATTCTAACTTGAGTTTTTTGAGACAAACAGTAAGAATAGCGGAAAATGATTACAGATATTTTTATCCACAAAATATAAATGGTGAAACTATAACAGCATGTTATAATTGTATAGTAAATTCTACTGATGTATACACAACAGAGCAAATTTTAAAAGGAAAAATCACTGAAAAAAACATAGATACAGGAGAAGAAGAACAAAAATATAATACAGGAAATTCAAGATTTAAAAGTATTAGGAAACTATATATAAAAGCATTAGCACGTGAAAGAAATGACTTGTATCAATCTAATATGAATTCAATAAATCATGAGCAAAATGAACAGATAGATGAAACAAAAGATAATAAGAAAATAACTATTATAGGCCAAACTAGTATGATGAATGAAGGAAATACACAACAATTAACTGCAAAAATATGGTTGGGACCAATAAATGCAAAATGGTCTAGCAGTAATTCGAATGTGGCACGAGTTGATACAAATGGAAAAGTTACTGCTGTAAGAGAAGGAACTGCAATTATAACTGCTAAATATGATGGCTATACTGATGGAACATACCAAATAACTGTACAAAAAGAAAAAGTACAAACTATTACTCTAGACAAATATGAATTGATAATGAAACCTAGAGAGACAGAAAAAATAAATGTTACTAAAATAGAACCAGAAAGTGCAGTAGACCAAAGAATAAGATGGAGAAGCAGTAATGCGTCAATAGCAAGGGTGGATAGTAATGGTAATATTACAGCTGTAAAAGCTGGAACAGTAACAATAACTGCAGAGGCAGTAGACGGTGGAGGAGCATCAGCAAGTTGTATAGTATCAGTTGAACAAAAAGTTACAAATATAAGATTGAACCTAGAAAGCCTAAAAATGAATGTGGGAGATACATATACATTAAAAGCAACAACTGAACCTGATAATTTGTCGAGTGGAGAATTAACATGGAATAGCAGTGATAGTAGTATAGTAACAGTTGATGCAAATGGAAAAGTTACTGCTAAAAAGCTTGGAAGGGTAACTATAACTGTTAAAGCTGAAAATGGAATAGAAGCAAGATGTACAGTAGATGTTATATCTAAAGTTAAAAACATAACATTAAATCCTACTGATATTGTATTACATGCTGGAGAAACCAAAAATATAACTGCAACGATTAATCCATCAAATGCATCTAACAAATCGTTGACATGGACTAGCTCAAATAACAGTATAGCTCAAGTTGACCAAAGGGGAAAGGTTACTGCTAAAGCAATAGGAGAGGTAACAATAACAGCTAAGTCGAATGATGGAAGCAACGTGTCAGCTAAATGTAGAGTTAATGTTATAGGCAAATATAGAGCTGAAAATGCTACTAATAATGGATTTTATATATACGATAATACTAATGGAAGAGAAAAACAGACAACTTATGGAAATAGGCCATATAATGTAACTTTCCACCCAGGAAATTCAAATGTTACTTTGAAAGTGAATACTTCGTATAAAGATGGAAAAATTTTGATAACATATACTATAAAAAATAAAGGAAATGCAAGTTCAACCTACAAAGTTGCAACTGATTGTGATACAAAGTTCCAAGATAACGATAGAGCACCAATAAAATATGAAAACAATCAAATAATAGTTACAGGAAGTAGCACAAATATGTACATACAATTTATAACACCTGTAACAGGAGTATGGATTGGACATTATAGTAATAGAACTTCATATCGATATTGTGATTATACATACAATCAAACATGTAACCGGTGTAGATAGTGGTATGGTATGGAACTGGCAAGGAAGAATAGGAGCGGGCAAAACAATAACTAAACAAGTTACAATAGACATACATTAAAAATGTTTAAAAAAAAGAAATATGGTTACTCTAATAAAAAAGGAGTGACCATATGAAATTATTTAAAAAAATTATAATAATTACTTTTCTATTAATAATATATGCTTATGTTTGTAATATAAGTTTATTACCTAGTAATTATATAATAATGCAAGGTGAAAATCTTCGTTTATATACGTTACTAGGAATAAGACTTATAGAAGAAAGCAGTTATCAGACATTGCAAACTTCAAGTACACTAGAACAGGAAAAAATAAATAAAATAGGAAAAGTAAGTTTTAGATTAAATTTATTTAACTTAATACCATTAAAAAACATAGATGTTAATGTTATACCTAAAACTACAGTTGTACCAATGGGAAATGCTATAGGGATGAAGTTATATACAGCAGGGGTATTAGTAGTTGGAATGTCTGAGATAGAAGGAAAGAAACCATATGAAAATTCGGGCATAAAAGAGGGAGACAGAATTATACAAATAAACCAAAATCAAATAGATAATACAGATGATTTAATGAAGGCTGTAAATAAAAGTGATGGAAATAATATTTCTATAAAATATGTTAGAGATGAAAAAACTATTACAACCAGTATAAAGCCGTTAAAAAATAGTAGCAATGAATATAAAATTGGCTTATGGGTTAGAGATGCAGCTGCAGGAGTTGGAACACTTACTTTTTATGAGCCATCTTCAGGAATGTTTGCTACATTAGGACATGGAATTATGGATATTGATACTGCAGAATTAATAAAAATAGCAAATGGAGAATTAGTAACAACTAATATTCTGAGTATTAATAAAGGAACTAAAGGAAATCCAGGAGAAATACGAGGTACAATTGAAGCAGGACATACTATTGGAAGTATTTCGAAAAATACTAAATTTGGAGTTTTTGGAACAATAAATAAAACACCATATCTTAACACATCAAATACAAATGAGGTGCAAGTGGCATTAAGAGAAGAAATAAAAACAGGTAAAGCACAAATTATTTGTGAATTAGAAAATGGTAAAAAAGAATATTATGATATAGAAATTCAAAGAATTTTTATAAGTAACAATAAAGATAACAAAAGCATGTTAATAAAAGTCACTGATAAGAAACTATCAGAAAAAACGGGAGGGATAATTCAAGGAATGAGCGGAGCGCCAATAATACAAAATGGAAAATTTGTGGGAGCAGTTACACATGTTCTAGTGAATGATCCGACCATTGGATATGGAGTTTTTGCGGATATAATGTTAAAACAGATGAAAGAAGTAGAATAAAGTGTGAGGTAGAAAAAATGAAAAATGCAAAAGGAAATATTTTAATAACTGGAATAATTATTATACTTATAGTTCTTATACTAGGTGGAGTAAGCTTTGGAATATATAAGTTTTTTAGTATGAGCAAACAGGTAGTAAACAGTAATGAATTTGAAAATACATTTGAAACAGGTAATAGCGAGATATCTGGTAATGAGACAACAAATAACAATCAAAATGATTTGAATGTCAACGATGTAGAACCAATAATACAAGAACCAAATAATAATGCGATACCATCAGAAACTATTGCAGCAAGATATTACTATAGTCAATTAGATTCATATGGAAAGATGATATATGACAAGTTAAAACAAAATAAAGAACAACTAATAACAGGCACATATGTATTTGAATTTGGAACGAGCTTTAATACCCTTTTGAATACTGAAAAGGGAGACAAAACATTATATACAGCTTTTCAGTCTGCTTGGAATGCATTTTCATATGATGAATGTGACTTATTTTATATTGATATAAAAAAGATGAACTTAATAAACGAGACAAGAACTCTAGGAGGTATTACAACATATTATATTTCAATTGGACCAGGAGATAATAAAAACTATTTGCAAGATAATTTTCAAACGAGAGAAAGCATAGAAAAAGCACAAAACTATATAAATAATATTATAAAGAATATAATAAAGCAAACTCAAAATGACAATAGAGTAAACAAAATTAAAAAAGTACATGATTGGCTAATAGATGCTATAGAGTATGATACCTCTGGAACAAATGCAAATAAGTATAATATATATGGAGCAATGCATGATAGAAAAGCTGTATGTGAAGGCTATGCAAGAAGCTTTAAATATATAATGGAAAAAGTAGGAGTTCCATGTGTACTAGTGCCAGGAACTGCAGAAAATTCACAAGGTAAAATAGAGGCGCATGCTTGGAATTATGTGCAAATCGATGATAAATGGTATGCGGTTGATGTTACTTGGGATGACCCAGTAATAACAGGAGGAGAAACCATAACAGATAATGAAAAATACAAATTTTTCTTAAAAGGATCCGAAGAATTCTTTAAAGACCATACACCAAGTGGAGAAATTTCAGAAAATAGTATGATCTTTACATTACCAACACTTTCAATAACAAATTATGAAAATTATTAGACAAAAAAATGAAGTAAATTAAAATTACTTCATTTTTCATTTATTTAACTAATAATGGTCCAATATTTGTAACTGTACCAGCACCAAGTGTAAGTACAATATCATTCTTTATAGTATGCTCTTTTAAATACTTTGCAATTTCATTAAAATCAGAAATATAAAGAGCTTTTTTATTATAAGTGTTTTGAAGTTTATCAACTAAGTCTTGAGAAGAAACACCATAAATGTTATCCTCTCTAGCCGCATATATATCAGTAATAATAATATTATCAAAATCAAGCAAAGCCTTGGCAAAATCATCTAATAAAGTTTTAGTTCTACTATATGTATGTGGTTGAAATACTACCCAAGATTGTCTATGTTCTTTTTGATTTACAGCATGAGCAGTTGCCATAATTTCAGTAGGGTGATGACCATAATCGTCGTACACAGCCACTCCTTGATTAAAACTACCAACATATTCAAACCTTCTATGAGCACCAGTATATTTAGCCAAAGCATTTTTTATATCCTCTTTAGATATTCCATATTCATGGCAAACAGCAATACATGCTAAAGCATTTAAAACATTGTGCATTCCAGGAACAGATAATTTGATAGTTTTATAAAAAGTATTATTATAATAAACATCAAAACTTGGAAAGCCATCTTTATCAGCAGAAATATTTCTAGCTATAAAATTAGCATTTTCATTTTCAAGAGCAAAAGTTACTATTTTAGCTTTAGAATCTTTAACAATTTTTCTACAATTAGAATCATCACCATTTATTACTAACAAGCCATCTTCAGGAAGTAGCTTAATATAATTATCAAAAGATTTTACTATATTATCTAGAGTTTTAAAATAATCTAGATGGTCATTATCTATATTTAAGATAACCTCCGTTCTAGGAAACAATTTTAAGTAACTTTCTACATACTCACAAGCTTCAATAATAAAGTATTCACTATTACCAACTCTGTAATTTCCATTAAGTTGTTTTAAAAATGCGCCAACTTGAATAGATGGGTCTTTGTGTGATTCCAAGAAACACACAGAAATCATTGAAGTAGTAGTGGTTTTTCCATGAGTACCAGAAACACAAATGCTGTTATTAAATGCTCTAGTGATTTTTCCTAAGAATGTTCCTCTTTCAATTGTAGGTATATTTAGTTCATGAGCTTTTACAAGTTCAACATCATCTTTTCTTATAGCAGCACTATAAACTACTACGTCGGCTTTAGCCAAATTCTCTAAATCATGACCAATAGTTACATGAATACCATTTTCAATTAGCTTTTCAGTAGTTTCAGATGAGGTAGAATCAGAACCTGTCACATGGAATCCCCAAAATTTTAAAATTTCAGCAATCCCGCTCATGCTAATTCCACCTATACCAATCATATGTACATTTTTATATTTTCTTAATTCATCTATATTTGCCAAAAAAATACACTCCCCTTAAGTTTATATAAAATCTTCTATTATAGAAGACATTTTAATCAACAAAGGTATTATATACTTTATATTAGAATTTTTCAATATTTTTCTTAAATATATTAGTAAAATAATATATGATACAATATAATATTCATAGTTTAAAAAACTGTGAAAAAAATAAATAAAAAATTATATAAAATTTGTAAAATAAAGAAGGAAAAACAAAAAAGATGGCGAATAATATAAATGTACATAAGAAATGTATAAAAAAACTTGAAAGGTGGTACTTAAAATGCAAATTACAGATGTACGTTTAAGAAAAGTAAATTCAGAAAACAGAATGAAAGCTGTTGCTTCTGTAACATTCGATAACGAATTTGTTATTCATGATATCAAAGTTATCGAAAGCCAAAATGGATTATTCATTGCTATGCCAAGCAGAAAAACTCCAAACGGAGAATTCAAGGATATAGCTCATCCAATCAATGCTGAAACAAGAGAGAAAATTCAAAAAGCTATATTAGAAGCTTATGAAGCTCCAGAAACTGAAGAATCAGCAGAATAATAATAAAAGTAAAAAAGAAATACTTTTTTCAAAGTATTTCTTTTTTTGCTTATTTAAGCATTAAGATTTGGGATTGAGGTGAGTTCGAAAAAATTTTCGACTCGCGTGGCGACTTCTTGAGAAGGCGGACAGAATGTGAACTTCAAGCTGGTAGGCTTAATAAGCTCAAACTTGATCTCACAATAGTGAGAACTAGCCATGTTAAACTGAGAAGCGAAACTGCTAATGTGTGCTCCAGTAGGAGCAACAACATTAAAACTAATTTTCAAATCTTCAGCCAGCAACTGTATCTTTCCAATCACGCGCTGGCCATCGTCAGATGGCGCAAGCTCGAGAACTGTCATCTGCATACCGTTTCCGGCAGCTGATAGGCTATTTAACATAGCCAAAATTTCTTCCGTCCGCGAAGAAATCTTTACCAACTCAATTTTTGTTGAAAGAATCATAAAAGCACACCTCAAAATAAATTTATTCTGGTATATTACCAGTTAACAATATTATACCACATATTTTTAATTATGTAAAATAGGTATTTTTAGAGACGGGGCCAAAAGAACCTTTTTAAATAATAATATAAAAAATGAAAAAAATTCCAAATAACAGTTGACTTTAGGCACAATACATTGTATAATAATAAAGCATGTATTTAGCGATGAAGTAAGATGTGGCTACAAATGTATAGTAATATATGTTTGGAGGGAACTCTTATGGAGTATGTTATGGCTTAGACCAGGCGGTAAGTTAAGAACAAATAAGCACTTATCCCAAGATTTTATCATGCAAACTTGGGTTTTTATATGTTCAATAAAAGAAACACTAGGGTGCGTTATAACTTCCGACCAAAAAAGGACGTGAAAAGTCCTAAAAATTTAGAAGGAGGGAATTTTAAATGGCAACAAAGAAGGAAAATGCAGTAACAAGTGAAAAAATCAGAATAAGATTAAAAGCTTATGATCATGTTGTTTTAGAACAGTCTGCTGAAAAAATAGTAGATACTGCTAAAAAAACAGGAGCTAAAGTTTCAGGTCCTATTCCACTACCAACAGAAAAGGAGATTGTTACAATCTTACGTTCTCCACACAAACACAAAGATTCAAGAGAACAATTTGAAATGAGAACACATAAAAGAGTAATTGACATTCTTTACCCAACACAAAAAACAGTTGATAGCTTAATGAAAATTGATTTACCAGCTGGTGTTGATATAGAAATCAAATTATAATTACAAATTTTAAAAACTATGCTGGTATAACGTTATAATTTAACGAAATACAAAATATCAGCCAATGGAAGGAATTTAAAATGAATAAAGGATTAATAGGAAAAAAATTAGGAATGACTCAAATATTTGATGAACAAGGAAAAGTTATTCCAGTTACAGTTATTGAAGCAGGTCCATGTGTAGTAGCACAAGTTAAAACAGTAGAAACTGATGGATACAATGCTATACAATTAGGATTTGGAGATGTAAAAGAAAGCAAAATAAACAAACCAGAAAAAGGACATTTTGCAAAATCAAAATTAACACCTAAAAAACATTTAAGAGAATTTAGATTGGATTCTGTAGAAAACATAAATGTAGGTGATGAATTAAAAGCTGACACATTTGCAGCAGGAGATCAATTAGATATCCAAGGAACATCAAAAGGAAAAGGATTCCAAGGCGTTATCAAACGTCATGGCCAATCAAGAGGACCAATGGGACATGGTTCTATGTATCATAGAAGACCAGGTTCAATGGGACCAACATCTACACCAGGTAGAGTATTTAAAGGCAAAAAATTGCCAGGTCATATGGGAAGCCAAACTATTACAATTCAAAACTTAGAAGTTGTAAGAGTAGATTTAGATAAAAATGTTATTTTAGTAAAAGGTAGTGTACCAGGAGCTAAAGGTGCAATATTAAAACTAAAAACAAGTGTAAAAAGTAAATAAGGAGGAAAATACAAATGCCTAAGATAGACGTATATGATATAGAAGGTAAAAAAGTTAAGACAATAGAGCTTAAAGAAGAAGTATTTGGTATTGAACCAAATGAAGCAGTAGTACATAGTGTTCTAGTTAATTACCTAGCTAATCAAAGACAAGGTACACAAAGTACTAAAACAAGAGCAGAAGTATCTGGTGGTGGTAGAAAACCATGGAGACAAAAAGGTACAGGTAGAGCAAGACAAGGAAGCATTCGTGCACCACATTGGGTAGGTGGAGGAGTTGCTTTAGGTCCAAAACCACGTTCATACAATTATACAGTAAATAAAAAAGAAAAGAGATTAGCAATTAAATCAATGTTAAGCTCAAAAGTATTAGAAAATGAATTAGTAGTTGTTGAAAACTTACCATTAAAAGAAATTAAAACTAAAGAAATGGCAAGAATTTTAAATAACTTAAAAGTAGAAGGTAAAGCAGTAATTCTTTTACCAGAAAAAGACGAAGTAGTTCAAAAATCAGCTAGAAACATTGAAGGAGTTAAAACATTACAAGTTGGAACAATCAATGTATATGATTTATTAAAACACAAAAATCTTGTTGTAACAGAAGATACTGTTAAAAAATTAGAGGAGGTGTATGCATAATGAGACCAGAAGATATTATCATAGCACCAGTAATCACAGAAAAAAGTAATGATGAACTACAAGCAGGAAAATATACATTTAGAGTAAATAAAAAAGCTACTAAAATAGATATTCGTAATGCAGTAGAAAAACTTTTTGAGGTAAAAGTATTAAATGTTAACACAATGAGTGTTAAAGGAAAAGAAGTTAGAAGAGGAAAAACAACAGGAAAAACTTCTGACTGGAAAAAAGCAATAGTAACTATTGATACAAACCCAGGAGATATTAAATATCTAGATAAAGGTGGAAAAGAAGTTAAAGTTTCTAAGAAGTATAAGGATTCTATCGAACACTTCATGGGTGCTTAAAAATTATAAGCGGCGTCTAGCGTTGTTAACCTTCGTAAAAATTCCTTCAACATACAACTCGTATAGTTTCAGAAATTTTTACTCGGTTGCCTAGCTATACTTGCTTCTAATTTTTAATCAATTCTTCGAAGAAATGTTGAAGAATTATTAGAAGCTTAAAATATCGAGAGAAAACTCGGAAAATAAATAAAAAGGAGAGAATAAGAAAATGGGAATAAAAAGATTCAGACCATATACTCCATCAAGAAGAAACATGACAGTTTCAACATTTGATGAAATTACTAAAAAAGAACCAGAAAAAACTCTATTAGCTACTAAAAAGAAAAATGCAGGTAGAAACTCATATGGTAGAATTACAGTAAGACATCAAGGTGGAGGAAATAGACAAAAATATAGAATTATAGATTTTAAAAGAAATAAAGTTGATATGCCAGCAACAGTAATTGGTATAGAATATGATCCAAACAGAAGTGCAAACATAGCTTTAATTCAATATGAAAATGGAGAAAAATCATATATCTTAGCACCAGTTGGATTAAAAGATGGAGACAAAGTTGTATCTGGAGATAAAGCAGATATCAAACCAGGTAACTGCATGAAAATTGAAAACATTCCAGTAGGTACAATGATTCATAACATTGAGTTGAACCCAGGTCAAGGTGGAAAACTTGTAAGAGCTGCTGGTCAAGAAGCTCAATTGATGGCTAAAGAAGGAAAATACGCACATGTAAGATTACCTTCAGGCGAAATGAGATTAGTAATGGCTGTATGTAAAGCTACAATAGGAACAGTAGGAAATACAGATCATGAAAATATTAAAATTGGTAAAGCTGGAAGAAGCAGACATATGGGAATCAGACCAACTGTTAGAGGTTCTGTAATGAACCCAGTAGATCACCCTCATGGTGGTGGTGAAGGTAAAGCTCCAGTTGGACACGCAGGACCAATGACTCCTTGGGGTAAACCAGCATTAGGATACAAGACTAGAAAGAAAAACAAAAAGAGTGATAAACTAATCACTAAACGTAGAAAGTAGGAGGTAATATAAATGTCAAGATCAAGTAAAAAAGTTCCATTTATTGCACCTGAATTATTAAAAAGAGTTAATGCAATGAATGAAAGTGGAAATAAAGAAGTAATAAAAACATGGTCAAGAGCTTCTACTATATACCCACAAATGGTTGGACACACAATAGCTGTTCATGATGGTAGAAAACATGTACCTGTATATATTACAGAAGAAATGATTGGACATAAATTAGGTGAATTTGCACCAACAAGAACATTTAAAGGTCATGCAGGAGACAAAACAACTAAAAAATAAAAACCTGTAAGACATATCTAAAAAAAGGAGGAAAATAAAGTGGAAGAAACTATTATTCCAACAGCAGAAGCAACTCTAAGATATGCTAGAATTTCAGCTAGAAAGGTTAAAATTGTAGCAGATTTAATTAGAGGAAAAGATATTGATGAAGCTTTAGCTATTGCAAAATATGCTCCAAAAGCATCAAGCGAAATTATCGAAAAATTATTAAAATCAGCTATCGCAAATGCTGAAAATAATCATCATATGGCACATGAAAAATTATATGTTGCTGAAATTTACGCAAACCAAGGTCCAACTCTAAAAAGAATTAGACCAGCTGCAAAAGGTAGTGCAGTAAGAATCAGAAAAAGAACAAGCCATATTACAATCGTGTTAAAGGAAAGAGATTAAGAAAGGAGGACTTAACAAAATGGGACAAAAAATGGATCCTAACGGATTAAGAGTAGGTGTTATTAAAGATTGGAACTCAAAATGGTATGCAGACAAAAAGAATTTTAGTGAATACCTAGTAGAGGATCACAAAATCCGTGAATATGTTAAGAAAAAATTATATGTTGCAGGAATTTCTAAAATCGAAATTGAAAGAACTGCAAAATTCGTTAAAGTAAACGTTTATACAGCAAAACCAGGTTTAGTAATTGGTAAAGGTGGAAACCTTGCAGAAGAATTAAAAGCTGAACTTGAAAAAATGATAGGTAAAACAGTTAACTTAAATATTGTTGAAGTTAAAAACATTGATGTTGATGCGCAATTAGTTGCAGAAAATATTGCAGGACAACTAGAAAGAAGAATTTCATTCAGAAGAGCTATGAAACAATGTATGCAAAAAACTATGAAAGCAGGTGCATTAGGAATTAAAACTGCTGTATCTGGAAGATTAGGTGGAGCAGACATGGCTAGAACAGAGTTCTACAAAGAAGGTACAATTCCACTTCAAACTTTAAGAGCTGATATTGATTATGGATTTGCAGAAGCAGATACTACATATGGAAAAATCGGTGTTAAAGTTTGGATATATAAAGGCGAAGTTCTTCCAGCTAAGAAAAAACAAGCAGAAGGGAGAGATGAGTAATGCCATTAATGCCAAAAAGAACAAAATATAGAAAACAACAAAAAGGTAGAATTAGAGGTAAAGCAACAAGAGGAAATAAAGTAACAGACGGAGAGTTTGGTTTACAATCACAAGAAATCGGACTAATTACTTCAAATCAAATTGAAGCAGCCCGTGTTGCTATGACTCGTTATATAAAAAGAGGTGGAAAGGTTTGGATTAAAATCTTCCCTGACAAACCAATAACATCAAAACCTATTGGTACTCGTATGGGTAAAGGTAAAGGTGCTGTTGAATACTGGGTAGCAGCTGTAAAACCAGGAAGAGTTATGTTTGAAATAGCAGGAGTTCCAGAGGAAACTGCAAAAGAAGCTCTAAGATTAGCAGCTAATAAACTATCAGTAAAATGTAAGTTTGTCAAAAGAGAAACTGAAGTAGGTGGTGATAGCGATGAAGATTAATAAAATAAAAGAAATGTCTTCACCAGAATTAGAGAAAGAATTAGTAGAACTAAAAAATGAATTATTTAAATTAAGATTTAGTTTAGCTACAAATGGATTAGATAATCCTATGAAAATTAAAGAAGTGAAAAAAGACATTGCAAGAATTAAAACAGTTTTAAGAGAAAGAGAACTAAAGGAGGGCGTAAACTAATATGGAAGAAAGAAACCTTCGTAAAGAAATGATCGGTACAGTTGTTTCTGACAAAATGGATAAAACAGTTGTAGTAGCTGTTCAAACTAATGTTATGAACAAAATGTACGGAAAAATTCAAAAAAGAACATATAAATTAAAAGCTCATGACGAAAACAATCAATGCCAAGCAGGAGATAAAGTTAGAGTAATGGAAACTAGACCACTTTCTAAAGACAAGAGATGGAGAGTAGTTGAGGTAGTTGAAAAAGCAGTTATTAAATAAACAAAAAACTTCGTCTGGCGTTGTTGTCCATCACATAAAAAATCCTCGATGTGCAAAAAGCACACCTCCGGTTTTTTAGTTCGGACGCCTAGCCATACTCGTTTTTAGTTTATTTAGAAAAATAGTGGATATATATTTAAGAAGGAGGATACCAAAATGGTACAACAACAAAGTATATTAAAAGTTGCTGACAACACTGGTGCAAAAGAAATTATGTGTATCAGATGTTTAGGTGGTTCATATAGAAAATACGCTGGTGTAGGCGATATCATTGTTGCATCTGTAAAAACAGCTATACCTGGTGGTGGAGTTGTTAAAAAAGGTGATGTGGTAAAAGCTGTTGTTGTAAGAACTAAAAAGCCAATTAGAAGAGCAGATGGTTCTTATGTAAGATTCGACGAAAATGCAGCTGTTATTATAAAAGATGATAAAACACCAAAAGGAACTCGTATATTTGGGCCAGTAGCTAGAGAATTAAGAGATGGAGAGTATATGAAGATTTTGTCACTTGCCCCAGAAGTTCTTTAAGCTAATGAAAAACGGCATCTTACGTCGTTAACCTTCGTAAAAATTCCTTCAACATACAGCATGTATAGTTTCAGAAATTTTTACTCGGTTGCCTAGTAATCTACCATTTTTGATTAGCTTAGGCAGTGAGAAGTCGTCATTTGAAATTAAAAAATAACAGAGAACCTTATAAATTTAAAAAGAAGAGGTGAAAAGTAAAGATGAAAATTAAAAAAGGTGATACAGTTAAAGTTTTATCTGGAAATGATAAAGGAAAAACTGGAGAAGTTTTAGAAGTAATTCCAAAAACACAAAAAGTAATTGTTAAAGGTGTTAATATTCGTAAAAAACATGTTAAACCTAGAAAACAAGGAGAAGAAGGTGGAATTATTCCAGTAGAATGTAGCATACATAGTAGCAAAGTAAATGTAGTATGTCCAAAATGTAACAAAGCAACAAGAGTTGGTTACCTAGTAGATGGAGATACAAAAGTACGTGTTTGCAAAAAATGTGGAAACAAATTAAAATAGGAAGGAGGTCTATTAAAGACTTATGGAAATATTAAAAGAACAATATCAAAAAGAAGTTGTACCTGCATTGATGAAAAAATTTAACTATAAATCAGTAATGGAAGTTCCAAAACTAGAAAAAATAGTTATCAATGTTGGATTAGGAGATATGAAAGATAATCCAAAAGCACTAGACAACACAATAAATGATTTAAAAATAATTACAGGTCAAACTCCAATAGTAACAAAAGCAAAGAAAGCTATTGCTGCTTTCAAAATTAGAGAAGGTGTTAATATTGGATGCAAAGTTACATTAAGAAGTGGAAAAATGTATGATTTTGCATACAAACTATTTAATGTGTCACTACCAAGAGTAAGAGATTTTAGAGGAGTATCTAAGAACTCATTTGATGGTAGAGGAAATTACTCAATGGGAATTAAAGAACAATTAATTTTCCCTGAAATCGAATATGATAAAATTGATAAAATTAGAGGTATGGATATAATATTCGTTACTACTGCTAAGACAGATGAAGAAGCAAAAGAATTGCTTTCATTGTTAGGAATGCCATTCCAAAATTAATTATAAACTTCGTCTTGCGTTGTCAAGTTGCGCATAAAAAGTTTTCGATGTACAAAAAGTACTATCTCAAACTTTTTAGCTTACTTTCCTAGCAATACTTGTTTCTAATTAATTTTAGTATAAAAGTAGGAGAGAAGAAAGGAGAAATAAATGGCTAAGAAGTCTTTAAAAGTTAAACAACAAAGAGAACAAAAATACAAAACAAGAGAATACAATCGTTGTAAAATATGTGGAAGACCACATGCATATATTAGAAAATTCGGAATTTGCCGTGTTTGCTTTAGAGAATTAGCTCATAAGGGAGAGATTCCGGGAGTTAAGAAGGCTAGCTGGTAAAAATTTGCTTGAAAATCAGCAGTCTGCGTCGTTAAACTTCATAAAAATTTTATCAACATACAAAAGTATAGTTTCAAAAATTTTTATTTCGTTTGCCTAGCATACTACTAATTTTGAAGCCAATTAAGAAAGAGAACAAAAAAGGAGGGAATAATTTTGAATACAACAGATCCAATCGCAGATATGTTAACAAGAATAAGAAATGCAAATAGTCAAAAACATAAAACAGTTGATATTCCAGCTTCAAATATGAAGAGAGCTATTGCTAACATTCTATTTAAAGAAGGATATATAGCTGCTTATGAAGAGATTAACGATAACACTCAAGGTGTAATTCGTATCACTTTAAAATATGATGAGAATGGTGCAAGAGTAATTGATGGTTTAAGAAGAATTAGTAAACCAGGATTAAGAGTTTATGCATCTAAAGAAGAATTACCACAAGTTCTAAATGGCTTAGGTATCGCTTTAATTTCTACTTCAAAAGGAATTAAAACAGATAGAGAAGCAAGAGCAGAAGGACTTGGAGGAGAAGTATTAGCATATATTTGGTAGGAAAGGAGGAACATAAAATGTCAAGAATAGGAAATAAACCTATTACTGTACCAGAAGGTGTAGAAGTTACACTAAATGATAATCATATAGTTGTAAAAGGACCAAAAGGTACATTAGAAAAAGATCTACATAAAAATATGACAGTTACTATGGAAGGAAATACTATTACAGTAACAAGACCAAATGATGAAGCTGTAAATAGAAGCTTACATGGTTTAACAAGAACTTTAATCAGTAACATGATTGAAGGTGTTGTAAATGAATTTAAAAGAAATTTAGAAATAAATGGTGTTGGTTATAGAGCACAAAAAAAGGGTAATGACTTAGTAATGAATTTAGGTTATTCACACCCAGTTGAAATAGTAGCACCAGAAGGAATTAGTTTTGATTTAACAGATGCTAACCACATTACAGTAAGAGGTATTGATAAAGAATTAGTTGGTCAAACAGCAGCTGTTATTAGAACAAAAAGACCACCAGAGGTATATAGAGGTAAAGGTATTAAGTATGCTGAAGAGCATATTAGACGTAAGGAAGGTAAAGCTGGCAAGAAATAGAATTTAAATGAAAAACTTCGTCTTGCGTTGTCAGGCGTCGCATAAAAATCTTTCAATATACACCAGTATAATTTCAAGATTTTTAGCTAGCCTTCCTAGCAATACTCGTTTTTGATTTAAATTCGAATTAAAATTAAAATAATAATTAGTTCTTAATATTATTAACGCTGTTACGTTAATAGAAAGGAGAAAAAGATGATTAAGAAAATAGATAGAAAAGCTGAAAGAGAAAGAAGACATGCAAGAGTACGTAATAAAATTTCTGGAACAGCAGATCGTCCAAGATTATGTGTATTTAGAAGCAATAATAATCTTTTTGTACAAGTAATTGATGATGTTGCAGGAAATACTTTAGCTCAAGCTTCTACTCTAGATAAAGAAGTAAAAGTAAAACATTCAAATAAAGAAGCTGCTAAAGAAGTTGGAGCTTTAATTGCAAAAAGAGCTTTAGAGAAAAATATCAAAGAAGTTGTTTTTGATAGAGGCGGTTACATTTATCATGGTGTTGTAAAAGAATTAGCAGAAGCAGCCAGAGAAGGCGGATTAACATTTTAAAAAGGAGGGAAATTAAAGTGCAATCAGAAAATACATCAGAATTAAGAGAAAAAGTAGTTGCAATTAACAGAGTAGCAAAAGTTGTTAAAGGTGGTAGAACTTTTAGATTTAGTGCTGTTGTTGTTGTTGGTGACGAAAATGGTCATGTTGGTGTAGGAAATGGAAAGGCTTCTGAAGTTCCAGATGCTATAAAGAAAGCAATCGAAGAAGCTAAAAAGAATTTAGTAGAAGTTCCAGTTGTAGGAACAACAATTCCTCACGAATATGTAGGTAAATTTGGAAGCGCTAGTGTTATATTAAAACCAGCTGCTGAAGGTACTGGAGTTATCGCAGGAGGTAGCGTAAGACCAGTATTAGAGCTTGCAGGTTATAAAGATATTAGAACTAAAGTTGTTGGAACAAACAACCCAAGAAATGTTGTTTATGCTACAATCGAAGGATTAAAGAGCATGAAAACAGCAGAACAAATTGCTAAAAAAAGAGGAAAAACAGTAGCAGAAATATTATAATTTAAAAAAATAGGAGGTGTAATCGCAAAATGAAATTAGACGAATTAAAACCAGCACAAAAAACAAAGAAAAAGACAGTTGTAGGTCGTGGAGTTGGTTCAGGTCTTGGAAAAACTTCTGGAAGAGGACATAAAGGTCAAAAAGCAAGAAGTGGCGGTGGAGTCAGAAGAGGCTTTGAAGGTGGTCAAACTCCTTTATATAGAAGATTACCAAAAAGAGGATTCAACAATAGCGTTCATGCAAACGATTATGTAGAAGTAACTCTTACAATGCTTAATAAATCAAGCAAAGAAGATGTTACAGCAGAAAGCTTAATCGAAGACGGAATTATTCGTAAAGCAAAAGACGGAATTGTTATTCTTGCAACAGGAAAATTAGAAAAAAAATTAAACGTTAAAGCTGTAAAATTCACTAAAGCTGCACAAGAAAAAATCGAAGCTTTAGGTGGAAAGGCTGAGGTGATTTAATGTTTAAGACTATTATTAACGCATTTAAAACACCAGACGTTAGAAAAAGAATCTTATATACATTACTTCTAATAGTTCTATTTAGATTAGGATGTTTTATTACAGTACCTGGTGTAAATACAGTTACATTAAATGAAGCAATGAGTAATGCAAGTAATGGTATAGCAGGTCTAATAGACTTAATTTCAGGTGGAGCTTTTTCAAGATTCTCTATCTTCGCTATGACTATTACACCATACATTACAGCTTCAATTGTAATTCAATTATTAGGAATGGTAATTCCTTCATTAGAGAGATTAATGAAGGAAGGTGGCGAAGAAGGAAGAAATGCAATAAATAAATATACTAAACTTTTAACAATAGTGCTTGCACTAATTGAAGGTATAGGATTATATTTAACATATAAATCTTCTGGAATATTCGTTAAAACTGATTTCTTAACAGGATTTTTAGTAGTTATTTCACTAATGGCAGGAACATCACTTTTAATGTGGTTGGGAGACCAAATCACAAATAAAGGTATTGGAAATGGTATTTCTATGATTATATTTGTAGGTATCATTTCTGGATTGCCAAGTGCAGTAACTATGATTTGGGACTTAATATTTGGAACAGGAGCATTTAGTACAGTAGGATTATTAACAGCTTTAGCTATTATTGTTGGAGCAATACTTCTAATTGCAGGAGTTGTATTTGTACAACAAGCTGAAAGAAGAATACCAGTACAATATGCTAAAAAAGTAGTTGGAAGAAAAATGGTAGGAGCACAAAATACACATATTCCACTTAAGCTAGCAATGGCCGGAGTTATGCCAATAATTTTTGCATCATCATTTATGACTTTCCCAGCTATGATTATTCAAATGTTTGTGCCAAACATTGCAGCTCAAACTGGATTTTGGGCAGCTGTATATAAATTCTCAATTGCAACTTCAACATCAGCAGTACCATTAGGGTACACTATTGCAAATGCAATTGTATATTTATTATTAATTGTTGGATTTACATTTTTCTATACTTATGCAACATTTAACCCAGCAGAAGTATCAAACAATATTAAGAAAAATGGTGGATTCATACCAGGAATTAGAGCAGGAAAGCCAACAACAGATTATTTATCATCAGTATTATCTAAGTTATTATGGTTTGGAGGATTATTCTTAGCAGTTATAGCAATATTGCCTATGCTTGTAAGATTTATACCAAACGTAAACTTAGCATTTGGTGGTACATCAATACTAATCGTTGTAGGTGTTGCACTTGAAATGATACAACAATTAGAGTCTTTACTTGTTATGAGACATTACAAAGGCTTTTTGGACTAATTTCGAATTAAATACTCATCTTGCGTTGTCATGCATCATTTTAAATGAAATCAATGTGCAAAAAGCACACCTCATTCATTTAAAATTCGCATTCCTAGCAATCTAAGCATTTAATTCAAAATTATAATCTTTCAAATATAGAAAAGAATAATAAATAAGATATATCTTAAAAATTAGGGCAGAAGGGACGGACAGGTGTAAAAACTGGTTCCGTCCGTAATGCGTGAAAGGAGAACTAAATATGTACATTATTATGTTAGGAGCTCCAGGAAGTGGAAAAGGAACAACAGCTAAAGTATTAGCAGAAAGAACAAATTTACCTCACATCTCAACAGGAGATATGTTTAGAGAGCAAATCAAAAAAGGTACTGAATTAGGTAAGTTGGCTAATAGCTATATTTCACAAGGAAACTTAGTACCAGATGAAGTTACAATAAATATTGTAAAAGATAGACTAGGTTGGGAAGATGCCGAAAATGGTGTTATATTAGACGGTTTCCCAAGAACAATTAAACAAGCAGAAGCATTAGCTTTAATATTACAAGAAAAAGGAAAACAAGTTGATATAGTACCAGAATTAGTTGTTCCAGACCAAGTAATTATAGACAGAATTTTAAACAGAGCAACTTGTTCAAACAAAGAGTGTGGTGCAATTTATAATACAAAATTCAAGCCATCTAAAGTACCAGGTGTATGTGACAAATGTGGCTCAGCACTTGTTACTAGAACAGATGACAATGAAGAAGCAATTAAAACTAGATTAGAAGTTTATAGAGAAAATTCAAAAGATCTAATTGCATATTATAAAGAAAAAGGAGTTTTAGTTACTATTACTCCAGAAAATCCAAATGCAGAAAACTCAACTGAACAAGTTATAAATACTATACTAGAAGCTATAAAAAGATAGTAAAGAAGGTAAAACATGGTAACAATTAAATCTCAAAAAGAAATTGAAAAAATGAAAGAAGCATGTAGAATCACGGCTTTAGTATATGATGAAATAGAAAAATACATAAAACCAGGAATAACAACAATGGATCTAGATAATTTTGCAGAAAAAATTATTAGAGAACATGGCGGAATTCCAGCACAAAAAGGGTATCCAAGTGGTGAAAAAGGAGTACCTGCATTTCCTGGTACATTATGTATTTCTATAAATGACGAGATTATACATGGAATTCCATCTAAAAGAACAATTATTAAAGATGGAGATGTTGTAAGTGTAGATTTAGTAGTATATAAAAATGGATTTCATGGTGATGCCGCAAGAACATATATTGTTGGAAAAACTTCACCAGAAAAACAAAGACTAGTAGATATTACAAAACAAGCATTTTTTGAAGGAATTAAATATGCTGTAAAAGGAAACAGAATTGGAGATATTTCTCATGCAATAGGAGAATTTGTAGAAAAAAATGGCTATAATGTTGTAAGAGAATTCCAAGGACATGGAATTGGAGAAGAAATGCATGAGGACCCAGGTATTCCAAACTATGGTAAAGCAGGAAGAGGAATAAGACTTGAACCTGGCATGACTCTAGCAATAGAACCAATGGTAATGGTAGGAAAACCTAATATTTGTGTATTAGATGATGGTTGGACTATTGTTACTGAAGATGGATCTTTAGCAGCACATTATGAAAATACAATTTTAATTACAGAAAAAGAGCCAGAAGTATTGACATTATTGAAAAAATAAAGTATACTATATAAGATATTGTACTTATGTGCAAATGGAAAATTTATCTAGTATTAAATAGAAAAATTTTCTAAGAAAATAATGGAGGAAAATATGTCAAAAGAGGATGTTATAGAAGTTGAAGGTACTGTTGTAGAAGCATTACCAAATACTAATTTTAAAGTTGAACTAGAAAATGGACATCAAATCTTAGCTCATATTTCTGGAAAATTAAGAATGAATTATATCAAAATTCTTCCAGGAGATAAAGTAAAAGTTGAATTATCGCCTTATGATCTTTCGAAGGGTCGTATTACATGGCGTGCTAAGTAAATTTTAAAAATAATCAGCATCTTGCTTCGTTAAAGATTATTCAAAACGCGTTTACAACCAAGAGGTTGCGCACTTGCCTTTTGAACAGTCTTTGCCTCGCAATATACTAATTCTTTTTAAAATTCAATATAAAACTAATCTAAGAAAGGAATGAACTAAAATGAAAGTAAGACCATCAGTAAAACCTATATGTGAAAAATGCAAAGTTATTAAAAGAAAAGGTGTTATCAGAGTAATCTGTGAAAACCCAAAACACAAACAAAGACAAGGTTAATTTATTATAATTATTGAATATAACACAAATTTTAGATAGCGGCTGAAAGGAAAATTTATTTTCCTTTTAATTCTGATTTGTGTTTATATATATGTCCAAAAGTATTATTGATTAGTATAAAGATACTAATGCATTTCACCAATAATAACTTAAGACAAACTAAAAAACAAAATTTAAGAATAGCAAAATAAAAACTATGGAGGTGCAAAAAAATGGCTCGTATAGCAGGAGTTGATTTACCTAGAGAAAAAAGAGTAGAAATTGGTCTAACATATATTTATGGTATAGGACTAACAAGTGCTCAAAAAATTCTAGCAGAGGCAAAGGTTAATCCAGATATTAGAGTTAAAGACTTAACAGATGACCAAGTACAAGCAATCAGAAAAGCAATGGACGGTTATAAAGTTGAAGGTGACTTACGTAGAGAAGTTGCATTAAATATCAAAAGACTAACTGAAATTGGATGTTATAGAGGTTTAAGACATAGAAGAAGTCTTCCAGTTAGAGGACAAAGAACAAAAACTAATGCCCGTACAAGAAAAGGCCCTAGAAAATTAGTTAGCAAAAGCAAAAAATAATTAGCAAAAGTAACAAAGCCTAAATAAGGAGGGAATAATTAAAAATGGCAACAAAAAATGTAACTAAAAAAACAGTAACTAGAAGAAGAGACAGAAAAAATATTGAAAAAGGTATGGCTCATATTCATTCTAGTTTTAACAATACAATCGTTACAATTACAGATGTTCAAGGAAATGCAATTTCTTGGGCAAGTGCTGGTGAACTAGGTTTTAAAGGTTCAAGAAAAAGCACACCATTTGCAGCAGGAGAAGCAGCTGAAACAGCAGCTAAAGCAGCAATGGAACACGGATTAAAATCAGTAGAAGTATTTGTAAAAGGACCAGGTTCTGGTCGTGAAGCAGCAATTAGGTCATTACAATCAGCAGGATTAGAGATTAGCTCAATTAAAGATGTTACTCCAATTCCTCACAATGGTTGTAGACCACCAAAAAGACGTAGAGTATAAGGAAGGTGAAAAATAAAATGGCAAGATATAAAGATGAACAATGTCGTATTTGTCGTAGAGAAGGACAAAAATTGTTCTTAAAAGGATCAAGATGTTATTCAGATAAATGCAGTATTTCTAGAAGAAATTATGCGCCAGGTCAAAACGGCCAAAAGAAGAAAAAACTATCTGAATATGGTACTCAATTAAGAGAAAAACAAAAAACAAAATCATTCTATGGTGTAAGTGAAAAACAATTCAGAAAATACTTTGATATGGCAGCAGCTACAAAAGGAATCACTGGTGAAGTATTACTACAAATTCTAGAAACAAGACTAGACAATATTGTATATCGTTTAGGATATGGTAGCTCAAGAGCACAATCTAGAATGTTAGTAACACACGGAACTTTTGAAGTAAATGGACATAAAGTTGATATTCCATCTTACTTAGTAAAAGCAGGAGATGTTATTTCTGTAAGAGAAATAAGAAAAGACAATGGTTTTATTAAGGCAAATGTAGAAGCAAATGCAGCAAGACCAGTACCAGAATGGCTACAAAAAGATGAGAAAAATTTAAGTGGTAAAGTTGTAAGATTACCATCTAGAGAAGATGTAGATCTTCCAGTTGAAGAACATTTAATAGTAGAGCTTTACTCTAAATAATTAGATAATAATTTAATTGTAAAAATAGAAATGTTTTTCTATTTATCTATTAGGAGGTAAAAAATGATAGAATTTGAAAAGCCAAATATTAAATGCTTAGAAGTAAACGAAGAAAAACACTATGCAAAATTTGTATGTGAACCATTAGAAAGAGGATATGGAATTACAATAGGTAACTCTTTAAGAAGAATTTTATTATCATCTCTTCCAGGTACTGCAATTACAAGTGTAAAAATCGATGGCGTATTACATGAATTTTCTACAATACCAAATGTTGTAGAAGACGTTCCTGAAATTATAATCAACTTAAAAAGTGTTTGTTTAAAACAAGATAAAAATGAACAAAAAACTTTAAGAATTGACTTTAAAGGTCCAGGAGAAGTTAAAGCAGGAGATATAATTACAGATGGAACAATAGAAGTATTAAACCCAGATTTACATATTGCAACAGTTGCAGAAGGTGGACATTTAGTAATGGAAATGACTGCTGATATGGGAAGAGGCTATAACAATGCTGAAAAGAACAAGAAACCAGATCAAGCATTAGGCGTACTTCCAATTGACTCTATATATACACCTGTTAAAAAAGTAAATTATGCAGTAGAAAACACTAGAGTCGGACAAATGGTAGATTACGATAAATTAACAATCGAAGTTTGGACAAATGGAGGATTAACTCCAGATGAAGCTTTAAGTTTAGCTGCAAAAGTTATGACAGGTCACTTAGAACTATTTATTGACTTATCAGAAACTACTAAAAACACACAAGTAATGGTAGAAAAAGAAGAGTCTCAAAAAGAAAAAGTTCTTGAAATGTCAATTGAAGATTTAGAATTATCAGTTAGATCATTCAATTGCTTAAAGAGAGCAGGAATTTCTACAGTAGAAGATTTAATAAACAAATCAGAAGCTGAAATGATGAAAGTAAGAAATCTTGGTAAAAAATCTTTAGATGAAGTAACAAATAAGTTACATGCATTATCATTAGATTTTAGAAAAGAAGATGAATAATAGACTAAAAGGAGGGAAATGAATTGGCTACAAATAGAAAATTAGGTAAAACAACAGATATTAGATTAGCAATGTTAAAAACTTTAACAACTGATTTAATGTTACATGAAAAAATAGAAACTACTGAAGCTAGAGCAAAAGAAGTAAAAGCAATTGCAGATAGTTTAATTTCATTAGCAGTAAAAGAAAAAGACAATTTTGAAATGGTAGACGTTAAAGTTTCTAAAGCAAAATTAGATAGCAAAGGAAATAAAGTAACAGAATTAGTAAAAAGCAAAAATGGTAAAGAATATCTAAGAGTAGTAAAAGAAACAACAACTGAAAAAAGACAAAAAGATATGCCATCAAGATTAAATGCTAGAAGAAAAATGATGAAAAACATCAATAAAGTTAAAGATAGTGAAGGAAATAACATTGATTTAACTGCAAAATTATTTAATGAAATTGCTCCTAAATATGAAGGAAGAGTTGGTGGATACACAACTATGCTTAAATTAGGACCAAGAAAAGGTGATAATGCAGAAATGGTTATTTTAAAACTAGTTTAATAATTGTTTCAAAGAAGCAAATATAGGAGAGTGTGAAATATGGAAATACTAAAATATATCATATTAGTTATTTATATTATTGTATGTATTGCTCTAATTGTTTTAGCAACAATACAAAAAAGTGAGAGACCAGGAGCTTCAGGAACAATTACAGGTTCTTCAACCAATAACTTTTATGAGCAAAATAAGGGAAGAACAAAGGAAGGTAAACTAAAAAAATGGACAATAATTCTTGGAATTGTGTTTGTTGTATTAGCAATTGCCTTAGGAATCCTATATCTAGTATAAAAACTATAAAATGTGGCAGAACTTTATTCTGCCACATTTTGCTGTATATAATATCGGCACGTCGCTTGCACTTGGGATATATTTTTTCTCGTCTAAAGCACGAAAAAATATATACCAAAGTCGCTGTGCCTACTCTATAAGATTTTAATGTATAAAAAGTATAACTAATTAAAGTTATGACATAATAAAAGTAAAGGAAAAGTATGAAAGAAGAGTTAAAGAAGGATAATCAAGAATTTGAAAAAGATAAGTATGTAGGAGTTTTTCAAAAAAGTAAAAACTTCGGTTTTGTTGTGCTTGATGATAGAAAAATAAAAGCAGATATATACATATCTAAAAAGAACAGCAAAAAGGCTAAAAATAATCAAAAGGTAGTAGTGCAAATATTAAAATTACCTGAAAAAAATAGAAAAGCAGAAGGCAAAATAATTGAAATACTAGGCAATATAAATCAAGCAGGAGTGGACATGCTTTCATTAGTAAAAGACTATGACTTGCCATATGAATTTCCAGAGGCAGTTATAAACGAAGCAAAAGCAATAAAACAAGAAGTAGCTAAAAAAGACATTCCAAATAGATTAGATTTAAGAAATAAAATAATATTTACTATTGATGGAGAAGATGCAAAAGACTTAGATGATGCAGTATCAGTAGAAAAATTAAAAAATGGAAATTATCTTTTAAATGTGTCTATTGCAGATGTTAGCTATTATGTGCAAGAAAAATCTAAACTTGATAAAGAAGCAATAATTAGAGGTACTAGTATATATATGTTAGATAGAGTAATTCCAATGCTTCCAAAAGAGCTATCAAATGGAATATGTAGTTTAAATCAAAAAGAAGATAGATTTGCAATAACTGTTTTAATGGAAATAAACCAAAAAGGAGAAGTAGTATCTTCAGACATACAAAAAAGTGTAATAAAAGTAACTAGAAGAATGAGTTACAAAGAGGTACAAACTATACTAGACGAAATAGAAGGAGCAGAAGACGAGGGCATATTCAAACCAAAAGCAAAACAAAAATTATTAAAAGAATGTGAACCATACTTTGAACACTTTAAAAGAATGGCAGAACTTGCCAATATATTAAAACAAAGAAGAACAAAAGCAGGAAGCTTAAATTTAGATATTCCAGAAAGCAAAATAACATTAGACGAACAAGGAATAGCAATAAATGTAGACAAATATGAAATGTATTTTGCAAATGAAATTATAGAGCAATTTATGCTAACTGCAAATGAAACAGTAGCAGAAAAATTTTATTGGTTAGAGGCTCCATTTATATATCGTGTGCATGAGGTACCAGACGAAGAAAAAATAGCAGAACTAAATAAATTCTTATGGAATTTAGGATATAAAATAAAAGGAAACAAAGACAATATACATCCAAAAGCATTTGCAGAAGTCTTAGAAAAAGTAAAAGGAAAACCAGAAGAAAGAGTAGTATCAAACCTTATACTAAGAACTTTAAAAGTAGCAAGATATGAAGCAGAAAACAAAGGGCACTTTGGAATTGCAAGTAAATACTATTGCCATTTCACATCACCAATAAGAAGATACCCAGACTTATTCATACACAGAATAATATCAAAATATTTAGAAGAAAACTATCAACTAAAAGAAAATGAAATAGAAAAATATAGTAGTCAAGCAGTAAAATATGCAGAACGTTCATCTGAAAGAGAAAAAATTGCACAAAAAGTAGAGCGAGATGCAGACGCAATTAAAAAAGCTGAATATATGCAAAGCAAAATAGGCGAAGAATACGAAGGAATTATTTCAAGTATAACATCATTTGGAATGTTTGTAGAACTTCCAAACACAGTAGAAGGACTAATACGTTTTGATGATTTAGGAAACGAATACTTTATATATGACGAAGAAAAGAAAACACTTCAAGGAGAAAAAAGCAAGAAGATATATAAAATAGGAGACAGCATAAAAGTGCGTGTAATCTTCGCAGATAAACTAACAAGAAAAGTAGACTTTGAAAAAATTTCAGGTTAAAAATGTGCCAATGGGGACGGAGAATTTTGGCACACTTCTTATTAAGAACAACATTACAATTTAACTAAAAGTGTGCCAAAATTCTCCGTCCCCATTGGCACATTTTTAGTATATAAAATACATTGTAACAGCAAATGCAAAGCCTATAATAGTAAGAAAGATTGAAATTAAGCCTCCGGGCTTATTTTTGTTTACTACAACTTCATAAAAACCATAACTAACGCTTTCAACCAAAGCAAGTAATGCAAATAAAACCACTAAAAAACTTACAACCATAAAAATCTCCTTTTAAATTCCTGTTAGCAAAAATCCTGAATCAACTACAACTTCAGGCTCAACCTTAAAAAATGAATCTTGATAATGTTGTAACCAGTTATAATTCTCTAATTCTTGCATAGTTTTAAAATTTTTTAAAGCATAATTACCAAAACCACTACAATCAGACTTCAATTCTTTTGAAGTTTTATATAAATAATGTAAAAGTAATTTTTCTAAATAATTATTAGCATATTCTTGAGTTAGTTTTATTTGCTGTTCAGTATTAGTATTAGATAATTGCTTAATAGAAGAAATAGTTGCATTTGCCTTAACCTTTATTTTTATATAAGGTGTTCCATTTAAAAGTGAAACATTGATTTTAGGGCTTGTAGTAAAATCAAAATATAAATCAATTAAATTTTCCTTGTTTTCAGGGTCTGGCATTGAAATATTACAGCTCTTAACCTTACCAGTGACAATCAAGTGAGCAACAGTTTCTAAAGGAGTTAAAGTACCAACAAGTTTATCTTGTCTAAACACTGCAGTACCAACATTTTCAACACCATTTTTTGCCTCTAAAATCTCACTACCAGAATCATCAGAACTTTTATTGTTAGAAGACTGATTAGAATCAGCTTTAGAAATTACATTGCCGTAGAAGTGCAACAGGTTGAGAAGCAAGAGATGTTATTTTATTCATAAATTGTCCAAGATTAGCATCTACAATATATCCAGTATATTCACTAGAATTGGGAAATGTAGCATAAAACTTCGTTATTAAATTGTCCAAAGTTGGTTTTACACTTGCAATATAATCCCTAGCAGATGAAGTGGTTATAAGAATATTGGTATCAGGTCTAATTTGTACTTTGTTAGCTAAAGAAAATATTTCTTCTTTAATTCCAGACATTGCAATTTTTTCAGAAAATATTATAAGCTTACAATGAGACAAGTTTATTTCTTTACTAGAATAAGTATTTATTAAATTAAGTGCAGCGTCAATAGAAGGAGCCTCTATTGTATCCATAATTATAGAAGAGCTTTCATTTGAAGAGCCTTCACCAGAAGCGGCACTTGGTTTAGTAAATTGGAATGTAACTTTTAATCTTTCTGTATCTCCAACATCTATGCCTAGTGCAACAATATAAGTTAAATCATCTATACTTTGAATACGGTGACTACTTGTAAATGCAAAAGAAAATAATATCACAACCAATATAATCAAAATATACTTATATGCGTTTTTCATTAACAATTCCTTTCATTTTTTGACTTCGTAAATATTTAATATTAGCCAAAACTAAAATAATAATACTCAAGGCAAATACTAAAATTAAAATAATATATCTGTATACAGTATTTTCTAGAAAGCTTATTTCCTGCATATTTTTAGGAATTAAAGCAGTTCCAAATATAAATAAAGCAAACAAAGTAGAAATCCATTTTGAATATTTCAAATTTGTAACTCTTTTAAATATGCTAGTAGAAAAGTATAGTACAATTGCCAAATAACATATGATAGAGAGTAGCCAAATAAGTAAAAATAATGCATCTAACCTTTGAAAAAATCTACTAAAATCTATAAAACGAGATGCTAAATAAATAGGAAATATTTGTTGCTCTATAATTGTAGGTGGAAAAATAAAAAGTAAGGTTGCCACACTAATTAGTAAGAAAAATGCAGAAAGTCCAACAGATGTATAAGCTACCTTTTTAAAATCTTTTTGATTCTTTAAATAAGGTGGAAGAAGGTATATACAAGCAATTCCACCAAAAGCAAATAAATCGCTTATCCCACTAAAAAATGTTGTATAAGCACCATTCCCTAAAATAGGGAAAATCTTTTGAAAGGTAAGGTTCTTCCAATTTCCTATAAATATAAAAATCATACTAACAGAAACTAATATGGTAAAAAATAAATTGGCACGTGCAATAGAAACAATATTAAGCTTATTCATAATTACAATAGCAATTAAAAACAAAATCATAATTATAGGCAAAGAAGTTCTAGGAAAAAATATAAGCTTTAGCCCCTCTGAAAAACTTCTAAGCAGTATTCCAGTGATAAAAATAATATAAAGTAAAAATAAAATTGAAATACCTATTTTTAAAACCTTGCCACCTAAAAATTCGGCAATATCTATAATATCTAAACCAGGAAAACTCTCTAATAACTTACAAATCAAGAAGATTAGGATTATTACAATAGCACTAATATATATAACATTAAGAATAGAAGCAGAAGCGTGTTCAGCTACGATACTTCTGGGTAAGCCTAAAATTATGTGATTTATAACAATAGCAACAATTAAAATAATTGCTTCCCATTTTCCTAATTTTTGTTCTGTCATAAAACTGCTCCTTTCTATTTATATTTCCAAGTTCTGCTTATGTGAGACTGTGAGCTTTGCTTTTTGGTATTTAAATAATCAGGTCTTTTTTCACGTTTCCACATTGGGCCTAAGAAAAATCCACTTTCATTTATATTTGTAATAGGGCTATATGGTGCCATAAATGGAACTCCAAAAGATTTGATACTGCACAAAATGGTAGCATATACACAAAGCCCAACAGCAATTCCGAAAAATCCTGCAATATACCCTAAAAGAGTAAAGCCAAACCTTAGTATTCTCAAATGATAACCAAAGTAAAAATCAGGAATGGCAAAAGATGCTATACCAGTAATTGCAACAACAATGATTAAAATAGGGCTTACAATATTAGCACTAACAGCAGCTTGTCCTAAAACCAAAGCACCAACAATACCAATAGTTGGACCAATAGGAGAGGGAACCCTTAACCCAGCTTCACGAATAAGTTCAAAAGAAATTTCCATAAGTAAAATTTCAAAAATAATAGGAAATGGAACATTTTCTCTTGATGCAATTACAGAAAACAGCAATTCAGTTGGTAGTAGCTCTTGGTGAAAATCTGAAATTGCAACATATAATCCAGGAAGAAGTAGTGTTATAAAAATCGAGATTAAGCGCAAAATTTTTGAAAAATTTGCAAACTGAAATTTTAAATTGCTATCTTCAGGTGATGCAATAAAATCGGTAAAAGTAGCTGGCATAATAAGAACATAAGGATTTCCATTAACTATAACTACTACTTTGCCACTATATAAATGCTTAGAAGCCTTATCAGGTCTTTCTGCGGATATTATTTGTGGAATTGTGTAATTGTTTTTATCTTCGATCAATTGCTGAAGTTCACCACTAGAAAGCAAAGTATCAATTTTTAAATTGCTAACTCTGTATTTTACCTCTGCAACTAAATCAGCATTTGCAATATCTTGCATATAACAAATACAACATTTTGTTTTACTTAAATTACCAACCTCAATACTTTCTATTATTAGATTTTCATTATTGATAATTCGGCGAAGTAGAGAAGTGTTAGTACGAATATTTTCAACAAATCCTTCTTGAGGTCCTTTAATAATAACCTCATTATTAGGAGGCTCAACACCTCTTTGTTTAAATCCTTTTACATCAATATCATAAGCAATTCCTAGAGTATCAACAAAAAGCAAACAATTACCCATATTAACACCATTAAAAGCATCTTTAAAAGAGCTAACTTTTTTGACACTATTTTGAGGAAGCAAACAGTCAGAGATATATGTTTCTAAATCAAATTTTTTAACTTTTCTAACAGTAATATTATTTGTTTTAGCCTCATTTATAATCTGATTTTGTTCACCATCAAAAATATTAGCTCTATTACGCATCATAAGAGCTTCTAGTACATTATCATTTACAAGCTCCGAATTTACCATACCATCAATTAAAAGAAGAAAAGCTTGGTATTGTCTATTTCTAGCTGTCAAAGTAAATTCTCTAACAATAATATCACTATTTATTAAAAGATTATACTTAACCTTAACATACTCAAGATTAACAGAAAGGCTAGGAAAAATGTTCTCCACCTCAAAGATTTCTTCATTTTTATCAAGCTCCTCAGGAGTCATACTAACATTATTGCCATCATTTTCATAAGGGCTAGATAAGGTAAAATTATATTCATTTTGGTCAGGTGAATCAAACACACTTTTAACTATATTTGTAAGCTTATCTTTAAAACTCATAATAACTCCAAAACATAAAAATTCTACATTTATTATTTTCCATAACATGAAAAAATATTCAAGAAAATGTCAATCTATGGGGGCTTTAATTTGCTAAATACTTGTTTTTTTCAATAATATGTGATATAAAAAAATAGTAAATATTTTTTAAAAGGTGGAGAAAACATGGAAGGAAATGAAAGAATAAATCAATTATTAGCATCTCTAGAACAAATACATGTAAAAAAAGAAGAAGATAGAAGATTACTTGAAGAAATAAAACAAGCCTTGGCAAACAACGAAATTGCAGAAGCAATGGAAAAGTTACAGATATTTAACGAAAGACAAGAAGAAAATGAAGAAATAGAGGAAACAGAAGAAACACCGGAAAAAGAAAAAGTTAAAAAGACAGTAAAAACAAAAAAGAATGTGAATAATAATTCGGAAGAGAGTACATATCCAATAGAATTACAAGATGAGGAACTAGAAAAAACATATTTAGGTTTGCTATTAAACAATCCTAAATCAATAAGTATGTACTATTTTGTATATGAAGATTGTTTATTTGATAGTGAAGATTTAATAAATATATATAAAGGGGTACTATTTACAGAAGGCGCCAAATATTCATCTGAACAAGCCAAAAACAATTTTAACTTTGGAAAAGTAACTAAAGAAATAATGGACTTAAAAGAAGATCTAAAATATACATATGAACATGGCTCTTATGATTTTGAAAAAGTTTACACAGAATTAAAAAAGCTTTTTATATTAAGGAAAAGATATAAAAGTATGCCAATTAAGGAAACACAAGATAAAATTGCTGAAATAAGACACTATAGTCTATATGATAGTATGTCAGTAGAAGAAGTTGAAGCAGCAATAAATCAAGTTACTGTTACAGGTAAATTTAAACAAGCAATATTAAATTCAAATGTTACAGATTTCTTAGTAAAAGGACAAAATGAATTGACATCAGGATTAGATTTTCCTTTTCCTATATTAAGTAGTGTATTTAAAGGAATAAGAAAAGGAGAAACAATGGCATTTGCTATGCCATCAAACTCTGGAAAAAGTAGATTTACAATAAATTTAGTCGCTAACATAGCGTTTATACATAAAAAGAAAGTGTTAATTATTTCAAATGAAATGTCTGAAGAAAAGATGAAATTGTGTTTAATAACTACTATTTTAAATAACCCAGAAATTCAGAAACTACATGGACAAGACATTGTAAAATCAGAAGGTGAACTACTTGAATTTAAATTTAGACCAGATAATCCTAAAGAGGCTGATGTTGACGAAAATGGATTTGTTTTACAAAATGAAAAAGAAACTAGAGAGCAATTTATAAAAAGACTTTCAAAAATATCAACTGAATTTAATAAAACAGTTAAAGCAACAGACTGGTTAAATGAACAACTAAACAACTGTATATATTTTATAAATATTACAGACCATACAAATGACGAGTTAAAAAAAGTAATTACAAATTACTATTATAAAGAAAAGATAGAGTATATGTTTTATGATACAATGAAAACAGATACTCAAAACATAGGAAAAAGCGAAGAAATCAAGAAGACTGCTACAATTATATCTAATTTAGCACAAAACTTAAATATATTTATAGGATATACAATGCAGATTACAGAAACACCTACATTGCCAATAAACTTAACAATCAATGATTTATCAGAAAGTAGAACAGTAAAAGAGGTTTTAGATACACTTTGCTTAATAAAACAAATAGATAATAGAACACTTAAAGATTATGAATATTCTTTAGAAGAAGTTAGTGATACATACTATCCTTTAAAAGAATACAAAGATCCAGATGAAAGATATTATGCATGTGTTGTAGACAAAAACAGAGCAGGTTCTAAGCCTAAGGTATTGTTTAATTTGAATTTAGCATATAACAGATGGGTAGAAGTTGGATATTTAAGATTAAAAGAACAAAAATAGTCAGTTTGGGAGTAATTCCCAAACTGACCTTTTAATTTAAAGAATTATACAAATTAGTCCACCACTGCCTTCATTAACAATACGCTCTAATGTCTCTTGAAGTTTAGCTTGAGCATCATCCGGCATTCTAGCCAGTTTATTTTGCAATCCTTCATTAACAAGTTCATGTAAGTTTTTGCCAAAAATGTTAGACTCCCAAATTTTCTTAGGGTCTGATTCAAATTCAGAAAGTAGGTAATTTACCAAATCTTCAGACTGTTTTTCGCTACCGACAATAGGAGATACTTCTGTTTCAATATCTGCTCTTATCATATGTATACTTGGAGCTTTAGCTTTTAATTTTACTCCAAAACGAGTACCTTGTTTTACCATTTCAGGTTCTTCCAAAATCAATTCATCAATTGAAGGAGTTACAATTCCATAACCAGTGGCTTTTACTTCTTCTAAAGCATATGCAATTTTATCATATTGTTTTTTAGTTCTTGCAAACTCTGTCATAGTGCTAAATAGTGCACCTTCATTATCAATTTCAACACCAGAAATTTCTGTTAAAACTTTATAGAATAACTCGTCAACTAATTCGATAGAAACTCTTACACTGCCTTCACCAAGTCTAACTTCGGTTAATGAAGTTCTAGTAATTACCTTAGTATTTTGAAGTTGACCAATACTACTATCTACTTGTTTTAGTATACGAATATTATCAAAAGCCTTTTCAATTTCGTCATATAATTCAACTTTTAACCAGTGGTCATCAGGTAAACCATCAACCCAACGAGGAAAATCAATATTAATTGTTTCAATAGGAAACTCATATAAAATCTTACTAAAGATGTCATCAATATCTTCAATATCTAATCTAGCACAGTCTGTAGGTAAGACAGACACACCATATTTTTCTTCTAGTTTTTTAGCTAAAGCTTTAGTATAATCAGAAAATGGATCATCACTATTTAAAACAATAACAAAAGGTTTGTTAAGCTCTTTTAATTCCTTTACAACGCGTTCCTCAGCATTGATGTAATCTTCTCTAGGAATATCTGTAATACTTCCATCAGTAGTTACTAAAATACCAATAGTAGAGTGTTCAGCTATTACTTTTCTAGTGCCAATTTCAGCAGCTTCTTCAAAAGGTATTTCTTCCTCATACCAAGGCGTTTTTACCATACGAGGCATATCGTCTTCTAAATAGCCAATAGCATTATTAACTAAATAACCAACACAATCTACAAGCCTTGTCTTGAACTTTAAATTATCTCCTATTGTAATTTCAACAGCCTCATTTGGAATAAACTTAGGCTCAGTAGTCATAATAGTTCTTCCACCAGCACTTTGTGGAAGTTCGTCTCTAGCTCTTTCTTTTTTATACTCGTTATCAATATTTGGAATAACAAGTAAATCCATAAAATTTTTAATAAAAGTTGACTTTCCGAGTACGTACAGGGCCAACAACACCAACATAAATGTCGCCATCAGTACGTTCTGCTATATCTTGATATAACTTTAAATTCTCATCCATGAATTATTTTAACCCCCTCTAAGAAATGTTTGTACTAAACTTTATTTAATGTATATTTAGCCAATCCAAAACTTATGACAAAAATTTAAAATTATTTCATAAGTACTTTAAAAAAAATAAAACTTATAATATAATAAAAACAAAAGGAGGAGTATCTATGAAAAAAGTATTATTAATTATATTAGCAGTAATAGTTGTTGCTGCACTTGCAGTGGGAGTTTATTTATTGATTCCAAAAAATGCTACTAAAGTAACATTTGAGGGAGAACAATGTTTAGCAATAGGATTTATAGCTAATGGAAAAGAAAAAGATTTTAGTGAAAAGTATTTGAATGGTAGTGAGGATTTTAGTAAACTTACTACAATTACTTCAGGAGATGAAGATCAATTTGTAGTAGTTCCTAAAGGAAAAGATTCAAAAATTAAAGTTTGGACATACAAAGTTACAGAAGCTGGAGAAATTGTAATAGACAAGGTTATTGCAGAAAATGTAAGTGAACCTATACTTATAAAAGCAGAAACAGCGGAAGTTGTTCCAAAGGTTGGCATAGAATATGAGGGTAATAATCAAAAAATAGTTTTACCTTTAATTCTTAGTGGAAAAGATGGTAAAATAATTCTTGGAGAAAAGAGCAATTTAATAAAAGACATATCTGAGTATTAAAATAATAAAGCAGACTTGTGATGCAAGTCTGTTTATTTAAAAACAAAATACAAAATCAACAGGTGAACAGGGTAAAAAGCATAAAGCAAATACTTTATCTTTTTGCCTTGTTTTCCGTTATATAAGTAAATAAATATTATAGGCAAAATTGTGCCAATACATAAAAGTATATATAAATAATGGTATCCATAAATAATAATATTGATTCCATATTTAATAATACAAGCAGTGATATAAAATATTACCATACCAAGCTTATCATTCTTAAAAAAGTAAAACAAAAATATTATTGCAACACCCCAAAAGCCATAATCAAAATAGCATACTTCAGAAATTATACCTAATAATATAGCAGGAACAAAGCCAAATATTTTATTTATTGTTAAGTTAAATTTCTTATCTTTAGTAAGTTCGAAAGTACAGTTTGAAATCTTATCATATAACAATATAGCAAGCAAACCTACAAATAAAGTGCCAAAAATATTAAAAGAAAAATTATTTGTAAACATAGAGTCAAATAACATAAAAGGAACTTGTGAAATTATTGCAAAGCAAAATAATCTCAAGAGATACTTTTTTAGATTTTTAGTATGAATATATCCTTCAGAAATTTGAAAAGCAAATATAGGGAAAGCAATTCTTCCAATTACATTAAATAAAGTAGTTTGTCCAAAATACGCAACACTTGTATGGTCTATAAGCATTGAAATCATTGCAATGCACTTTAAAATAAAACTTGTCATATCAATTAATCCTTCCTTAATTTAGTATATTATATATTAAAAGGTCAAAAAAATATATAACAATTTTAAAAAACATAAACTTGCTTGTTATTCACAAAATAATATGATAAAATTACAAAATAAAAAATAACAAATGGAGGGCAATATGAACATAGGAATAGATGTAGATGATACAATATCAAATTCATTTGAAACAATATTTGCAGATTCACAAAAATTTGACATAGAGCTAGGAAACAGTGGAGAGCCTAAACAATATGGAAAAATTTCTGACCATAACCAAATAGAAACACTATACTCTCACTGGACAAGTGAACAAATAGATGCGTTTTGGAATAAGTATTTTATAAAAGTATTAACAATAGCCAGACCAAAAGATTGTGCAACAGAGGTAATAAAAAAATTAAAAGAAGAAGGCAATAACATAGTTATAATTACTTCTAGATATGAGTATGCAGAAGGCGGAACAGAAATAGAAGATTATACAAGAAAATGGCTTGAAAAAAATGGAATAGTATATGACAAGCTAGTTTTAGGAGCACAAGATAAGTTGCAAGTAGCTAAAGAAAACAATATAGATTTATTTATTGATGACAGTATAAAACATTGCAGAAATGTGCAATCTGGAAATATAAGAACACTCTTATATACGTCGATTTGTAACCAAGGAGTAGAAACTCCAGACTTAGAAAGAGCATATTCATGGGTGCAAATTTATGATAAATATCACAAATATTTTCAAAAATAGTTGTAAAATTCCAAGAAAATTGATATACTAATACATATAAATTTCTTAAGAAAAAGGAGGTTTCTTTATGGAAGAAGAAAACAAAGAAATAAAAGAGGTTGAAACTAATGGAGAAGTAGCATTAGAAAACAATACTAATATAAAAATTGCAGATGACGTAATTTCTGTAATTGCAGGAGTAGCAGTATCAGAAGTACCTGGAGTTGCTCAAATGTCAGGAGGATTTGCTGGAGGAATTTCAGAGGTACTTAGTGGTAAAAAGAACCTAGCAAAAGGAATTAAGGTTGACTCTGGAGAAAAGGAAACCAAAATAGATGTAAATATCATAGTAGAATATGGTGCTAGAATTCCAGATGTTGCATTTGAAATTCAAAACAAAGTTAAAAAAGCAGTTGAAAGTATGACAGGACTAAAAGTAGTTGAGGTTAATGTTCATATTCAAGGTGTTAGCACAGAAAATATGGAATCAAATAATCAAAGCACAGAGGAAAATCAATAATAGAAATAAACATTAGGCACAATAAACTTTACTGTGCCTAATTTAAATTTTAAAATGTAAAAGCTTTTTGTAGGAAAGGATGAAATAAAACATGAAAATTTTAGATAGAATAGGACTAGCTCTTTTTTCAAGCTTAATGCTTATAATATCAATAATAGTGTGTTTAATGATATTTGGTTGGTTAAGTGTTGATTTAGTACATGAACTAGTAGTAATGGCAATAAATGATAGTGTAAGCTCTAATATTATGTTAGGATTAAGCATAGCATTTATACTACTTGCTATAAAATGTATATTTTTTGATTCAAGTTCAAAACAAGAAATGGATTATAAAAATGGAATATTATTAGAAAATTCTGATGGTAAACTTTTAATTACAAAAGATACTATAGAAAATTTAGTAAATAGTGTAGTTAAAGGATTTGATAGTGCAGAAAATGTAACAACAAGAGTAGAACTTGATAATGAAAACAATGTAACAGTATTTGTAAATTTAAGTGTTAAAGAAAATGCAGTGATAAAAGAATTATCTACTAATTTACAAACAAAAATAAAAACAACAATAAAGAAAACATCAGATTTAGAAGTAAAAGAGGTTAATATTAAAGTAAAAGATATTGAACCAGTAAAACCAATGACACAAGAATAAAAGATGAAAGGAGCAAAAAAATATGGACAGTTTCAAAGTTTTTTGTGATAAATATGGTGGATGTATAATAGGAGGCTTGATAGGAATTGCATTATCAATTATTCTATTTTGCACAAATTTATATAAGGTTTTATTTACAATAGCATTAATAATTGTATGTATATGGCTTGGCAACTACATACAAAGAAATAAAGAAAATGTAAAAGAAAAAACCAAAAAATTTATAGATAGGTTATAAAAGGGAGTAACAAATACATGACTAGAACAGAAATAAGAGAACTTACTTTTGAATTACTATATAGCTTAGAAATTCAAAAAATGGAGCAAGAAGAATATAACGAACAAATTGAATTGTTTTTAGTAGAACAAAATGTTAGTCAAGAAAAAGCAAAAACATATATGACTGAAACAATAAACGGAATCGCAAAAAATAAAGAAGAGATATTGGAATTGATATCTCAAAATCTAAAAGAAAAATGGGATATTTCAAGAGTATCAAAAATAAATATTACATTATTAAAACTTGCAACATATGAGATTGTGTATACAGAATTACCATATAAGGTAGTTGTTAATGAAGCGGTGGAGATAGCTAAAAAGTATGGAGATGATACTTCACCTGCTTTTATAAATGGTGTATTAGCTAACATTATAAAGCAAACAGGAATAGCAAATGAGGAGTAGATATGACATATAATCCTATTAGTGTAAGTCAACTAAATAAATATATAAAAGATAAATTTGAAGAGGACGAATATTTTGCTAATGTTTTAGTAGAAGGAGAAATCTCAAATTTTAAAAATCATTATACAGGTCATATGTACTTTACATTAAAAGATGACAAATCTTTAATAAAAGCAATAATGTTCAAAACATATACTGGACATTTGGATTTTGTTCCACAAGATGGAATGAAAGTAATGATATTGGGAAGTGTATCTGTTTTTGAAAGAGATGGAACATATCAATTATATGCAAAAGCAATGAAACAACTGGGAAAAATGGGAGACTTAAGAGCAGCATATGAAGAATTAAAAGAAAAACTAGAAAAAGAAGGTCTATTTGATCAATCACATAAAAAGCCAATACCTATGATGCCTAAAACAATAGGAGTTCTTACCTCAAATACAGGAGCTGTTATTAGAGATATTATAAATGTGTCTACTAGAAGGAATCCGAATGTGCACATAAGACTGTTTCCAGTGCCTGTACAAGGAGAAGGAGCTGGTAAGAAAATAGCTGAAGGCATTGAATTTATGAACAAAAATAAACTGGCAGATGTGCTTATTGTGGCAAGAGGCGGAGGATCATTAGAAGATTTATGGCCTTTTAATGAAGAAGTCGTTGCAAGAGCGATATATAATTCAGAATTACCAGTTATTTCTGCAGTAGGACATGAAACAGATTTTACTATAGCAGACTTTGTAGCAGATTTAAGAGCACCAACACCATCAGCTGCAGCTGAATTAGCTGTAACAGATATTGCAGAATTAGAGTTGAAATTAAAAAGCTATCAAAATAGATATAAACAAGCTCTAGTACGTAAAATTCAATTTATGAAATTACGTTATGAAAAATGTATGGCAAATAAGGCATTTACAGGAGCGCTACAAAGAGTAAATGAAAAATATATGTTAGTTGACATGAAAGTAAAGTCAATGGAGCATATAATAACTAATAAATTGCAAAAAGAAAAGGCGAAGGCACAAAATCTAATATTAAGGTTAGATTCATTGAGCCCACTAAAAACTTTGGCAAGAGGTTATGGAATTATATTAAAAGATGGAGTTATTATAAAGAAAAAGGAACAATTGAAAAAAGAAGACGAAGTATTTATTAAATTACAAGATGGAGAAACAAAAGCAAAGATTATAGAATAGGAGAAAATATATGGGTAAAACAACTAAAAATTTTTTAGTAATAATAGTTATTGCAATAGTGGTGATATTTGCTTTAGTGTGTTTAGAATATCAACATTTTAGATTTGAACCAATTTCAGCCAACAATGTCGAGACTAAAGGCAATATATTGCCAGATCCTAATCAAGGCTTAAACAATATGCTAAATGAAATTTTAGATGATAATATAGAAACAGAAGTGAAAACTGAAGAAAAGAAAAATGAAACGACTACAGCATCTAATGATTCAGTAGAGGACAAAAACCAAATGACTCCAAAAGAGAATAAGGCAATAAATCTTGTAAAAGATGTATGGACAAAAGATTGGGGAAATTTAGACGATGTATCATTTAATGTGAGTATTCAAAGTGATGGAAAATATTATGTGACTGTTTATGATATGGTAACAACTCATTTAATAAAAGGATATATTGTGGATGTCAGCACAGAAATTGTAACAGAAAAATAATTTAAACAAGGGGAATAAAATGGAAAAGGATTTAAATTTTGAACAAGCAATGAGCAAATTAGAGAAGATAGCCACAGAATTAGAAAAAGGTGAATTAAGTTTAGATGAATCTGTTTCTAAATTTGAAGAAGGAATGAAACTATCGAAACAATGTAGTGACTTATTAGAAAATGCTGAAAAGAGAATTACTATATTATTAAAAGATGGCGAGGAAATAAAAGAAGAGAATTTTGTACAAGAAGAGGAATAGAAAATGCAGGGGAGTTTTTTTGAAGAGTATAAATATATAATTGTTCCATTTTTTGTGTGGTTTGGAATACAATTATTTAAGTTTATTTATGATTTAGTAAAGAGTAAAAAGTTTAATTTTAAAAGATTAATGCAAGCAGGTGGAATGCCAAGTTCACACTCTGGAGTGGTGATATCTTTAACAACTATGATAGGTAAAAATGTTGGAATTAATTCACCATTATTTGCTGTAGCTTTAATTTTTTCATTTATAGTAATGTATGATGCAGCTGGTGTTAGAAGAGCAGCTGGAAAACAAGCTAAACTATTAAATAAAATAGTTGAAACACCTGGATTAACAAGTTTACAAGTATCTGAAAGATTAGTTGAAGTTCTGGGACATACGCCAGTTCAAGTTATTGTAGGAGCTGCTATTGGTGTTATAGTTGGGTTATTAGTTTAATTTTTGAATTAGCAGTAATATAATAATTTTTACAGTAAGACTGTATTATTATATTACTGCTAAATGTATAAAAAGGAGAATAAAGATGGAAGATATTGAAATTGCAAGAAATACACAATTAGAGAAAATAACAAAAATAGCAGAAGAAATGAATATTCAAGAAGATCAATTAGAACAATACGGAAAATATAAAGCGAAAATTTCTCCTGAAGTATATAAGAACTTAAAAGATAAAAAAGATGGAAAGCTAATTTTAGTAACAGCTATAAATCCTACACCTCTAGGAGAAGGCAAAACAACGATGGCAATTGGACTAGCAGATGGACTAAGAAAAACAGGAAAAAATGCAGTGCTTGCACTAAGAGAGCCATCACTTGGACCTGTGTTTGGAATAAAAGGTGGAGCGACAGGTGGCGGTCATAGTCAAATAGCACCAATGGAAGACATAAACTTACATTTTACTGGAGACATACATGCAATTACATCTGCAAATAATTTGTTATCAGCAATGATAGACAATCATATATATTTTGGCAATGAACTAGGATTTGATAGAGTAGTATGGAAAAGATGTGTTGATTTAAATGACAGACAACTAAGGGTAGTGAATACAGGACTATCACAAGAAAAAAACATAGTACCAAGAATGGATGGTTTTGATATTTCGGTTGCATCTGAAATAATGGCTATTTTCTGTTTAGCAACAGATATAAATGATTTAAAAAGAAGAATTGGAAATATTATAGTCGGATATACTAAAGAAAACAAACCAATAACAGCTAAAGATTTAAAAGCAGATGGAGCAATGACAGTATTATTGAAAGATGCTATAAATCCAAACCTAGTACAAAGCCTAGAGCAAACACCAGCAATAGTTCATGGTGGACCATTTGCTAATATTGCACATGGATGTAACAGTATAATTGCAACTAAACTTGCTTTAAAATTAGGAGATTATGTTGTTACAGAAGCGGGATTTGGAGCAGACCTAGGAGCAGAAAAATTTTTAGATATAAAATGTAGAAAAGCAAATTTGAAACCTGATGCAGTAGTTTGTGTAGCAACTATTAAAGCATTAAAATATCATGGAGGAATGCCAAAAGAAGATATAAAAAATGAGAGTATTGAATATTTGGCAAAAGGATTTGAAAACTTAGAAAGACATGTAGATAATTTAAAGAATTGTTATAGCTTAAATGTAATAGTTGCAATAAATAAATATACACATGACACTGAAGCTGAAATTAAATTTTTACAAGAAAAGTTACAAGAAAAAGGCATTAACTTAAGTTTAGTTGAAAGCTGGGAAAAAGGTGGAGAAGGCGCAAAAGATTTAGCACAAAAAATTGTTGATTTAGTGCAAGAGCCTTCAGATTTTAAATTTGCATATGAATTAAACGAAACGATAGAAAATAAAATAAAAGCAGTAGCACAAAAAATATATGGGGCAGAGGATGTAGAATTCACAGAAGAAGCAAAATTGCATATTAAAGAAATAGAAGACTTGGGATATAGCAATTTGCCAGTATGTATAGCAAAAACACAATATTCTTTTTCAGATGACCCTAAAAATTTAGAATGTAAAGAACCTTTTAATATACATGTACAAGATGTAGTATTAAGAGCAGGAGCGGAATTTATAGTAGTATTAACAGGTAAAATAATGACAATGCCGGGATTACCTAAAATTCCTTCTGCAGAAAATATAGACTTAGACGAAAACGGAAACATTGTAGGAATATTCTAATTTTAATGTATATAAACACCTAATTTGGTTAAAATAACAATAATTAAATTTTACCAAAGTAGGTGTATTTTTATGTTAAAAAACAAAAAAACAATAATTTCAATGATAATAATTATATTAACATTTGCTATATTTATTTCGTATAACATTTTTTTTAGAAATAATGAGGTAGAAGCATTATCTAAATATGGCTCTAGAGGAGACGAAGTAACACAAATACAAACAAAATTAAAAAGATGGGGATACTATACTGGAAGCATAGATGGAATATATGGAACCCAAACGCAAAAGGCAGTAAGATATTTTCAATCTAAAAATGGTTTAACGGTTGATGGAATTGCAGGCAAAAACACATTAGCAGCAATGGGGATATATAGTTCATCAAATAGTAATTCAAATTCAAGCTATTCAACTAATTTAAATTTATTAGCAAGATTAGTGCATGGTGAAGCAAGAGGAGAACCATACATAGGAAAAGTTGCAGTTGCAGCGGTTGTATTAAATCGTGTTAAAAGTAGTTCATTTCCTAATACAGTAGCAGGAGTTATTTATCAAAAAGGTGCATTTGATGCAGTATCAGATGGACAAATAAATATGTCACCAGATTCAACTTCAAAGAAAGCAGCACAAGATGCACTAAATGGTTGGGACCCAAGTTATGGTGCAATATATTATTTTAACCCAAACACTGCAACAAACAAATGGATATGGTCAAGACCAATGACTGTAACGATAGGAAATCATAGATTCTGTAAATAACAGAAAATATGCAATAGTATATAAAAGTTGTTGATAGTAGGTATTATATCAACAACTTTTTATATGATATGGCAATTAACAGCAGTACTCAGCTAAAATTTAATTTGCATATTGACAAATAGCTAGCATATTGATAATATTGTAAAAGAAAAAATAGCTAATTATTGGAGGCAAAATGTTTTTATATCCAAAACTATATTTAAACAGTGTAAAAGAGATAACACTACAAATGCTAGAACAAAATAATATAAAAGGTCTTATACTAGATGTTGATAACACTCTAATAGACTTTGATAAGAAGATGCCAGAAGGCGTTAAAGAATGGGCAGAAAACTTGAAACAAAATAATATAAAATTATATATTGTTTCAAATTCTAATCATAAAGAAAAGGTTGAAAACACAGCAAAGACTTTAGACATACCATATACATATTTTGCAAAAAAACCGCTTAAAAGTGGATTAAACAAAGCAAAGAAAAATATGGAGTTACCAAGTGAACAAATTGCAGTAGTTGGAGATCAAATATTTACAGATGTAATTGGAGCTAATAGAACTAAAATGTTTTCAATATTAGTAAAACCAATAGATGAAAAAGATATTTGGGCTACGAAGATTAAAAGACCAATTGAAAACAGAATTATAAAAAAATATTTAAAACAAGAAGAACAAAGGAGAAATTAAAATGTACATAAATGATACACATATATTAGTATATGTAATTATAGGACTTGCAGGAATACTAGTAGGGCAGTTTATAGACTGGTGCAACAAACGTATGTCGGACTATAAAAAGGTATTTTCAAAAGAATTTTTCACAGAATATTTTAGAAATTTTAAACCAAACTATATATTGATAAGTATAACATTAGTTATGTTTTTAGGATTAGTATATTTCTTTGGAGTAAGTATAGATTTATTTAAATATCTATTTTTAACACCAATGCTTTTAATAGCATTTTGCATAGACTATAAACTTCAAATAATACCAAATAGGCTTACATTAACAATGTTTGAAACAGGATTAGCATTTACATTTATACAAGTTGTTGCAAATACTAGTTTAGGTATAAATGTTCTTATAAATAACTTGCTTGGAATGTTAGTTGGAGGAGGAATCTTCTTACTAATTACAATAATAGGTGGATTTATTGCAGGAAAAGAAGCGATGGGCTTTGGAGACGTAAAACTAATGGGAGCATTAGGTTTATTCTTAGGTTGGCCTAGTATTATTATAGTTGCAGTAATTTCATTCTTATTAGCAGCAATTATAAGCATTGGAATACTAATAGTAAAGAAAAAAGGAACAAATGAATATATTCCATTTGGCCCATTTATAGTAGTAAGTACACTTATAGTTATATTTATACCATTTGATTTATTACTAACAATAATATTAAAAATATTTACTTTGGGAACATTTAAAGGAAAAATTTAAAGTAAGTAGCAGGTGGTTTTTATGAATGAAAAAATTAAATGTCTAAGAGAAAAACTTAGAGGATTAGATATACAAGGAATGATTATATCTAATCCTGTTAATGTGAAATATCTAACAGGAATTGATGGTGAAGGAACTTTATTAATTACACGTAAAGAAAACTATTATATTACTGATGCTAGATATATAGAGTCAGTAAGAGCAACCCTTACAATAGACGATGAAATTATTGTAAGCAATTACACAGACATTAGTGAATATGATTATGAAAACTTTTTTTCATTTTGTGAGAATGTTGGATTTGAAGAAGAATATATAACATATGCAACATATAAAAGATATATGCAAAAATATAAAGCAAACCACCTAGAAGAAACAGAAAGTATAATTGAAAAACAAAGATTAATAAAAGACGAACAAGAAATAGAATATTTAGAAAGAGCTTGTGAATTAACAGACAACTGCTTTTCACATTTGTTAAACTTTATAAAAATAGGAATGACAGAAAAACAAATAGCATTTGAAATTGAAAAATACTTTTTAGACCATGGAGCAGAAGGCTTAGCTTTTGAAACAATTGTAGCATCAGGTCCAAATTCATCAAAACCACATGCAATAACAACAGAGAGAAAAATAGATGTAGGAGATCCAATTACAATAGATTTTGGGTGTAAATATAAAGGCTATTGCTCAGATATGACAAGAACTATATTTGCCGGCTTTGTTCCAGAAAAGGTAAAATCAATATATAATTTGGTATTAAAAAATCAGTTACAAACAGAAAGAGATATGAGAGATGGGGCAAATATTAGAATATTATCAAGAAATGTTGATAATGATTTCAAACTAAATGGACATAGTTTAGTACATGCTCTAGGTCATGGAGTTGGACTAGAAGTTCATGAACTACCTATAATCAGTTATAAAAATGACAATATGCTAAAAGAAAATATGGTAGTAACAAATGAACCAGGTATATATATTCCAGGAGAATTTGGAGTTAGAATAGAAGATACAGTTTTAATTACAAAATCTGGTTGTATAAATTTGACTAAATCGGATAAAAATTATATTATAGTGGACAAAGCTGAACAAAAAGCTTGATTTTAGCATAAATTGGGTGTATAATATAAAAGCTTTATAAAAGTTAATAAGTAATAAAATAAATAAATTTTGAAAGGGGAAATTAAACATGGCAGACGTATATATGGCAGGAGATTTTAGAAATGGAACAACATTTGAAATGGACGGAAACGTATTCAAAGTAGTTGAGTTCCAGCACGTAAAACCAGGAAAGGGTTCAGCTTTTGTTAGAACAAAATTAAAGAATGTAATTTCAGGAGCAGTTATTGAAAAAACATTTAACCCATCAGATAAATATGCAGCAGCTCAAATTGAAAAAAGAGAAATGCAATATTTATATAATGACAGTGATATTTATTATTTTATGGATAATGAAACATATGAACAATTACCATTAAATAAAGAACAACTTGGTGATAGCTTAAAATTCTTAAAAGAAAATATGAATGTTAAAATATTATCATATAAAGGTAACGTATTTTCAGTAGAACCACCAATGTTTGTTGAATTAGAAGTTACATATACAGAACCAGGATTTGCAGGAAACACAACTACAACTTCTGGAAAACCAGCTACACTAGAAAATGGATATGAAATCTCAGTTCCAATGTTTGTAAATATTGGAGATGTTATTCGTATAGATACTAGAACTGGCGAATATATGGAAAGAGTATAAATCGAAAGGAATAAAATAATGTCAGATTTAAAAAATCATTATCAAGCAATATTAACAGAACTAGAAAATCATTTTCAAAACGAAGATGACCAAGCTTTTGTTTTAAGCAAATTTCAAGAATTATCTATGATGTTTATGGATGTTATAGACAGATTAACATATTTAACAGATATAAGAATAAAAGAAGTAGAAGAAAAACAGCAAGAAATTGATAATCGAATTGAAACAGTAAAAAAGGCAGTAGACGGAATAGAAAATGATATTTATGAAGATGATGAAGCATATGAATTTGAAATTGTATGTCCATATTGTAATCATGAATTTGTAGCAGACATAAACAGTGAAGAAAACGCAGAAGTTGAATGTCCAGAGTGTCACAATATTATTGAATTAGATTGGAATGAAGAAGAGGGTTGTGGAGGATGTTGTTCACACTGTGATGGATGCGAGGAAGAAGCAGATGAAGAAGATGATGACGACAGTGAACATGATGAAAATGATAACGATGAAGATATGTAAAGTTAAAATCGCTAAATGTTAAAGCATTTAGCGATTTTTTGAGCCTTCAAATAAACTTAAGGGGTCAATATAATTTCCATCAATCCTTACTCCTAAATGCAAATGTGGACCAGTAGTAGCACCATTAGTAGGATTACCGGTTTTCGTCCTTATATTGATTTCCGTTTTACACCATAAACATTTTTGGGTCCGACATTTCCAATTACTTGTCCTTTTAAAACAGTATCTCCAACTTTCACAATAAAATTAGGAGAAACATGGCAATAAGTAACTTTCATATTATTATTAGTTAAAGTGATGGTATAGCCACCACCACCTAAAAAATCGGCAAAAGTAATAGTGCCATCACAAATAGCAATAAATTTACTACCTTCAGGAGCACCAATATCAACTCCGGCATGATATGTGGTGGCACCAGCTGTTGGCAGACCTCTATAACCAAAATATGAGGTTATATATGTATAACCGTGGTGAAGGCCAAACATATTCGTCATTAGAGTCAAAAGGATAAAATTCTAAGCCGAGCTATAGAGGGGCCGAAAAAACATGAAACAAATATAATTAGAACAAAAACAGATATGAATAAATAATAAAAAGGCTTGAAAAAACTACTAGACATAAATACCTCCAATTCTAGTAGCCCCGATTTTTATTGTATAGGAAAAATCGAAGATTTTTCCTATACAACAAGGTTAAGTTACATTGGACTGTGCCGATTGCAAAGCAATCGTGTACATGTGGCGAAGCCACTTTTCTTATTTTTTCTTAAAAGCAAAAAATTTACTAATAAAAAAGTTTAAAATGATAACAATTACAGTAATAATACACTTATCAATTAAAAATCCTATATTATCACCAAAGTTGTAAAATGCGTGAAGGACATCATTTAATAGAAATACCCCTATAATTTCCACTACCATAGTAAAAGCTCTTCCTAAAATAAACTTGAAAAACTCAGTCCATTTTTCTTTAATAGTATTTGCCTGAGAATTAAAAACCCATTTACGATTAGTAAAATATGCAAACAAAATTGAAAGTATAATTCCAATAGTACTTGCAATATTAGCTTCTACATGTAAAAATGCCTTTAAAATGTATGATGCAATAATATTAACCAGTGTAGTTAACACTCCAAAAATAATATAAAAAATAACTTCTCTATTTAATAACTTCTTTAATTTGTCCATTTCAATCTCCAATCTTTAGTGTAATTATTATATATTAACCAATACAAAATATCAAGAAAAAAAGAAGAAGTTGATAAGAAATCAACTCCTTTTATATGGCAGGGGTAGAAGGACTCGAACCCTCACAGGCGGTTTTGGAGACCGATGTGCTACCATTAACACTATACCCCTAAATGTTTAATACCTACATATCTTAGCACAAAATAAAACAATGTGCAAGAGTTTTTAATAAAAAAATGGTGGAGATGAGGAGAGTCGAACTCCTGTCCAATATTCTTTCCATACCAACTTCTCCGAGTGCAGTTTATTGTAAAAATTCCCTAAATAATAACACAACAAACAAATTTATTAAAAAGGTAGTTATTTAAAGATACCCACTATTTTCATAACTAAAAATAGTTTTGTTTCCCACTAATTTGACACCTTAATCTCTAAGCGTGGGCACCTAGAGTAAGATGACGCGCCATTAACTAGGCAGCGTATGCTAATTCTCTATTATCAGCGTTTGTTTTTAATTTCTCACATTATTAAAGTGGCCAAGTGAGAGATCCACTACTCGCTATCAATACTTCTGGAATATTGTCGAAACCAAATACATCCCCAAGTACAATATATATTATACAATATTTTAAATTAAATGACAAGTCACTGGAAAAAAATACAATTTTTTTGAGTGTTCGCTTGTTTTTTATAAAGAAATATTGTATAGTATTAAATATAGGAAACAAACTTAACAAGCAGATGTGTGTTGCCACTTTACTACATAGTTTTTACTATGGGAAAGTGAGGTGGTGTTTATGGTAAATCTTTTACAATTCCTAATCATAGGATTTATAATTTCAATAACTATAAACATAACCTTATTAACAGTTATATACATAATTTGTACAAATAAGGAATAAATAAAAACACTACATTTTGCTTTGGATACGGCAATGTAGTGTTTATCAAACTAATTGGCAACATACATTCTGTATGTTTGTTTCCTATATCATTATTATACATACTTTTTAGTATTTAGTCAATGCTTTTTGACGATTTTTAATTAGGACAAATTATTTTAGAGTAATTTAAATAAAAATTTTGATAAGAGGTAGTAAAATGATTGATTTAAAGCAAAATGTGCAATATGTAAAAAGTGTTGGACCAGCAAAAGTACCATTACTAAATAGCTTAAATATATATACAATTGAAGATTTGCTTACATATTTTCCAAGAGATTATGAAGATAGAAGCAAAACTAAGAATATAGCAGACTTGATAAATGGAGAAGAAGTTACAATACAAGCAACAGTAGTGTCAGAAGTTACTATAAATAGAATACGCAAAAACATGACAATTATAAAAGCTACGGTTGAAGATAATACAGGAAGATGCACAATAACATGGTTTAACCAAACATATATTAAGCAACATATAAAAAGAGGAGAAACCTACAAATTCTTTGGAAAAGCAATAAATGAATTTAATCACTTTGAAATGAGAAACCCTGTATTTGACAAAGTAGATACATCAAAAAACACAGGCAAAATAATGCCAATTTATCCGACTACATATAAACTATCTCAAACAGCAATTAGACAAGCAGTAGAAAATGCTTTAAATATGGTAAATGGAAAACTAAGCGAAACTTTACCAGACTATCTTTTAAATGAATACAATTTATTAGATTTGCAAAACAGCTTAAATCAAATACATTTTCCAATAGATATGGAACATAAAATACAAGCTAGAAAGCGATTAGTATTTGAAGAACTATTAACAATGCAACTTGCATTATTAGAACTAAAAGGAAACAGTGAAAAAAATAAAGGAATTACATTTGATAAAAATGCAAAAATGTCAGATGTAATAAACTCATTACCATTTAAACTAACAAAAGCACAATTAAGAGTATTAGAAGAAATTGACGCAGACATGGAATCAGAAAAGCCAATGAACAGACTACTTCAAGGAGATGTTGGTTCAGGTAAAACAGTAGTAAGTATTATATCTGCATATAAAGCAGTAAAATCAGGTTATCAAGTAGCAATAATGGCTCCAACAGCAATACTTGCAACACAACATATGGAAGAGTTTAGCAAAATACTAGCTCCTTTAGGTATAAAATGTGAGCTTCTATTAGGAGCAACAACAGCAAAAAACAAAAAAGATATATTAGAAAGATTACAAACTGGAGAAATAGATGTACTAATTGGTACACATGCCTTAATAACAGAAAATGTAACATTTAAAAATTTAGGTTTAGTTGTAACAGATGAGCAACATAGATTTGGAGTAAAACAAAGAACAGCAATTGCAGCAAAAGGAAACAATCCAGATACTTTAGTAATGACAGCAACTCCAATTCCAAGAACATTAGCCTTAATACTATATGGAGATTTGGATATATCTATAATTGATGAACTCCCACCAAATAGAAAGAAAATAGAAACATATGCTGTAACCAAAAGCATGGAGGAAAGAATAAACAACTTTATAAAAAAGAATATTGACGAAGGCAGACAGATATATGTAGTATGTCCACTAGTGGAAGAAAAAGAGGAAGAAGATGAAACTACAAAAGACTTAAAGGCTGTAAAAGAATGGACCAAAATATATAAAGAGCAAATCTTTCCAGAGTATAGAGTTGAATGTGTATATGGAAAAATGAAACAAAAAGAAAAAGACGAAATAATGCAAAAATTTAAAGATGGAGAGATAGACATACTAGTATCTACTACAGTTATAGAAGTTGGAGTAAATGTGCCAAATGCAAATATAATGGTAGTAGAAAACGCAGATAGATTTGGATTAGCACAGTTACATCAATTAAGAGGAAGGGTTGGCAGAGGACAGTATCAGTCATATTGTGTGCTTAAATATAATAGCAAATGTTCACAAGTAGGGAAAGAAAGAATGAAGACAATGCAAGAAACAAATGACGGATTTGTAATTGCAGAAAAAGACTTAGAGTTAAGAGGAACAGGAGAATTCTTTGGAACAAGACAACATGGAATTCCAGAATTCAAAATAGCAAACCTGTTTGTAGATATGCCAATGCTAAAATCAGTACAAAGTGTAGCATTAAAAATTGAAAGTGAAGATAAAGGATTAACACAAGAGAAAAATAAAAGGCTTAGAAAACTGGTAGACAATAAATTAAAGCAAAGTGTTTCGCTATAAACCTTGACATTTACATAAAAAAGCAATATTATATATATGGTAAAAATAAGAAAGGAGAGGCCTATGTACACTCAAATGCTAACATCAAAAAAAGGTGGAGAACTTATAAGTTTTAAAGTAAACGGCGAAGAAAAAATACATCAAGGCGAACAATGTATGGACGAAAACGGCAAAATATATTGGAAAAGACATTCACCTGTACTATTCCCAATAGTGGGAAAACTAAAGAAAAATCAAACACTAATTGGTGGAAGAACTTATGAACTTATGCAACATGGTTTTGCAAGAGATTTAGACTTTGAACCAATTACTAAATTAGACCACTTTCATTCTTATGTTTTAAAAAGTAATAAATATACCTTAACAAGGTATCCATATGAATTTGAATTATATAATACATATCGTACTGAGGAAAATAAATTAACTACAATATATAGAGTAGTAAATACAGGGTTAATAAATTTACCTTTTGGAATAGGTGGACATCCTGCATTTAAAATAGATGCTCAAGAGCTAAAAAAAGGAAATTACTATTTAGAATTTGAAGAAGACGAAGAGAAAATTCACTTTTTATACTTGGTAGATGGACTAGTTGGAATAGACTATGCTAAAGATAGAATAGTAGATAAAAGAAAAATACTTATAGATTCACATACATTTGATAATGATGCTTTAATTATGAAAGGTATAACATCAAACAAAATAAGCTTAAAAAACAAAGAAACTGGCAAAACTTTATTAACTATGGATTTTACAGGCTTTCCATATTTAGCAATTTGGTCAAAACCAAATGCACCATTTATATGTATTGAACCATGGTATTCAACAGCAGATAGCGTAAAAAGTACAGGAGTGTTTACACAAAAACAAGATATTATTTCGCTTAAACCAAATACTTTGTTTGAGTGCAAGTACACAGTAGAATTCTTTTAGAGGTTGATTATGGGAAAAGTAATTTTAATAATAATAGGACTAATAATAGCAACAATTGGAGTGATATGCATTTTTGATGCAAGAGTTATAACTAAAAAGATGTTTGGCTTTGGAGACCAAAACGAAGGCTCGACAGGGCTAAAAATATTAGGCTTTTTAGTGTCAATAACAGGTGCCTTAATCATATACTTTAATATATAAATATTACAATAATATTACAAATCTAGAAAACTATTGCAATTCTATAAAAAGTATAGTAATATTTCTCGAAAGAGGTACAAAAAATGACAAAGTTTTTAGGAAATAAATTGAAACTAACAAAAGCAAAGCAAGTAATTGCTTTATTTATGATTTCTAATTTTCCTACTATAAATATTTTAGAAAAACACTAATAATACTATTAGTGTTTTTTATTTGTGCTTTGTACCAAAAAATAAAAGGAGGAAATGTTTATGAACGAAAGCAAAATGATTTTAGACGTAAATGAAAAGCCAACAATTGGCAAATGGATTATTTTAGCAATCCAACATGTTTTTGCTATGTTTGGTGCAACAATTTTAGTGCCAATATTAGTAAATTCAGCAGCAGGAGAGACAGTAATTACAATTCCAGTAGCACTAGTAACTTCAGGAATAGGAACATTGATTTATATACTATGCACAAAAGGAAAATCACCAGTTTATTTAGGAAGCTCATTTGCATTTATAACACCAATTGCAGCAGCCTTTTTGAAAGGTGGAACATCAGGAGCAATGACAGGAATTATGGCAGTAGGTTTAATTTATGTAATAGTAGCAACAATCATTCACTTTACAGGAAAGGGATGGCTTGACAAACTATTACCACCAGTAGTTATTGGCCCAATGATTATGATTATAGGTTTAGGGTTAGCACCAAGTGCTATATCACAAATAGGTTTAAGCTCAGGAACACCATTTGAATGGAAGGGCGTATTGGTTGCAGCAGTTTCATTCTTAGTAACGGCAATTGTAATGACTAAAGCAAAAGGATTTTTGAAAATAATTCCATTCTTAGTTGGAATTGTATCAGGTTACGTATTATCAATTTGCTTAGGATTAGTAGACTTTACTCAAGTAGCACAAGCAGGATTTTTCAGTATGCCAAATTTTGTATTGCCATTTAAAGATTATGCACTAAACTTTGGACCAGTGCTAACAATAGCGCCAATTGCACTTGTAACAATGGCAGAACATATTGGAGACCACACAGCATTAAGTACAATTATAAATAAAGATTTATTAAAAAATCCTGGATTAGACAGAACTTTATTAGGAGATGGTATTGCTACATTTGTAGCAGGAGCATTAGGAGGACCTGCTAATACAACTTATGGAGAAAATACATCAGTAGTTGGAATGACAAAAATTGCATCAGTTTGGGTAATAGGTTTAGCAGCCATTTTAGCGATAGGACTTGGCTTCTTAGGTAAATTTACAGCAATAGTTTCAAGTATCCCACAACCAGTATTAGGAGGAGTTTCACTACTTTTATACGGATTTATTGCAGTAAATGGTTTAAAGGTACTTATTCAAAAACAAATAGATTTTGAAGATCCTAAAAATGTAGTAGTTGCTTCAACAATGTTGGTGTTAGGCTTAGGAGGAGCAGCAATATCAATAGTAAATGGAGATTTTTCACTTACTATTTCAGGAATGAGCTTAGCAGCAGTAATTGGAATATTGTTAAATCTTTGTATACCAAACAATAAACCAGAAAAGAAAAAATTAAATCCAGCAGAAACAAAAGAAGAAAAAGAAACAGTAGAAGTATAAGAAAGGAAGTTAAATATGGAAGTAAAAGAATTGAAACATCCGCTAATTGAACATAAATTAGCAATATTAAGAGATAAAAAAACAGGAACAAAAGAATTTAGAGAGCTAGTTAGTGAAATAGCAATGTTTTTATGCTATGAAGCAATGGAAGAGGCAGACTTAGAAGAAGTAGAAATTGAAACACCAATTACCAAATTTAAAACAGGAAAATTAAATGAAGATAAATATGCCTTTGTTCCAATTTTAAGAGCAGGAATGGGAATGTTAGAAGGAATAACTAGAGTAATACCAAATGCCAAAATTGGACATATAGGAATGTATAGAGATGAAGAAACATTCGAACCAGTAAATTATTTCTTTAAAGTACCAAAACATATTGAAGAAAAAGAAGTAATTATATTAGATCCAATGCTTGCAACAGGTGGTTCAGCAGTAGATGCAATAGAACTACTAAAAAGCAAAGGAGTTACAAAGATGAAATTCTTATGTATAATTGCAGCACCAGAAGGACTTGCAAGAGTACAAAAAGAGCATCCAGATGTTCAAATATATTGTGCACATATAGATGACCATTTAAATGAAAACAAATATATAGTACCAGGTTTAGGAGATGCAGGAGATAGAATTTTCGGAACAAAATAAATAACTTTAGGTGCCTTTGGGGACGGTGTCAAAAATCACCTTTTTGATTCTGTCCCCAAAAACATTTTGAAATTATTGTATATTTTTTGTGAATTTGTTGAATTAAATATTTATTAAATATATAATACTCATATAATAACCGTGAAAGGAGAAAATATAATGAAAATTACAAAAGTAGAAGGATTAGCTAATATTGCAAATGACATTAGAATAGAAATTATAGAACAAGTATATAACGCAAATTCAGGGCATCCAGGAGGCTCACTTTCTTGTGCAGATATTTTAGCTGTTTTATACTTTAACCAAATGAATATAGATTCAGAAAATCCAAATGCAAAAGGAAGAGACAGGTTTGTATTATCAAAAGGACACTGTGCACCAGCATTATATGCAACACTTGCAAGAAAAGGATATTTTGACAAAGAGCTTTTAAAAGGCTTTAGAAAGGTAGAGAGCAATTTACAAGGACATCCTGATATGAAAAAGGTTCCTGGTGTTGATATGTCAACAGGTTCACTAGGACAAGGATTATCAGCAGCGGTGGGAATGGCAATTGGTTCAAAGATGGAACATGAGGGATACAGAGTATATTGTCTACTTGGAGATGGAGAACTCGAAGAAGGACAAGTATGGGAAGCAGCAATGTCTGCAAGTAAAAATAAATTAGATAATTTGTGTGCAATTGTAGATTATAATACATTACAAATTGATGGAAATGTAGAAGAAGTAGCAGGATTAATTGATATAAAAGAAAAGTTTGAAAGCTTTGGATTTAATGTTATTGAAGTAAATGGACATGATATAGAAGCTTTGATACATGCTTTTAATAGTGCTAAACATCAAAAAGATATGCCTAGTGTAATTATTGCTCGTACGATTAAAGGCAAAGGAGTTTCTTTTATGGAAGGAAAGGCAGAGTGGCATGGCAAAGCTCCGAATCAAGAGCAATATGAAGAGGCTATAAATGAGCTTAAGCTTCAACATATTATAGGTTAATTTGAAATATAATCAGCATCTTGCTTCGTTGAGGTGTATTTTATATAAAAGGAGAAATATGAATATGGATTTAGATAATAAGATTGCTACTCGTGAGAGTTTTGGAAAGGCTCTTGTGGAGTTAGGTAAGGGAAATGAAAATGTAGTTGTTTTAACAGCAGATTTGGCTGGAGCAACAAAAACTAGTCTTTTTGAAAAAGAATTTCCAGATAGATTTATAAATGTAGGAATTGCAGAACAAAATATGATAGGAATATCAGCAGGACTAGCAACTACTGGTAAAATTCCGTTTGCTAGTACATTTGCAATGTTTGCAGCAGGAAGAGCATATGATCAAATTAGAAATAGTGTTGCTTATCCAAAACTTAATGTAAAAATTTGTGGAACACATGCTGGAGTTACAGTTGGAGAAGATGGAGCAACACATCAAATGTTAGAAGATTTAAGCTTAATGAGAAGTATTCCAAATATGACTGTGCTATGTACTTCAGATGATGTACAAACTAAATGGGCTATAAAAGAAATGGCAAAAATTGATGGACCAGTATATATTCGCTTGGCAAGAGTTGCAACACCAGTTATATATGATGAAAATCAAAAGTTTGAAATAGGAAAAATGGTACAAATAGGAGATGGAACAGATGCTACTGTATTTGCAACAGGTGTTGAAGTAGCAGAAGCATTAAAAGCCAAAGAGGAACTTGAAAAGGAGAATATAAATATTCGTGTGGTTGATGTACATACAATAAAACCAATTGATAGAGAAATGATAATAAAATGTGCTAAAGAAACTAAAAAGCTAATTACTATTGAAGATCATAGTGTAATTGGAGGACTAGGCACAGCGGTTTGTGAGGTATTATCAGAAGAGCATCCAACAAAAGTAGTAAGAATGGGAATGCAAGATAAGTTTGGAAAATCAGGAAAAGCAGAACAACTATTAAAATATTTTAAATTAGATAGTCAAGCAATTATTGAAGAAATAAAGGGATAATAAAACAAAAGGGGAAAAATATCATTTGTATATCCTTTAATATCGGTATTTTTTGAATAAAATAATTGTGAATTTTTTGTGAATTTTTGTAAAAACAAGAAATAAAGAGAAAAGCAGAATAATTGCTTATTTAAGGCGAATTTATTCTGCTTTTTTCCAAAAAAAACTATTGCAATTATTGTATTTTATTGTTATGATAAAGGGGAATAAGAAAAAAGATGTCTAATCTTAGTTAGGAGTTATTCAAATGATAGAATTTAGAAATGTCAGCAAGACTTATGACACTGGAACAGAGGCTGTGCATAATGCAAACTTTGTAATAGAAAAGGGAGATTTTGCATTTTTAGTAGGAAGCTCTGGCTCAGGAAAATCAACACTAATTAAATTAATATTAAAAGAAGAAGAACCAACAAAAGGAAATATTATTATAAATGGAAAAGATACCACTTTTCTAAAACCAAAAAGAATACCATTTTTAAGAAGAAGTATGGGAGTAGTGTTTCAAGACTTTAGACTTTTACCAGACAGAACAGTATATGATAATGTTGCATATGCTATGTATATTGTAAGAGCAACGCCAAGACATATTAGAAGACAAGTTCCTATGATATTATCATTGGTAGGTCTAAGCAATAAAGCTAAAATGTACCCAAATGAATTATCGGGTGGAGAGCAACAAAGAGTAGCTTTAGCACGTGCTCTAGTAAACAACCCATCTATGTTAATTGCAGATGAACCTACAGGAAACCTAGACCCTGAAACAGCATGGGAAATTATGTCTTTACTAGAAGATATAAATAAGAGAGGAACAACTGTAGTAGTAGCAACACATGCAAGAGATATTGTAGACAAAATGAAAAAAAGAGTTATACAAATTGAAGAAGGCAATATCGTAAGAGATGATAGAAGGGGTGGATATAGCAGTGAGATATAGTATTTTTGGTTATTTAATAGGAGAAGGTTTTAGAAACGTATTTAAAAATAAAAAATCCACAATAGCATCTTTAGTTATTATGTGTGCTACAATGTTCGTTTTTGGAATATTCTTTGCAGTTAGTCAAAATGTAAATCATATTACAAAAACTATTGAAGAGCAACAAGGAATGGAAGTATTTATTTTAGATGAAGCAACTGCAGAACAAAAAGAAGAACTAAAAAATAAAATAAGAAGTAATCAGTATGTAAATACAATAACTGAAAAGTCAAAAGAAGATGCATTAGAAGAAATGAAGGGAATGTTTAAAGATAGAAAGTCATTATGGGATACCTATGATGGAGAAAACAACCCATTTAAAGCATCGTTTATTGTAACATTAACTGATTTAACTAAGGCAGACGAGGTAAGAACTGAAATAGAAAGCTCAAGCATAATATCAAGTGTAGAAATCAAATCAGATACAATAAATGCTTTAATAAAAATAGCAGATGGAATAAATATAATTACAACAATTATTTTAGTTATATTAGTATTTATTTCAATATTTATCATAACAAATACAATTAAACTTACAGTACATGCAAGAAGAAAAGAAATTTCTATTATGAAATATGTTGGAGCTACTAATGGTTTTATTAGATGGCCATTTATGGTAGAAGGTATGTTAATAGGACTAATATCAGTTCTAATTTCATTATTAATTTTAGCATTTTCATACAATGCAGTAATTACGCAAATAGAGCAATCATTAATAAATAACAGACTAAATATACCATTACTAACTTTCCCAGAATTGTTCCAAACTTTATTAATAGTATACTTAGTATTAGGCATTGGAATAGGAGCTCTAGGAAGTGCAATTTCAATGAAGAAATATTTAGAGGTATAAGGGAGAAAAATATGAGAAAAAAGATTATATCTATCTTATTAATATTAATTCTGTTGCAAATGGCTTGTGTTAGTGTATTTGCAACTACACGATCAGACTTAAATAATGCAAAAAACAATTTGAGTACAGCAACAAAAAATAAAAAAGCAGTTACAGCTGAAAAAGAAACAATTTTGAATGAAATTGATGATTTGGAAGATGAAATTGCTGGTTACCAGGCTGAAATTACAGAATTAAATTCTAAAATAACTAAGATGGAGAAAAACATAAAAGAAAAAAATAAAGAAATTGAAAAGCTACAAGAAGAATATGAAGAAAAAAAACAATTACTAGCAGATAGATTAGTTGCAATATATGAACAAGGAAGAATAACTTTTTTAGATGTTCTATTGGCATCAGATAATATATGGGATTATATATCTATGAGCTCAAAGGTTCAACAATTAACAGATGCAGATAATGAGCAAATGGATAAAGTTGAGGCTCAAAAAAATGAAGTGGAAAGAGCCAAAAAAGCATTAGAAAAAGAAAAGAAAGAATTAGCAGAAAGCAAAAAGTCAGTACAAGATAAACAAGCAAAAGTTAAAGTTGCAAAGGACAAAAAAGAAGCTAAAGTAGCAAATTTAACCGCTGAACAAAAGAAATTGCAAACTCAAATTAATAACTATAATAAAGAAATTCAAAAATTAGAGGAAGAATTAGCTAAAGCGGCTAACGATTATAACAATTCATATACAGGAAAATTTGTGGGAACATTAAGTTGGCCACTATCAAAATCATCACCAGGTTATAAAACTATTACATCATATTATGGCAATAGACAAGTACCAATTGCAGGAGCAACATCAGATCATAGAGCAATAGACATTGGTGTACCTACAGGAACCCCAGTATTGTCAGCAGGCAATGGAATTGTAATTTCAACAGGATATAATAGTGCAAGAGGATACTTTGTAATAATCAAACATGCAGATAATTTATATACTTTGTATCAACATTTAAGTAAGATATTAGTATCAAGGGGACAAGCTGTTTCAACAGGAAAGACGATAGCTAAGAGTGGAAGTTCTGGTATAGGAACAGGACCACACTTGCATTTTGAAGTTCGTAAGAGTCAATATTATGGTAGTGAAGTTAACCCTCTTGACTATTGCCACTGGTAAAAAATAAATAGATAATTAGAGAAAGGAGAATGCGTAAATGAAAGTTAACAAGTTTATAAGTATTCTCCTTATTTTTGTTTTTATAGTCAATATATCAATGTATTCATTAGCGACGAATGAAACTAACATACAAAATCAAGAAAATGAAATAGATATGAATACAGATAATATTGAAGAATTAGACAACAAGAGAAATGAAATAAAAGAGCAATTAGATGCAACAAATATTGAATTAGAGTATGTACAAACAGAAATATCAGGCACATTAATAAAAATTCAAGAATTAGATGATAAGATAAGAAAATATGAAAGTGAGAATAAAGATCTAGCTAGTAAATTAGAAAATCTAGAGACATCGGTAAAGGAAACAACACAGAAGCTAGATGAAGTGACAAAAGATTATGAACAAAAAGAAAAACAATTAAGAAATAGATTAGTGGCTCTATATGAGGCTGGACCTATACTATATATAGATGTTTTGTTATCTTCAAAAACACTATCAGATTTCATATCAAGATATTATAAAATACTAGAAATTATGGAATATGATAATAAGCTAATTGAAACAGTAGAGCAAGAAAAAAAAGAGATAGAATTATCTAAACAAAAATTAGATAAAGAAACCGAAGAATATAGAACTTTAAAATTAAAAGCAGAACAGTCAGAAGTAATATGTAAAAATATAAAAACTTTGCAAGAAGCTTATATGACAAAGTTATCAAAAAATGAAAAAAAATTAAATGAAAAAATAACAAAATATAAAACAGAGACAATACAAATAGAAACAAGAATTAGAGAAATAAGCATAGCAAATGGAGATTATTCTATTCAATATACTGGTGGACTTATGATTTGGCCTGTAGCAAAAGCAGGAACTGTAATAACATCATATTATGGTACAAGACAACATCCAATTCAAGGTGTTACTAATTTTCACTTGGGAATAGATATAGGAAATGCTTATTATGGAACTCCGGCAGTTGCAGCTTTAGGAGGAGTAGTTACATATGCAGGAGAATTAGGCTCTTATGGAAATTGTGTTATAATACAACATGGAGACGGAATATCTACATTGTATGGACATGGACAAAAAGTTTTAACTCAAATTGGAGCACAAGTACAGCAAGGAGATGTAATAATGGAAATAGGTTCAACAGGTAATTCAACTGGACCACACTTACACTTTGAAGTTAGAATAAATGGAGCAACAGTTGATCCATTAAATTATGTAAAAGCACCGTAAATAATAATATTTATAAAATTTATAAATATAATATACAGATAGATTTAGAGAGGAATTTAATAAAATGGAAAATAGAAATACACAGAGAATTTATAAAATGATTATGTTAGTATTGATAGTAATAATTGTTACATCTCTAGTAACAGCATTTACTACATATCAATATCTAAGCAATAATGGTATATCATATAGTAAAGTGAATACTACTTCATTAGAAGGATTGGAATATACCTTATCACAATTTAGAAGTGAGTTAGAAAAAAAGTATATTGGAGAAATAAATGACGAAGAATTAATTGAAGGAGCTGTAAAAGGCTATGTAGATGCTTTAGGAGATCCATATACAACATATTATACTAAAAAAGAAATGAAAACAATAATGGAAGAAACAAATGGAAACTTTGTTGGTATTGGCGTATACATGACTAAAGACTTAGAAAAAAATGCAATTTTAATAATTAAACCAATAGAAAATTCACCAGCAGAAAAAGCAGGAATATTACCGGGTGACCTTATTACTAAAGTGGATGATGTAGAATATACAGGAGATAAGCTAGAAGAGGCTTCTAATAAAATTAGAGGAGAAGAAGGAACGAAAGTAAAATTAGAAATATATAGAAATGGAGAAACTAAAACATTCGAACTTACTAGAACAAAAGTTGTAGTAAGCCATGTAACAACAAAAGTATTAAACAATGATATAGGATATATTGCAATATCAGATTTTGAAGGAGAATGTGCAAGTGAATTTGAAACAAAATACAAACAACTTGAAAAACAAGGAATAAAGAAATTAATAATAGACATTAGAAATAATGGCGGTGGAATTGTAGACGAGGCACTTAAAATAGCAAATATGTTAGTTGATAAAGATTCTACATTACTAATAACAAAAGACAAAAGCGATAAAGAGGAGATTACAAAAGCTACTGAAAAACCAATAATAAATATGCCAACAGTAGTACTTGTAAATGGATACTCAGCAAGTGCTTCAGAGATTTTGGCAGGAGCACTAAAAGATAATGGAAAAGCTACATTAGTAGGAACTAAAACATATGGAAAAGGAATAATTCAAGAATTGCACCAATTGTCAGATGGAAGTGGATTAAAAATAACAGTAAGTGAATACTATACACCAAATCATAATGCAATTCACAAAATAGGAATAACACCAGATGTAGAAATTGACTTATCAGAAGACGTAAAACAGCAAACAACAATACAAGAAAAAGATGACAACCAACTACAAAAAGCAATAGAAATACTAAAATAAAGGCAGATTTATGAACTGGGCGAAAAATCACCATTTATGATTTTTCACCTAGTTCAAGGATCTTCCTCAAAATTTTTAAAAAACTACAAAAAATATTAAAAAAATTTTAAAATATGTATTGACAATTATAATTAAATTTAGTATACTAAACAAGTCAGCAGAAATGGGCGCATAGCTCAGCTGGGAGAGCATCTGCCTTACAAGCAGGAGGTCATAGGTTCGATCCCTATTGCGCCCACCATTTCTTAATTTAATATTAGGTAAATTTGAAAATAATTTACGGCCTGGTAGTTCAGTTGGTTAGAACGCTAGCCTGTCACGCTAGAGGTCGACGGTTCGAGCCCGTTCCAGGTCGCCATTTTTTTATCTATATGCCTCGATAGCTCAGTTGGTAGAGCAAGGGACTGAAAATCCCTGTGTCACTGGTTCGATTCCAGTTCGAGGCACCAATTCTCACAGTAGTAAAGTTTGTCAACTTTACTACTGTTTTTTATTGACTTATTTACTAAATTAGTATATCCTATAATCATAAAATATAAAGGAGGGCACGTATGAAAAAAGGAGTAAAAGTGTTTATTGTAATATTGCTTATTACAATAATAATTGCTGTAATAACTATTGTATGTAACAAAGATGATACAGAGTTGAAAACAGTAAAATCAAAACAAGAATTGTTAAAAATATATGAAGGAGATAATTCAGATTTACAAAGACTATTGGCTCGAATTTTCTGTATGCCATTTTCAATGTTTTATCATAACTATGATGTCATTGGAAAAGCAGATAATGCTGGTAGTATAGGAATAGATTCGGCAAGCAGTACAGAAAGCTCAAGTTCTAGTTCAAATACTAAAGATTATTCTACAACAAATATTCAAGTTGAAAATGTAGACGAAGCTGATATTGTAAAAACTGATGGAGACTATATTTATTCAATATCTGAGGATAATGTAATAATAACAGATGTAAAAGATCCAAAACAGCCTAAAGTAGTAGCAACTATAAAATCGGAAGATGATGATATACCAGAAGATATAATTCTATATAAAGATAAATTGGTTGTAATATCAACTAAGGGCAATCAAACACAAAGATATTATTATAACAATAGAATGAATACGGTTGTGAAAATATATAACATTACATCAAGAGAAAAGCCAGTGTTAACTAAAAGTTACGAAATGTATGAACCATATTACACATCAAGATGTATAGACAATGTTTTATATGTAATTTCATCTGGCAATTTAAGAAAAGAAGATGACAAAATTGTTGTAGGATACAATGAAGACAATATGGAAAAAGAGATGTCTATTGATAAAATTAAATACTTAAAAGATGTGAAAACTACAAAACAAACTCTAATATCAACAGTTGACTTAAACAATGAAACAGCAGATATAAAGCTAGATTCATATTTAATGAATATATCAAATGCCTACGTATCTGAAAATGCAATATATTTATTAAATCAAAAATATAATAATGACTCAAAAATACCTATAAAATTATTATTTGGATTTAAAGGTGTATTTGGCTTAGAAGACTATTATGAAATGGACTCAGAAAGCGGATACTACACAGAAATATATAAATTTGATATAAAGGAAAATGTAGAATATAAAGCAAAAACAAAAGTAAAAGGAAAAACAATAAATCAATATTCTTTAGACGAAAAAGATAATCACTTAAGAATAGCTTTATATGACAATGATGGCTCAAGAGTAGCAATATTTGACGAAGATCTAAAACAAATAGGAATATCAGACAATGTCGCAAAAGGCGAAAAAATGTATTCTTCAAGATTTATAGGAGATAAAGTTTATTTTGTAACATATAAAACTATAGACCCACTATTTGTAATGGATTTAAGTAATGAAGCAAAACCAAAGGTATTAGGAAAACTAAAAATACCAGGTTATAGTACATATTTACATCCTTATGACGAGAACCATATAATTGGAATTGGAATGGAAACAAAAGAAATTATAAATAGAAATTCAAATGGAAAAGTAATTTCTACAACAGCTAAAGTAGTTGGAATGAAAATGGCCCTATTTGATGTTTCAAATGTAAATTCACCAGTTCAAATTTCAAGTGTAGTAATAGGAGACAGCAGAACAACATCAGCAATATTAACAAATCCAAAAGCGTTATTGTTTTCAAAAGAAAAATCTCTAATTGCAATACCTGTAAACAACTATAGTCAAGATTTCGAAGTAACTTTATCAAATAATTATGAAACTATGATAAACAATTATACAAAATACAGTAAGCCATATAATGCGGAAGGATACTTTGTATATAACATAAATGTACAAGATGGCTTTAAATTAAAAGGTGTTATAACACATGAAAAAACAAATGCTACTTATTATTACAGCAACAGTAAATTACTAAGAGGACTATATATAGACAATAATCTATATACAGTGTCAGAAACAATGATAAAAGTAAATGAACTAGATAGCTTAAAAGCAGTGGGTGAATTAAAACTTAAAAACACAGAAAATGTAGATAGTTCAGTAAGAGAACAAAGCAATAATGTAATTAATGCTATTGAAGGAGGAATGTAAATATGGAGGAAAATAATAAAAATAAATCTGCAATGGGAATAGCAGGATTTGTATTAGGAATAATCTCAACACTTTCAACACTATTTTGGTATATAACAGTACCAACAGGAGTATTAGCAATTATATTTGGTGCTAAATCATCAAAGAAAACAGGAAGTAAATTAGGAAAAGCAGGAATGATATTAGGAATCGTAGGACTATCAATATTTGCATTCATATATATAAGCTTAGTAATGCTTATTACTCTTAGCAACTTATAATCATAACAAAAATTAAACATCATAAAATGTAATGGGAGGATTTACATTTTATGATGTTTTTTAAAATGCAAGGATTAGGAAATGACTATGTGTATATAGACTGCATAAATGGAAAAGAACCAATAGATATAAAGAATTTGACAAACAGATTGAGTAATAGACATTTTGGAGTTGGCTCTGATGGATTAATATTATTATGCAAAAGTAAAGTTGCAGACTTAAAAATGAGGATGTTTAATAGTGACGGAAGTGAAGCACAAATGTGTGGAAATGGTATAAGGTGTGTGGCTAAACTTGCATATGAATTAGGATTAATATGTGAAGAAATAACTACAATAGAAACATTATCAGGAATAAAAACATTAAAACTAAATATAGTAAATGGAAAAGTAAAAACAGTGGAAGTCGATATGGGAGCACCAATTTTAGAAGCTACCAAAATTCCAGTTTCCTCAAGTGCTAAAATAGAAGATAAAAAAGTAAAAGCGGAGGTTAAAGTAAAAAATAAAAAAATTGAACTGACATGTGTATCAATGGGAAATCCACATGCTGTTACATTTGTAAATAATATAAAAAATTTCAAAGTAGCAGAATATGGACCTATTTTAGAAAATGCTGATATATTTCCTGAGAAAGCCAATATTGAATTTGTAGAGGTAGTAGATAAAAATAATATAAAAATGAGAGTATGGGAAAGAGGTTCAGGAGAAACTTTGGCATGTGGAACAGGAGCTTGTAGTTCAGTGGTTGCTAGTAGACTAAATGGATACACAGACAGAAAAGTTAATGTTCAATTATTAGGTGGAAACTTAGAAATTGAATGGAAGCCAAATAATCATGTGTATATGACAGGACCAGCTGTAACTGTATTTAAAGGAGAGTGGATCGATGAATAGAGTAAATGAAAACTTTTTGAAACTTCAAAATAATTATTTGTTTTCTACAGTTGCAGAAAAGGTAGAAAAATATAAACAGGAAAACCCAGAGAAAAAGGTTATAAATTTAGGAGTTGGAGATGTTACTTTACCTTTGCCAAAAGCTGTTGTAGAAGCTATGAAAAAGGCTTGCGATGAAATGCAGAACAAGGAAACATTTAGAGGATATGGGCCAGAACTTGGATATGATTTTTTGAAAAAGAAAATTCTAGAAGAAGATTATCTATCTAAAGGCATTGAATTTGGTTTGAATGAAATATTTATATCAGATGGTATAAATAGTGATATAGGGAATATCAACGACATATTTGATATAAATAATAAAGTAGCTATTCAAGATCCGGTATACCCAGCATATTTAGATGCTAATGTTATTGCAGGGAGAAGCGGAGAATTACATATAACTAACTATGAAAATATAATATATTTGGTAACAAATAGTACAAATGATTTTGTACCAGAGATTCCTAAAACTAAAGTAGATTTAATATATTTGTGCTATCCTAATAACCCTACTGGTATGGCCCTTACAAAAGAACAATTACAAGAATGGGTACAATATGCAAAACAAAATAAATCAGTTATATTATTTGATGCAGCTTATGAAGCATATATAACAGAAGAAAATATTCCACATTCGATTTATGAAATTGAAGGAGCAAAAGAGGTAGCTATTGAATTTAAAAGTTTCTCAAAAACAGCGGGATTTGCAGGAGTTCGTTGCAGTTATACAATAGTGCCAAAAGTTTTAAAGGGATATACAAGCAATAATCTAGAGGTTTCAATAAACAATTTATGGACTAGAAGACAATATACTAAGTTTAATGGAGAATCATATATCACACAAAGAGGTGCAGAAGCAACATATTTACCAGAAGCTAAAAGAGATATAGAATCCAACATACAATATTATTTAAAAAATGCAAAGACAATTAAACAAGGATTAGAAGATGCTGGATTTGAGGTGTATGGTGGAGTAAACTCACCATATGTGTGGCTAAAGGTTCCAAATGCAAAAACATCATGGCAATTTTTTGATGAACTACTAGAAAATATTGGAATAGTTGGAATACCACGGAAGTGGCTTTGGACCAAGTGGAGAAGGATATTTTAGATTAACCGGCTTTGGAGATTATCAAGAAAGCTTAGAAGCAATAGAAAGACTAAAACAGTATAAAACTTGAAACATTAAGTATTGGGTGGTATAATATATAACATAAGGAGAAATCCTAAAAATAAAAAGGAGTCGAGAATATGTGCACAATATCACACGGCAGGAACTTGAACAAGATGTATGGAGAGGGTGCAAAACAAAAAGACCAAGAGAAACCTTTAAGATTAGATGGAAAATTGGACAATATCTACGAAATTGAAGGATATCGGATTCGCAGATATGTGGACAATGAGGGGCAGGTAGCTATTATCCTTGTCAAAAGAATCGGGACTAAAAGAGTATATAATCAAGAAAGAAAAGTGACACTTGATGTAGAATTTCCTACTATGTATGTCCCTAAGTTGCGATAACTCCTTACAGGTGTAGAATTATATTTCTGCACCTGTTTTAAAATTTAATAAAATAACACTAAACTCTTGCTTTTATTGGCAAAATATGCTATTATATATAAGGTACCGTTTAAAGGTACCTTATATACCTTTTACTTAGTTTTAGGGGATAACACTCCAAACTAAAACTCAGCTTAAGGCAAATAAAATATAGGAGGAAAATAAAATGACAAAGGAAAGAAAACAAGAAATCATTGAAACTTATAAAAGAGATGAAAAAGATACTGGTTCTCCAGAAGTTCAAATAGCTCTTTTAACAGAAAGAATCAATGAATTAACAGCTCATTTAAAAGTTCATATGAAAGATAATCATTCAAGAAGAGGACTTTTAAAAATGGTAGGTGCAAGAAGAAACTTACTTAACTACTTAGCTAAAAAAGATGTTCAAAGATATAGAGACATCGTTGAAAAATTAGGATTAAGAAAATAATTTACAATTTGGACGTTTTGCTTTCATGCCAAACGTCCAAATTTGCGAATATTATCTTAGTTAAAAAGGAAAAATATTAAGGTATTAAAAGCAATAAAAATTAGAAAGTAGCTTGTATCATGTGCTACTAAATATAGCATATAATAGAGGTTACGCTAATTTTCATATTGCTTATAATATAAATAAAATAAAAAGGAGAAAAATTTATGTTTAAAAAATACGAAACACAATTAGCAGGAAGAACTTTATCAATTGAAACAGGAAAAATTGCAGAACTTGCAAACGGAAACGTAGTAGTACGTTATGGAGAGACAGTTGTTATGGTAAACGTAACAGCAGCAAAAGAACCAAAAGAGGGAATAGACTTTTTCCCACTATCAGTAGATTATGAAGAAAAACTATATGCAGTAGGTAAAATCCCAGGAGGATTTACAAAAAGAGAAGGAAAACCAGCAGATAAAGCTATATTAACATCAAGAGCAATTGACAGACCTTTAAGACCATTATTTCCAAAAGATTTTAGAAATGATACATGTGTTGTAGCAACTGTATTATCAGTAGATCCAGACAATAGTCCAGAAGTATGTGCTATGATCGGTGCATCAGCTGCACTTTCTATATCAGACATTCCATTTGGAGGTCCTACAGCAGCAGTAGCAGTTGGATATGTTGATGACCAAATAGTTATAAACCCAACATTAGCACAAAGAGAAAAAAGCAGATTAACATTAACAGTAGCAGGAACACTTGAAAAAATCACTATGATAGAAGCTGGTGCTGACGAAATACCAAATGATACAATGCTTGAAGCAATTAAAACAGCACATGAAGAAATTAAGAAAATATGTAACTTTATTTCTAACATCAAAGCAGAAATAGGAAAACCAAAATTTGAATACAAATCATTTGCTACAGATCCAGAAGTATATAACGAAATAGTAGCAAACTTCAAAGACAGAATGTATCAAGATGTACAAGCTACAGATAAAACTGTAAGAGATGCAAACATTGAAAAAATCACAGAAGATATTACAGCATATTTTGTAGAAAAGTACGGAGAAGAAGCTGCAGAAGAAAAGAAAACAGATATTGCAGACAGCGTACATGACTTAGAAAAAGCTTGTGTAAGAGAAATGATTCTAGAAGAAAATAAACGTCCAGATGGAAGAAAAATAGACGAAATAAGACCACTTTCATGTGAAGTAGGTGTACTTCCAAGAGTACATGGTAGTGCAATATTTACAAGAGGACAAACTCAAGTAATGTCTATAGTAACATTAGGAACAAGTAGTGAAGCACAAGAATTAGACGGTTTAGATGAAGAAACAACAAAAAGATATATGCATCAATATAACTTCCCAGCATATAGTGTTGGTGAAGCAAGAACATCAAGAGGACCAGGCAGAAGAGAAATTGGACATGGTGCTTTAGCAGAAAAAGCATTAGTACCAGTTATTCCATCAGAAGAAGAATTCCCTTATGCTATAAGAGTTGTATCAGAAGTATTATCTTCAAATGGTTCAACATCACAAGCAAGTATTTGTGGAAGTACATTAGCATTGATGGATGCAGGTGTCCCAATTAAAAAGCCAGTAGCAGGTATTTCAACAGGATTAGTTACAGATAAGAATGATCCAAGCAGATACATTATGCTTACAGATATTCAAGGAATTGAAGACTTCTTTGGAGATATGGATTTCAAAGTTGGTGGAACAAAAGATGGAATTACTGCTATACAAGTTGACATTAAAATAGATGGACTAACATATGATATAATTAAGGAAGCTTTTGAAAGAACAAAAGTTGCAAGAGATTATATCTTAGATAATATAATGTTACCAGTTATAAGCGAACCAAGAAAAGAAGTTTCTAAATATGCACCAAAAATCATGATGGCAAACATATGCAAAGACAAAATAAAAGATGTTATTGGACCTGGTGGAAAAATGATTAACAAAATCATTGACGAGACAGGAGTTAAAATTGATATAAATGATGACGGAAAAGTATGCGTATATGCTAATGACTCAGAAAGTGGTAAAAAAGCTATGGATATGATTTTAGATATAGCTAAAATTATTGAAGTTGGTGGAATTTATAATGGAAAAGTAACAAGAATTATGCCATTCGGAGCATTTGTTGATATTGGTGGTGGAAATGAGGGGCTATTACACATTTCTAAAATATCAAGTAAAAGAGTAGAAAAAGTTGAAGATGTTTTAAGTGTTGGAGACGAAGTAACAGTTAAAGTTTCTGAAATTGATAACCAAGGAAGAATTAATTTAAACATGAAAGACTTAGAAGCAGGAAATACCGAAGAAAAAGAATAAATATTAAGATTTAATTAAAATGGTTGAATTATTTTAATGACATGTATATAATAAGTCTAGAAATTAAGAAAAGGAGAAAAACATGGAATACTTATATATTGTTCAACAGGCATTAGTATGGATTATAACAATATTTTGGTTGTACCAATTAGCAATTAGTGTATGTTCACTAGTAAAATTAAAAGATAAACCAATGCTTGTAAACAAAAATCATCGTTTTATGGCAATCATTCCAGCCCATAACGAAGAAAATGTAGTAACAGAATTAATAGAAAGTTTAAAAGCTCAAGACTATCCAAAAGAGTTATTAGACATATATGTAATTGCAGATAACTGTACAGATAGAACAGCAGACGTTGCGAGAGCAGCAGGAGCAATTGTATATGAAAGATTTGACCCAAGCAAAAAAACAAAAGGATATGCATTAAACTGGTTTTTGAGACAAAAAATTGATGAAAATGCACCATATGATGCATTCTGCATATTTGATGCAGATAATGTTGCAGACAAAAACTTTATCAAAAATATGAATAAAAAACTTTGTCAAGGTGAAGATGTAGTTCAAGGATACAGAGATATTAAAAATCCAACAGATAACTGGATTACAGCAGGATATGCAATATTCTATTGGACAATGAACCGTTTTTATCATTTAGCTAGATACAATGTAGGTCTTTCGCCATTAATCAATGGTACAGGATTTATGGTTAAGTTTGATGTAGTAAAACCAGAAGGTTGGGTTACAAAAACTCTAACTGAAGATATTGAGTTCTCACTAAAAAGAATAATTAAAGGTAAAAAACTAGGATGGGCAGTAGATGCAGTAGTTTATGATGAACAACCTTTAGGATTTAAACAAAGTTGGAAACAAAGAACAAGATGGACAGTTGGACATATGCAATGTATAAAAGAATATACAAAACCATTAGCGTTAGCAGTTAAAGAACACAAAACAATAATGAACTTTGATGGATTTTTATACATTATAGGAAGTATACCAATGTTTATACTTACACTTGTATTACTACTAATAAATGTTATTATGTACGCAGGAGATGGAATGACAAGCGTGGACTTAGCTATGAATATGTTAAGATATGTAATACCAACATTCCTATTACCAATTGGAACGGCAGTACTAATAATGTTATTAGATAAAAGACCTATCAAGCCAATGATTAAAGGACTATTATGCTATCCATTATTCTTAGGCTCATGGATCGCTATAAACTTTAAATGTTTATTCAAACGTGACACTACATGGGAAAAAATTGAACACGTTAGAAAAATTGCTATTCATGAAGTAGCAGAAACAGAAAAAGTTCAAAGTTAATAAATACGGCAAGAAAGGTTAAACTTTTCTTGCCGCTTTTTGAGTGACTTTGGAGATGAAGTCAAAACTCACCTTTTTGCATAAAAATTTAGACTAAGAAATAGTTTATAAAGTAGTAAAAGAGAGGTAAAACTATGGAAAAACAAAGGGAGAAAAATATGCTTAAAATTTTGATAATTATAATATTAATATTATGTGCACTTATTGGAATAATGATGTTGTCAATAAACTTTTATGTGGTAAATAAAACCAAAAGTAAAATAGTAACAGAAAAACAAGCAAAAGAGTTAGAAAATGTAGATTGCATTTTAGTATTAGGTGCAGGAATATGGGGAGATAAACCAAGTCCAATGCTAGAAGATAGACTATTACAAGGGATTACACTATATAATAATCAAACTTCTTCAAAAATAATAATGAGTGGAGACCATGGAAAGGAAGAATATGACGAAGTAAATGTTATGAAAGATTTTGCAATTGAGAAAGGTGTAAAATCAGAAGATATATTCATGGATCATGCAGGTTTTTCTACTTATGATAGTGTATATCGTGCAAAAGAAATTTTTAAAGCTCAAAAAATAATAATTGTTACACAAAAATATCATTTACATAGAGCTTTATATGTAGCTGAAAAACTAGGTATAGAAGCATATGGAGTAGCGTCAGATCCAAGAGAGTATAGAGGACAAGTTGTAAGAGAATTAAGAGAAGTCTTAGCAAGAGATAAAGATTTCTTTAAATGTATAATTAAACCAGAACCAACTTACTTAGGAGACACAATACCAGTGAGTGGCAATGGAGATGCGACTAATGATAAAAAAGGTGACTTTTGATCCCGTTCCAAAAGTCACCTTTTTAGTGTAGACAATGAAATGTAAGAGTGATATAATTTGTAACAAAAGGAGAGCGCAAAATGAAAAAAACAAAATATCTACATATTGCACTAATAATATTAGGAATAATATTTATAACAATACCAGTATTTCATAATAATTTATGGTTTGATGAAAGTTATTCTGTAGGAATGGCCAATAAAAGCTTTATAGATATTTGGCAAATAGGGAGCAATGATGTTCATCCAATATTATATTATTGGATATTACATTTAATATATATAATATTTGGTTCTAACATATATTTATATAGAATTGCATCAATGATACCAATTGCAATATTAGGTATCCTAGGATACACACACATAAAAAAAGATTTTGGAGAAAAAGAAGGTATACTATTTTCGTTTTTTACATTCTTTTTACCAATAGCATCAGTATATTCTGGTGAAATTAGAATGTACACATGGGGAATGCTGTTCGTAACCATAATGGCAATATATGCTTACAGAATATATAAAAAATCAAGTACAAAAAATTGGATAATATTTGCTATATTTAGTTTGGCGTCAGCATATACACATTATTATGCTTTAGCAACAGCCGGAATAATAAACTTAGTACTATTTATATATTTATTAAAAAATGCAATAAAGCAAAAAAGCTATACTAAAGAATTAAAAAGCTTTACTATTTCAGCTATAGTACAAATAATATTATATATACCATGGCTATATAGCTTGCTAAACCAAATAACAGGAGTTTCAAAAGGATATTGGATTTCTGCACCATCAGCAAAATTACTATTACAAATATTTTGTTTTCAATTTACAGGAAATCTAGATATAATGTTTGTTCCACAATGGACATCAGTAGCATTAGGAATAATATTATTAATATATTGCATATATTGTGCTATAGCAAATAAAGGAGAAAAAACAGCAGGTAGATTGGCTATAGGTGTTTATTTGATAGTATTTGTAGCAATGTATATTATTTCTCTAAAAACACCAATATTATATGCTCGTTACTTTTTAAACCTAACAGGATTATTTATATTTTTTATGGCATTTTTTATTGCAAAGGATAAAAATAAATTGCTAACAATAATGATTTGTCTTATTACACTTGCAGTGGCAATATTGGTGAACCTAAATGTAAGTAAAATGAACTATGCTGAAAACAATAAAGTACCACTAGAATATGTAAAACAAGATTTACAACAAGGAGATATGATATTATTTGGAAATAGAGGAAGTGGTTTTACTATAAGTATGCAATTAGTAGATGTGCCAAACTGCTTTTATGACTATGAAAACTGGAATGTTGAACCAGCATACAAAGCATTTGGCAAAGAAATGATTTACACAAATAATATTGAAACATTAGAAAATTACAAAGGAAGAATCTGGATTGTAAATTCAGATAATTATAGTATATATGAAGAATTTAAAGAAAAGTATGGAGATAGAATAGAACTTATAAAACAAGAAATTTTTAATACAGAATATCATGGATATAATTATTCTATATGCTTAATAGAAAAAGATAATTAAAGGAGAAAAACATTGCAATTACTATTTAATAATTTAAATTCAACTGATGACATAAAAGTATATTCATTTGTTGGACCATCAGGAACGGGGAAAAGCTATAGGGCACAAATGGTGGCAAAAGAGAACAATATAAAATACATTATTGATGATGGACTACTAGTATGCGAGAATAATGTAGTAGCAGGAACATCAGCCAAAAAAGCTCCAACAAAAGTGGAAACTGTAAAAAAGGCAATATTCATAAATGAAAAAGATAGAAATGAAATGAGAAAAGCAATAAGAAAGTATAAACCAGAATCTATATTGATTTTGGGTACTTCTGATGGCATGATAGATAAAATAACTGAAAACCTAGGACTACCTAAAGTTAGTAAGAGAATATATATTCAAGATGTGGCTACAGAGGCAGAAATGGAAGAAGCAAAAAGAATACGTACAACACAAGGAAAACATGTTATTCCAGTACCAACCTTTGAAATAAAAAAAGATTTCTCTGGATATATATTAGATCCACTTCAAATATTTAAATTCAAAGGAAAAGACAAAGATCCATACATAGCGGAAAAATCAATAATAAGACCAACATTTAGCTACTTAGGAAACTTTACAATTTCAGATTCTGTGTTTAGACAAATTGCAGAGTACCTAGCAACACGTTCAGATGCAATATATAAAGTGTTAAAAACAAGAGTAGAAAGTACACCAGAAGGACCAAATATATATATGGAAGTATCTATAGTTTTCGGCTTTAATATATTAACAGCATTAAGAGAATTTAAAGATAAAATTAGGAAAGAAATTGAAAAACTTACAACAATGAATGTAAAAGATATTACAATTGTGGCAAAAGCTATTTACATGCCAGAGAAAAAAGAAAAAGAGGAGGAATAAATATATGTCATTTATAGTAGCAATTGATGGACCGGCAGGAACAGGAAAAGGAACGGTAACAAAACTAATATCAAAGGAGTTAGGACTTGTAAACATAGATACAGGGGCAATGTACAGATGTGTTGCACTTCAAGCTTTAAGACAAGAAATAACAAGTATAGAAGAAAAAGAGAGAATTATACAAATTGCAAAAAATATTGATATAAAAATGAAAAATGAAGGTGAAGAACAACAAGTGTATTTGAATGGAGAAAATGTAAGTAAAGAGATTAGAACCAAAGAAGTATCAGCATTTGTTTCTCCAGTATCATCAATACCAGAAGTAAGAGAAATAATGGTAGAGCTACAAAGAAAAATGGCACAAAATGCAGATGTGATAATGGAAGGCAGAGACATTACAACAGTAGTATTTCCAAACGCAGATGTAAAAATTTACTTAGATGCAAGTGTTGAAGAAAGAGCACAAAGAAGATATAAGGAAAATCAAGAAAAAGGAATTGATATGACATATGAGGAAGTACTAGAAGCTATAAAGACTAGAGACTATAATGATATGCATAAACCAGTAGGAGCTTTAAAAATTGCAGAAGATGCAATTGTAATAGATACAACACACTTAACAATAGGACAAGTAAAGGGAAAAGTGAAAGATATTATATTTGATAAAAGAATAAAACCAATAGGTTAATAAATGTCAAAATTCATTAAATTAGGTCTTAATGAATTTTGACATATTTTTATGCAAAAGATACTAGAAAATGTCGCAAAAAGGGTTGCTTTTTATTGAGTATTATTATAGAATTGTAGGTGCATAAAACTGTAAAATTTAAGGGGAAATAAAATGAAAGAAATAATTAAAAAGAATAGAAATGTTCTTTTAATTTTAATAGATATATTAATTATTATCAGTTGTTATATAGCGTCAATATTATTCCTAAATGTACCTATTGATAACATCAAAGTACTTGTGGTGCAAATAGCAGTGGTAGTTATTGTATATCAAATCTTTTTAAATATTTTTCGTATGTATCAAAATATGATGCGTTATGAAGTAGGAAAAGATTATATAAAATATATAATTAGTGCATTCCTATCAATGATAATTTTATCAATAGTATATAAAGCTTTTAGCTTGGAATATATAAATTTAAAAGTAAATGTATTGTCAGGAGTATTAATCGCTGGCACTTTTGTCATGTATAGACTGGCTGGAAGATCAATTCTAAGTAGGAGAATGTCAAAATACGAAAAGATAAATAAAAATCAAGACAATAAAGCTAATAATCTACTTATAATTGGCGCTGGGATGGGTGCAAGAGAAATCATCATAGCTATAAAAAATAACATGCGAGACAAGTACAATATTGTAGGAATTATAGATGATGATATAAGCAAAATAAACCACTATATTTTAGGAATTAAAGTATTAGGTACAAGATACGACATACCTAAAATAGCAAAAGAAAAAAATGTGGATTTGATATTCTTTGCAATAAACAAAATAGATGCAGTTTCAAGAAGAAAGATATTAGAAATATGCCAAGAAACAGGGGTAAAAACAAGAGTATTACCTACAACTGAAGAAGTGATTAACAAACAAGGAGCTATGAACAGCCTGAGAGATGTTCAAATTGAAGATTTATTAGGAAGAGACCCAGTACACCTAGATAACAAAAACATTAATTCTTTAATAAAAAATAAAACTGTATTAGTAACGGGTGGAGGAGGCTCAATAGGTTCAGAACTATGCAGACAAATTGTTAAATATGATCCTAAAAGATTGGTAATATTAGACATATATGAAAACAATTTGTATGATATAGAAATGGAACTAAGAGCAGAATATCCAAAACTTAATTTAGAAGCGATTGTTGCAAGTGTTAGAGATAAAGCAAGACTAAACAATGTGTTTGAAACATATAAGCCAGAAATAGTATTTCATGCTGCAGCACATAAACATGTACCACTTATGGAAAAAAGCCCATTAGAGGCAATACACAACAACGTATTTGGAACATACAATGTGGTAAATTGTGCAGACGAATATGGAGTAGAAAAATTTGTATTAATTTCAACAGACAAAGCTGTAAACCCAACAAACATAATGGGAGCAAGTAAAAGAGTTTGTGAAATGATAGTACAAGCTAAAAACAAAGTAAGCAAAACAGAATATGTAGCAGTTAGATTTGGTAATGTATTAGGAAGTAATGGCTCAGTTATACCACTATTCAAAAAGCAAATTGAAAGAGGAGGACCTGTTACTGTAACACATAAAGACATCACAAGATTTTTTATGACAATACCAGAAGCAGTACAACTTATATTACAAGCAGTAACATACGCAAAAGGAGGAGAAATATTTGTACTAGATATGGGAGAACCTGTAAAAATATATGACTTGGCTGTTAGTTTAATAAAATTGTTAGGCTATGAACCAAATGTAGACATACCAATAGAAATAACAGGTCTAAGACCAGGAGAAAAACTATACGAAGAAATACTAATGTCAGAAGAAGGCTTAACATCAACAAAGCATGACAAGATATTTATAAGCAAACCAATGCACATGGAAATGACAGAACTTGAAGAAAAATTAAACATACTAAAAGAATTAGAATACAACGAAAAATATTCTAATGAAAACATTAAAAATGTTATGAAAGAAGTAGTAACAACATATAGAGAACCAGAAGAGGTAAATAACAAAGAAAAGGAATGATTGTAAAGATGGAAAAAAGAATTTTTTTAGCATCACCTCATATGTCAGAAGAAGGATATGAGAAAGAATATATAAAAGAAGCTTTTGATACAAATTGGATAGCTCCATTAGGAGAAAATGTAAATAAGTTTGAAGAAGAATTAGCTAATTATGTAGGAGCTAAATGTGGGGCTGCACTATCAGCAGGAACAGCTGCTATACATATGGCATTAAAGGCTCTAGATGTAAAAGAAGGAGATATTGTATTTTGCTCATCACTTACATTTTCAGCAACAGCAAATCCAATTATATACCAAAATGCAACACCTGTGTTTATTGACTGTGATAGAGAGACATGGAATATGGACCCAGAGGCACTAAAAAAAGCTTTTGAAAAATATCCAAATCCAAAAGCAGTCGTAATAGTACACTTGTATGGAACACCTGCTAAAATGGACGAAATAATGGCAATATGCAACAAACACAATGTACCATTAGTAGAGGATGCGGCTGAAAGTTTAGGAGCGACATATAAAGGAAAACAAACAGGAACTTTTGGAAAATTCGGAATTTTCTCATTTAATGGTAACAAAATAATTACAACAAGTGGTGGTGGTATGCTTGTATCTGATGATGAAGAAAGAATACAAAAAGTACGCTTTTGGGCAACACAATCAAGAGACAAAGCACGTTATTATCAACACTCAGAAATAGGCTATAATTATAGAATGAGTAATATAGTTGCAGGAATAGGAAGAGGACAATTAAAAGTTTTAAATGACAGATTAGCTAAAAAGAAAGAAATATATGAAACATATAAAGATGCATTTAAAGATATACCAGAAATAGAGATGAAACCAGTACCAATAGATACAAAACCAAATTATTGGTTATCTACAATGCTATTAAAAGAAGGTTCAAAAGTTACTCCATTAAATGTTATGGAAGCATTGGACAAAGAAAATATAGAATCAAGACCTATATGGAAACCAATGCATATGCAACCAGTATTTGAAAAATATGACTTTATAAAAGTAGAAGACAAACCTGTATCAGAAGATATATTTGCAAGAGGAGTATGTTTACCAAGTGATACAAAAATGACTAAGGAAGAACAACAAGAAGTAATAAGAATTATTAAAGAATTATTTTAGGGGATTACAAAATGTATAAAAAATTCATAAAGAGATTTTTAGACTTAATATTAAGTCTAATGGCATTAATAATATTAATGCCATTGATGCTTATTATATATATATTAGTAAGAGTAAAATTGGGAAAACCAGCTATTTTTAAACAAGAAAGACCAGGAAAAGACGAAAAGATATTTACTTTATATAAATTTAGGACAATGACAGATGAAAAAGATGAAAATGGTAATCTGCTACCAGATGAACAACGCTTGACTAAATTTGGAAAAATGCTTAGAAGTACAAGTTTAGACGAATTACCCGAACTTGTAAATATTATAAAAGGTGATATGAGTATTGTAGGACCAAGACCATTACTAGTTAGAGATATGGTTTTTATGACAGAGATTCAAAGAAAAAGACATAGTGTAAGGCAAGGACTCACAGGACTTGCGCAAGTCAATGGAAGGAATAACATAACATGGGAAGAAAAAATAAAGTATGATTTAAATTATGTTGAGAATATTTCCTTCATTAATGATGTTAAAATTATACTTAAAACAGTAATAAAGGTATTTAAAAGAGAAGATACTCAAACAGACGGAATGCAAACAGCAGAGGATTTAGGAGATTATCTAGTAAGAACCAATAAAATAAGCAAAGATGATTATACATGTAAAAATAAAGAAGCACTTAAAATAATTCAAAAATTTAGAGAGAATAAAAGGAAATAGAAAATGAAAATATGGTTATTACAAGCAAGTGAACCGATGCCTATCAGTAATTGCAATGATAGATTATGGCGAATGGGAATGATTGCAGAAGAATTAAAAAAAAGAAACCATGATATCGTATGGTTCTCAAATACATTTGATCATTTAAAAAAACAACAATTATATAACAAAGACACAATTGTTAATGTAACAGATAATTATTCGATATATTTGATACATGCTATGGGATATAAAAGAAATATATCTGTTAGTAGGATTATAAACCATAAGGTAATTGCAAAAAAGTTTTCAAGAATAGCTAAAAAACTTGACAAACCAGATTTGATATATGCTTCATTTCCAACTATAGATTATGCAGAAGAAGCAATAAAATATGGGAAAAGGAATAATGTACCTGTAATTATAGATATAAGAGATTTGTGGCCAGATATATTTAAACATAATTTATCAAAGCCATTAGCATTGATAGCAAGTCCATATATAAACATTATGAATTATAAAACTAAAAAGATAATGAGACAAGCTTTTGCAATAAATTCTATTTCCGAAGCAATGTTAGAGTGGGGACTAAAAAAAGGAAACAGAGAAAAAAGCAAATATGACCAATATTTTTATATTGGATATGATAGTAACAATAGGAATATTGTGGAAACAAAAGAAATGAATAGTATTGATAAGGACAAGTTTAATCTTTCATTTTTTGCAACCATAAATAATCAGTTTGATTATGAAAAAATTATTGAATTAGCAAAATTATTAGAAAAAGATAAGGATATAGTAATAAATATTTGCGGGGATGGACCACAGTTTGCAGAGCTTAAAGAAAAAGTTAAGGATGCTTCAAATATAAAATTACTAGGTTGGAAGGAAAAAGAAGAACTTAACTATATATTACAAAATTCAAAATTAGGACTAGCACCGTATAAAAATACATTTGATTTTCAAATGAGTGTATCAAATAAATTTGCCGAATATATATCATATGGTTTACCAGTAATTTTATTTTCAGAAGGATATATGGAAAAGTTATTAGAAGATAATGAATGTGGAATAGCATCTCAGGATACTTCGAAACTTTGTGATTTTATTTTAGATGTAAAAAATGATAAACAAAAATATGAAGCAATGTCTAAAAATGCTCAAAATTTATATCAAGAAAATTTTGTGGCAGAAAAAATATATAAGAATCTAGTAGATTATCTAGAAAAAATTAAGGAGGAAGTAGAAAAATGAAATATGCACTAATAGGATGTGGAAGAATTGCACCAAATCATTTAGAGGCTGCAGTAAACAATAATTTGGAAGTAGTAGGAATCTGTGATATAATTCCAGAACACATGGACATTTTGATAGAAAAAGTTGGAATGAAAGACAGAAACTTTAAACAATATACAGATTACCATGAAATGCTAGAAACAGAAAAACCAGAGTTAGTAGCAATAGCTACAGAAAGTGGAGAACATGCTAAAATTGCATTAGACTGTTTAGATGCAGGATGTAATGTTATTATAGAAAAACCAATAGCTTTATCTTTGGAAGATGCAGATAAAATAGTTGAAAAGGCAAAAGAAAAAGCTTTAGTAGTATGTGCAAACCATCAAAATAGATTTAATAAATCTATACAAAAAATAAGAAAATCAGTAGAGAATGGAGACTTTGGTAAAATGCTATATGGAACTGCTCATATTAGATGGAACAGAGGTCAAGATTACTATACACAAGCACCTTGGAGAGGCACTTGGGCACAAGACGGAGGAGCTTTAATGAACCAATGTATTCATAATATTGATTTATTAAGATGGATGATGGGCGATGAAATTACTGAAGTTTGTGCTTACACAGATAACTTAAACCATGATTACATTCAAGCAGAAGATTTAGGAATTGCAATTGTTAAATTTAAAAATGGTGCGTATGGAATTATTGAAGGTACAACAGATGTATACCCTAAAAATCTAGAAGAAACTTTATATCTTTTTGGACAAAAAGGTACAGTAAAAGCAGGTGGAAAATCAGTTAATATTATTGAAGAATGGACTTTTGAAAATCAAGATGAACCATCAGAAAAAATAAAAGAAGAAAATAGTGAAATGCCTAAAAACATTTATGGGTTTGGACACACACCACTTTATACAAACGTTATTCAAGCTATACAAAACCATACACAACCTTTGGTAGATGCAGAAGCAGGAAGAAGAGCATTAGAATTAGTTCTTGCTATATATAAATCAGCTGCTGAAGGTAGACCAGTTAAGTTACCATTAGATAAATGTTCAACAATGGATTTTGTAGGAAGATTTGATAAATAAGGAGAAAACAATGGAATTTATAGATTTAAAAGCACAATATGCACATTTAAAAGATAAGATAGACAAAAATATTGAGAAAGTATTAAATGATTCTCATTACATAATGGGAGAAGAAGTTAAAGAGCTAGAAGAAAAATTAGCAAAATATGTAGGAAGAAAATATTGCGTAACATGTGGAAATGGAACTGATGCATTAACACTTGCTATGAGAGTACTTGACGTAAAAGAAGGAGATGCAGTATTTGTACCAACATTTACATTTTATTCTTCAGCAGAAGTAATATCATTAGAAGGTGCAACACCAATATTTGTAGATGTTAATGAAACTTTTAATATGGATGCTAAGAAATTAGAAAAGGCGATAGAACAAGTAAAAAGTGAAGGAAAATTAAATTTAAAAGCAATTGTTGCAGTAGATTTATTTGGACAAACAGCTAACTTCCCAGAAATATTAGAAATTGCTAATAAATATGGATTGAAAGTAGTTGAAGATGCAGCACAAGGTTTTGGTGGTTCAATTAGTGGAAAAAAAGCATGTTCTTTTGGAGATATTTCAACAACATCATTTTTTCCAGCAAAACCACTTGGATGTTATGGAGATGGTGGGGCTGTATTTACAGATGATGAAGAAATGTATCAATTATTACTATCATTAAGAGTACATGGAAAAGGCTCATATAAGTATGAGAATGTAAGAGTAGGATATAACTCAAGATTAGATACAATTCAAGCAGCTATATTATTGCCAAAATTAGAAGCATTTGAGCAATATGAACTAGATGAAAGAAACAAATTTGCTAAAATGTATACTGAAAGATTAAAGGGAGTTGTAAAAACACCATTTGTTCCAGAAGGATATGTTAGCAGTTGGGCACAATATACTCTAATATTAGAAAATGAAGAACAAAGAAATACAATACAAACAAAACTAAAGGAAATGGGAATACCTACAATGGTATATTATCCAATTCCACTTCATAAACAAATTGTTTATAAAGACTATAATTTTAATGTAGAAGATTTAAAAGTTGCAGAGAAATTAAGTAAATGCGTATTGAGTTTGCCAATGCATCCATACATGAATGAAGAACAAATAGAGCAAATTAGCAAAGCTATTATAGAAATAATTAAATAACAAAAAGGAGAAAGAAAATGGAAGGTAAAGACTATTTCGTACATGAATCTAGTTATGTGGATGAGCCATCTGAAATTGGAAAAGGCACAAAGATTTGGCATTTTTCTCATGTAATGCCTAACTGTAAAATTGGTGAGAATTGTAACATTGGACAAAATGTTGTAATATCACCAGATGTAGTTTTAGGAAATGGTGTAAAAATTCAAAATAATGTTTCTGTATACACTGGAGTTGTATGTGAAGACGATGTGTTTTTAGGACCATCATGTGTGTTTACAAATGTAATAAATCCACGAAGCTTTATATCGAGAAAAGATGAATACAGAAAAACTTTAATAGGTAAAGGGGCTTCAATTGGAGCAAATGCAACAATTGTATGTGGACACAACATTGGAAAATATGCATTTGTAGCAGCAGGAGCAGTTGTAACTAAAAATATACCAGACTATGCACTAGTTATGGGCAATCCAGCAAGAGTTAAATACTTTGTATGTGAATGTTCAGAAAGAATGAACTTTGTAGATAATAAATTTACATGCCCAGTTTGTGGAAAAAAATATATAATGGAGAATGATATTGTAAAAGAAATAAAATAATATCAGAGAAAGGAAGTAATTTAAAATGGGAATGAAAGAAAATTTGACAAAGAAAATTGAAAACAAGGAAATTATAGTAGGAGTAGTAGGATTAGGATATGTAGGATTACCTCTTGCTGTAGAAAAAGCAAAAGCAGGTTTTAAAACTATAGGTTTTGATGTGCAAGAATCAAAAGTAAATATGGTAAATGAAGGACATAACTATATAGGAGATGTTGTAGACAGTGACTTAAAAGAACTAGTAGAAAAAGGAATGCTAAAAGCAACAACTGATTTCTCTTTTATAAAAGATGTTGACTTTGTTGCAATTTGTGTTCCAACACCACTTGATGAACACCAACAACCAGACATTAGTTATGTAGAAAATAGTTCTAAAGCAGTAGCAGAACATCTATCAAAAGAAACTATGGTAGTACTAGAATCAACAACTTATCCAGGTACAACTGAAGAGCTAATAAAACCAATTCTAGAAAATGGTTCAGGACTAAAATGTGGAGAAGATTTTTATTTAGGATTTTCACCAGAGAGAGTAGATCCAGGCAATTTAGTATATAAAACAAAAAATACTCCAAAGGTAGTTGGTGCAATTGGAAAAGATGCTACAGAAGTAATTGCTAAGATGTATAGAGCAGTGCTTGGCGCTGACATATTTGAGGTATCTTCACCAGCAGTAGCTGAAATGGAAAAAATACTAGAAAATACATATAGAAACATAAACATTGGGTTAGTTAACGAACTTGCTATGTTATGTGAAAAAATGGGAATTAGTTTATGGGAAGTTGTAGATGCAGCTAAAACAAAACCATATGGATTCCAAGCATTTTATCCAGGCCCAGGATTAGGAGGACATTGTATTCCACTTGATCCATATTACTTAGACTGGAAAGCAAGAGAATATGGCTTCCATACATCATTAATTCAAGCATCTGGAATTATAAATGATAGAATGCCAGAATATTGTGTTGAAAGAGCAAGTAAAATGTTAAGCACAAGATTCAAAAAAGCTCTAAATGGAGCTAAAGTATTAGTTTTAGGTGTTGCATACAAAAACAACATTGATGATTATAGAGAAAGCCCTGCATTAAGAGTAATAGAGATATTACAAAAAGAAGGAGCTGATGTAGAATTCTATGATCCATGGATTAGTGAGTATAAATATAAAGGTGAAATTCATAAAGGATTAGAGAAAATAGATGAAAAGAAAGTAAGCGAGGCAGATTTAGTTATATTCACAGCAGCACATAGCAATTATGATTATGAAATGATACAAAAAAATGCGAAAGCAATATTTGATACAAGAAATGCAATGAAAGATGCAAAAAATAGAGATAATATTGAACTATTATAAGTTGAGGTATGTATTAAATGCAACAATCAAATAAAGTGTATATGATTTTAACAAATGGATTTGATCCGGATGTCAGAGTTTATAAAGAGGCAAAATATTTAGTCGAAAAAAACTTTGATGTAACAATACTTTGCTGGGACAGAAGATGCGAATACATAGATAAAGAAGAGGAAATATTGGATGGAATAAAAATTAAAAGATTTTTTATTCCATCTACTCCTGGAACAGGTTTAAAACAATTAATTCCATATTTTAAATTTATGAGAAGTGTAAAGAATTGTTTAAAAAATAAGGAATATAATTATTTACATTGCCATGATTTTGATGGTATTGTTGTTGGAATGGCAACTAAGAAAAAGAAGAAAAAGCAAATAATATTTGATATGCATGAAATTTACAATAATTATGCTTATGCAAAAAATAAAATATTTAAAAAAATCTTTAACAATATTATAAAAAAAGTAAATTATGTAATATATGTTAATAATGAACAAATAAAAAACATAGAAAAAAAAGAGAAACTAGTATTTTTACCCAATTATCCTGAACAATGTACGTACTCACCAATTGACAAGGTTAAAGCAAATAAGATAAGAATAAATTATATAGGAAGTTTGAGAGATTATGAATCATTAAAAGCTTTAGCAGAGATTGGAGTACAAAATCAAAACATAGAGATAGGGCTATATGGCTCCGGAATATGCTATGATAAGTTAAAGAAAGAATATAAAGATACTCCTGTTAAAATATACGGAAAATATGATGGCTTAAAAGATAGTGGAGAGATATATAGAAATACAGATATCTTATATTGTTCTTACAATCCTAGTATAGAAAACTGGAAAAATGCATATCCGGTAAAATTATATGAGGCTATTATAACATTGACTCCAATTATAGTTACAAAAGATACAGCAGTGGGAGAATTAGTAGAAAAATATAAAATTGGAGAAGTAATTGCTTACAACAATATAGATTCAATACAAGAGAAGATATGTAAAATTCACGACAATTATAATTATTATATTAACAATTTAAAGAACATATATCAAAAATATCAATGGAAAAGTATAGTAAACAATTTGGATATAATTTATAAGGAGAGATAATTTTATGCAGAAAACGATAGTTATTTTAACTCATGTTACATTTGATGATTCACCATACTTTAGATTTATACATGAACACGCAAAAGAGCTAGTCAAACAAGGATATAAGGTTGTAGTATTGGCTGCAATTAACTGGTTACCTATTCTTTCTTGCTTTCAAAAATATAAAAAGGATTTTATTGCAAAAATAAAAAATAAAAATAAAGTTCAAATAATAGATGGAGTAGAGGTAAGATATATAAAAACGTTATCGTTTTCTAATTTATTATATAATTCTCCAATAAATTTAAATGGAATTTCATATTATTTGAGAATAAAGAGTATTTTTAAGAAAATTAATAGAGAAAATGATGTGATATTGATAGATGCACATATGTTTAAAGTTGAGGGATATGCTGCTTATAAATTAAAAAAGAGATATCCTAATATTAAAACAACTATAACATTGCATGGAACTAGTTTTTTTAGAAATGCTTCGACTAAAAATGGAAAAAGGTCAATAAGGAAAATTTTTAGTGTGGTAGATAAGGCTGTATGTGTAAGCAACAAAATTAAACGAATGATAGAAAACATAGGAGTAAAAAATACAGAAATAATTTATAATGGAATAAACCAGCACGAATTTTCAAAAATAGACAAACAGCAATATAAAAATCAAATTACAATTGTAGGAGCTTTATATCCAAGAAAAAAGATTGATCTTACTATAAGAGTGTTTGCAAATTTAATAAAAAGATATCCTGATTTGAAGTTAAATATAGTAGGAGCAGGACCTGAAAGAGAAAGACTAGATGAAATTGTAAAAACATTAAAATTAGAAGATAGCGTAAGTTTTAAAGGACAAATAACTAATCAAGAAGTATTAGATTTGATGAATAAAAGTTACATATTTATTTTACCAAGCGTAGCAGAAGGCTTTGGAATAGTATATGCAGAAGCTATGAAAGCAGGATGTATTACCATAGGAACTAAAAATGAAGGAATTGATGGATTTATAATAAATGGAAAGAATGGTTTTTTAGTAAATCCAGAAGAAAAAGAAATTACTAAATTGATTGAAGAAATATATGAAAATAAATACGATATAGAGGGTATTAGAAAAAATGCATATAAAGCAGTAGAAAATTTAACATGGGAACAAAACGCAAAAAATTATCTAAAGCTTTTAAAGGAATAAATAAGGGTAAAAAATATAAATATAGAATATTATGGAAATAATAAAAAAATACTGTTAGTAAAAATTAAAGGAGAATGTAATTATAAAATGGAATCTAATATAGCCAAAAGAATTGACAAGATAATATTAATTGCTTTAGTTATTTTTATGCTTATGCCATCAGAAATATCTATCTTTAACATTAGTATACTTAAGATTGAGACAATATTGATATCTATTATAATTGTATATTTGTTTTTTATAAAAAGAGAAAGTGTTAAAGAGGCAATAAAAAATAAATTTATTATATGCAATTTTGTGTTTGCAAGTTCAATTGCTTTATCCATAATAGTTAACCATGAATCTATTTTATTTAATGATTTATATGAGATTGTAAAATATATATTGTATCCAATGATAACGTTAATAGTTATCGTTACCTGCTATAATAGTGAAAACTATAAATTCATATTAAAGACAATTACAATATCAATGATTGTTATATGTACTTTTGGAATAATACAGTACTTCAATCCATTCTCTATAAATGAGTTATATATTGAGCAACTTGCACCGACTCAGTATGAAACATTAATAAATAATTATCCAACACCAAGAATAGTAGGAATAAAAACAAATCCAGCAGTGTATGGATTATTAGTAACAATGGGAATTTATTTTAATATATTATATTATAAATGTACCAAAAATAAAATTTTACCAATAACTTCAACAATACTATGTTTTATAAATTTAATGATGACATTGACAAGAACTATTCAAATAGCTTTCATAATTTCCATTGTAGTTTATATGGCAATAACTATACTACAAAAAAAAGGATGGAAAAAATCAATTATATACACAATAATAATAATTGCTATACTTCTAGTAGTGTTTTTTATTTTGCCACAAGAATTAACATGGAGACTAAAACAAGTTACTGATTTTCAAAATGCGTCTAGTTGGATAGGTCGAGTTGAAAAATGGAAGGATTATGGAGAAATTATAAAACAAAATTTATTATTTGGAATTGGACCAGTAAAAAATCATATTGATAAGTTAGGATACATAGATAGTGAATTAATACAAAATATTTTGCAATATGGAATAATTGGATTTGGAGCATATATTGTAATGTTATTATCACCATTATATGCTTATAAAAAAGATAAAGATAAAAACAAATATATAATAAGAAATTTTATACCAGTGCTATTGATGATTTTAATAAATAATATATCAGCCTCATCATTGATTTTATTTGATACGGCATGTGCAATATATATGTTTGTGGGTATGATGTTTATAGACAAAGAAAAGTTGAAATAATCACAATAGAAAGGAAGACATAATAATGAAAAATTTTTTCAAGAAATTTATAGGGTTTTCATTAGGACCAATTGTTGGAGCTATTATAAGTTTTATTACAGTTCCAGTAACGTCTCATTTAGTTTCAGCAGATCAATTTGGCTTATCAAATATGTTTACTATAGCAAACAGTATTATTACTCTTATTGTATTAGTTGGAATTGATCAAGCATATATTAGGGAATATAATGAAACTAGAGATAAAAAAAAGCTATTATTTAATAGCTTTTTGGTACCGTTTATTGCTACAATTTGTGTAGGAGTTGTATTGATTTTATTTAGAACACAATTTGCGCAAATATTGTTTAGTGACCAATCAATGATAAAGCCTATTGTTTTGTTGGCAATATGTACACCACTATTTATTATAGAGAAATTTATGCTCATTAATTTGAGAATGGAAGAAAAAGCATTTCAGTATTCTTTATGGAATATCGTGTCAAAAGCTTTGAACCTAATTTTGACAGTTATATTTTTGATGTTATATAAAAGGAACTTTGAATCTATTATTTATGCAAGTATATTTTCTCAGCTGATAGTAAGTTTGATTTTATTATATGTATGCAGAAAAGATATTGGAATATCTAAAACATACATTGATAAACAACAAATAGAATCAATTTTAAAATTTGGTTTACCATTAGTTCCAGCTACTTTAATAGGTTGGGGATTAACATCTATGGATAGTATCTTTTTAAGGGCAATGACAACTTATACAGAACTTGGCTATTACACAGTAGCAATGAAAGTATCAAATGTATTAGCATTAATTCAATCAAGTTTTACCGCATTTTGGCCGCCAATGGCTTTTAAATGGAGAGCAGAAGGTCAACCTAATAAAAAATTTGAATTGGTTAGTGATGGAATAGCTTTTGTAATGAGTATAATATTGATTCTAGTGTTACTATTCAAAAACATTATACCAATAATTTTTGGTAGTGAATATGAAAATATTATATATATTATTCCTTTTTTATTATTTCATCCAATCTTTTATACAATGAGTGAGACAACGACGTTGGGAATTGCTTTTTCAAAAAGAACATACTATAACATAATAGTGTCAGTAGTTTCGATGCTAACAAATTTTATTTTAAATTGGATGTTGATACCAAGATATGGTGCAATAGGAGCTGCAATTGCAACAGGGATTTCTTATTTAGTGTTTTTTTGGACAAGAACGTTAATATCAAGAAAATTGTGGTATAAATTTAAATTAAAGAAATTTATAGTGATAACTATAATACTACTAGGTATTTCATTAATAAATTGCATTATAAAAAACATTTATATGATAACAGCAATCAATATTATAGGAATAGGATTAGTTTTATGTAACTATAGAAACTTGATACATAAGATGTTAATATATTTAAAAAATAAGAAAATACAAAAGGAAAATAAAAAGATATGATTATAAGAAAAATAAAAACATATATACTAAGAAAAATGTTTGGAAATTATTATTTAATAAACAAACCTAAAGATGTAAAAATAGCAAAAACAGTGGAAGTATCAAATCCAGAGAATATATATATAGGTTCAAACACTTATATTAATGGATATACAATGATGTGTGCTGGAAAAAATTCAAAAATAATAATAGGCGAGGATTGTTTAATTTCATATCATGTTCATATTAGAACGACAACTCATAATTATGAAGACAAGAATGTTCTGATAAGAAATCAAGGACATAAAGAAAATGATATTATAATTGGAAATGATGTATGGATTGGTTTTGGCGCACAGATAATGAGTGGAATTACTATTGAGGATGGTGCTGTAATTGCAGCTGGAGCAGTTGTAACAAAAAATGTTCCAAAGTATTCTGTGGTGGCAGGAGTACCAGCTAAAATAATAAAGTATAGAAAATAACAACCGAAAAACTGAAAAGTGAAAATGAAGTATAGAATATATATAGTTATTATTTTATGAATAATAGATATAAGAAATGTGAAAATAGCGAGATAAGGTCTATTTAGAATGACTAAATAGGACTTTTACACTCACTAAAAATATATTAAAAAATAAAAATATAAAGGAGGAAAACAATGTCACAAGGTAAAAGAATGAGAACGGAAGACACAGCTACAAGTAAGAAAGGAAGAAAAGATAACAAAGCATTAGATACTTTTTTTAAGCTAATAGCATTTGCGTATGTTGTAATTACAATAATTTTCTATATTGCTATATTAAAATTAAATTTGCTACCAGGTTGGGTAATAACAATATTTACAATTGCAGAAATAGTGTTTACATTAGCAATGGTAATAGGTTTAGTAAAGAGACATAAAACGTACAAGCTAACAATAATTAGTTTAATAATTATCTTATTTGTTTCAGGAATATATATTTACGTAACAAACTATGCATTAGCAACTATTAGCTTTTTAGGAGATGTATTCCAAGAAACTAAAGAGACAGACGAATATTATTTAATTGTTAGAAAAGATAGTTCGTATGCTAAAATTGAAGACATAGAAAATAAAAACATTCATTTCTTCCAAGTAGCAGATGATGTAAAGTCTGAACTAACTAAGAAAGTAAGAGTTACATTAGTAAATCAAGAAAACTTATTAGATTTAGGTAATAAGTTAATTGACAAAAATGTTGATGTAATATTAACTAGTGCTACACAATATAGTATGTTAGGCGATGAAATAAAGAATTTCAAAGAGAGTACAAAAATACTTTATACTATAAAACATGAAATCCAAACAAATACAAAAGCGGAAGATGCAAATTCTAAATATAATATTAAAAGTGGAAAGTTTAATGTATATATTAGTGGAATAGATACATCTGGAAATATAAGTAATGTATCAAGAAGTGATGCTAATATTTTAATGAGTATTAATACTAATACACATGAAGCACTATTAACATCAATTCCTAGAGATTATTATGTTACACTTCATAGTTATGGAGCAAAAGACAAATTAACTCATTCAGGAATATATGGTGTAAATGAAACTGTTAAAACGGCAGAAGATTTGCTTGATACTGATATAAATTATTATGTAAGAGTTAACTTTACAACAGTAATTAAACTAGTTGATAAATTAGGTGGAATTGATGTATATTCAGATTATAATTTTTCAAGAAATGGATATAATTTTAAAAAAGGATATAACCATATAAATGGAGATGCTGCTTTGGTATTTAGTAGAGAAAGGTATTCTTTTGCAGGAGGAGACAACCAAAGAGTTAAAAATCAGCAACATGTTATTGAGGCTGTTATGAAAAAGGTATTAAATAGTACTACTTTATTAACTAAATATACAGATATCTTAGACTCATTAAAAGGAAGTTTTCAAACTAATATTGCTCAAGATGATATTAGTTCATTAGTAAAAGATCAAATAAACAATATGTCTTCATGGACAATAAAATCAAATTCTTTAACAGGTACAGGTGCAAGTTCATCAACATATTCAATGGGAAGCACAAAACTATATGTAATGGTACCAAATTCAACATCAGTAACATCTGCTAAAGAAAAAATTGATGAAGTATTAGGAGAGTAAGAGTGATAGATAAGTAGAAGAGAAATGATAGATCATTTCTCTTCTATTTTTGTAGAATTTTGTCGAACGATTTTTCTTGACAATGACTACAAATGACTATATTATATATTCATAATTAAAATCATTTAATTTTTAAATCTTAAAAAATTTCCAAACACAAATAAAAATTAAAAAACTTATTGACAATACGTATTATACGTGCTAATATTAAGAAAGGAGCAATATGACATTTATTGAGTTAGAAAAGATACTAAAGAAAGATGGATGGTATTACTATGATTCTGTTGGCTCTCATATACAATATAGACACAGAACGAAGCCGCGGAAAAGTAACAATACCTAAACATAGAGGAGATATAAAAAAAGGAACCTTGAATGCGATATTAAAGCAAGCAGGGATTAAGGAGGTAAAACAATGAAAGTTGTTTATCCAGCATGTTTTTATAAAGAAAAAGATGGAGGGTTTAGCGTGCAATTTCCAGATTTATTAGGTTGCTGTACACAAGGAGATACTCTAGAAGAGGCAATTCAAATGGCAGAAGATGCTGCGCTAGGTTGGTTATTAACATCAGTAGAAAATAATGAAGAAGTGCCAAAAGCAAGTGATATAAAGGATGTAAAACTAGAAAATGAAAATGGATTTGTAACTTTATTATTGCTTGACTTAGGAGCATATAGTCAAAAATATGGGAGTAGAAAGTCGGTAAAGAAGAATCTTACAATACCATTTTGGTTAAATGAAAGAGCAGAGAAATTAAATATTAACTTTTCAAAAACACTGCAAGATGCATTAATGGAGAAAGTGTTAAAAAATAAATAAAAAATTTCACAATAAATAGACAAAAAAGTAAATATGATATATAATTTTAAAGGAGTGCAAATTCGCATTCCTTTAAGTTGTATTTGAGGAGAAACAGAAATGCTTAGAAGTGTAATAGTATTTTTAGTACATATATTTTCAGTAATTGTATTTAGAGTAAAATTAGTGGGAAAGGAAAACGTTCCAAAAGAAGGAGCATATATTATGTGTGCTAATCACCAATCCAATTGGGATGCACCAATTTTAGTTTCTTCCACTAAACGAAAGATGCATGTTATGGCAAAAGAAGAACTATTTAAAAATAAGTTTATATATTGGTTAGGAGATAAGTGCCTTGTATTTCCTGTTAAAAGAGGAAAAATGGACTTAGACTCTATGAAGCATTCTTTAAAAGTATTAAAAGATGGAGAAATACTGATGCTATTTCCAGAAGGAACAAGAAAGGGAATGGCTAAAAATGGTAGAGCACAAAATGGTGCAGCATTTATGGCATTAAGAACTGGAGTTCCAGTAATTCCAGTAAATATTTCTGGAGAAATGAAGCCATTTCATAAAGTAACTATATATTATGGAAAACCTTTAGATTTTAGTGAATATAAAACTAGCAAACCGGAAAAAGAAGTTCTAGAAAAGGTAAGTAAAGAAATAATGGATAATATTATAATGCTAGAAAAGTAGCTATATATGAAGAAGAGGGAAACATGAATATATACAGAATTTTAAATATATTAAATATAAAATACAAATTGTTGGAGCATCCACCAGTATGTACGAGAAAAGATGCAAAAGTTATAAAAGATAAATTAAATGGAACAGAATGTAATAATTATTTTGTTAAAGATCAAATAGGAAACTACTTTTTATTGGTATTTGAAGAAAGCAAGACTGTGAATTTAAAAACTTTAGCACAAAAATTGAGATTATTACCTTTAAGCTTTGCAACTGAACTTGATTTACTAGGAGTTTTTAGAATAAGAGATAGAAAAGTTACACCATTTGCAATAGTTAATGATTTTGACAATCAAGTAAAACTAATAATTGATAGCAAGTTAAGAGATAAAATTCTTTTATTCCATCCAGATGGAAATACTAAAACTTTGGCGATAAGATTTAATAGTTTGGTAAAATTCATTGAACGTGAAGAACACAAATGTATATATATTTAATTGATATTATGTTGACAAATGTTTGCTACTAGAGTATAATTGAAATGTTGAACTAAAAAATAGAGATAGAGGTAATAAAAAATGAATAATCAAAATATTAGAAACATAGCAATAATTGCACACGTAGATCATGGAAAAACTACATTAGTTGATGCTCTTTTAAGACAAAGCCATGTGTTTAGAGAAAATGAGCAAGTAGCTGAAAGAGTAATGGACTCAGGAGATATTGAAAAAGAAAGAGGAATTACAATTCTTTCTAAAAATACATCAGTTATGTATAATGGGATAAAAATAAATATAGTAGATACGCCCGGCCATGCTGATTTTGGAGGAGAAGTAGAACGTGTACTTAAAATGGTAGACGGTGTACTTTTATTAGTTGATGCCTTTGAAGGACCAATGCCTCAAACTAGAGAAGTTTTAAAGAAATCTTTAGCATTAAATTTAAAACCAATTGTTGTTATAAACAAAATAGATAGACCAGGTGCAGATCCACTAAAAGTTGTTGATAAAGTTTTAGAGTTATTTATTGAATTAAATGCAAATGATGAACAACTAGATTTCCCAGTTGTATATGCATCTGCTAAAAATGGAATAGCTAAAATGAATCTAACAGATGAAAGTGATAATGTAACATGCATTTTTGACACAATTATCAAAAATATAAATCCACCAGCATGTGAACAAGAAGGAACAATGCAATTATTAGTTTCTAATATCGACTATGATGATTATTTGGGAAGACTAGCAGTTGGTAGAGTAGAACGTGGAACAATTAAAGCAGGACAAAGTGTTGCAGTTTGTAAAAAAGATGACAAAGTAACACAAGGAAAAATTGCTAAATTATTTACTTATCAAGGTCTAAAAAGAACAGAAGTTGAAGAAGTTGGTGCTGGAGATATAGTATGTATTTCAGGTATTGGTGATATCAACATTGGAGAAACTGTTTGTGATATAAATAATCCAGAAAAAATCGATTTTGTTGATATTGATGAACCAACAGTATCTATGACATTTAGTGTTAACAATGGACCTTTAGCAGGTAAAGAGGGACAATTTGTTACATCAAGACATATTCGTGATAGACTATTTAAAGAACTTGAAAGAAATGTAAGTTTACGTGTAAAAGAAACAGACACACCAGATAGTTTTGAAGTATGTGGACGTGGAGAATTACACTTATCAGTATTAATAGAAACAATGAGAAGAGAAGGATTTGAACTTTTAGTATCTCGTCCAAAAGTTATATTTAAAGAAATTGATGGCGTAAAATGTGAACCAATGGAAAGATTGGTTGTAAATGTACCAGATGATTGTATAGGAAATGTTATTGAAAAATTAGGTAGAAGAAAAGCTGAAATGGCAAACATGGAACCAGCTGAAGCAGGACATACTAAAATAGAATTTAGAATTCCAGCAAGAGGTTTAATTGGATATCGTACAGAGTTCTTAACTGATACAAAAGGTGAAGGAACTATGAACAGCATATTTGATAATTATGAGCCATATAAAGGTGAAATTCAAGCAAGAACAAGAGGAGTTTTAGTAGCATTTGAACCAGGAATATCAATTACTTATGGACTATACAATGCACAAGAAAGAGGAGAACTATTAATTGGTGCAGGTGTTGAGGTGTATGAGGGAATGATAGTTGGTATAAACTCTAGAAATGAAGACATATCTATAAATGTATGTAAAGAAAAACACTTAACAAATACTAGAGCTTCAGGTTCTGATGATGCACTTCGTTTAGTACCACCAGTACAAATGTCATTAGAAAAAGCTATTGAATTTATTGCAGAAGATGAATTGGTTGAAGTAACGCCAAAAAATATTCGTCTAAGAAAGAAAATATTAAATAATAAAGATAGAGAAAGAATGGCAAGAAGAGCTACAGCAGAGTAGAGGAAAATATGAATAGCGTTGAATTAGAAAAAATTAAGAAAAAAGCACTAGAAGATAAAGTACCAATTATAATGGATGATACTTTAGAAGTTGTTGCTAAAATCTTAACTGAAATTAAACCAAATAAAATATTGGAAATAGGGACAGCAGTTGGCTATTCAGCCATCTGCTTTTCAGAATATTTGCAAGAAAATGGCAAAATAGATACAATTGAAAGAGATACAGAAAGAGTAAAAGAAGCAAGAGAAAATATAAAAAAGGCAGAGGTAGAAGATAAAATAAATATATATGAAGGCGACGCAGTAGAAATTTTACCAACTTTAAATGATGAATATGATGTTGTATTTATAGATGCTGCAAAGGGAAAATATCCATTCTTTTTGAATCAAGCTTTGAGAATGATAAGACAAGGGGGAGTAATAATTGCAGATAATGTGTTATATAAAGGATATGTTATGAGTGATTACAATAAACACAAACAAAGAACTGCAGTTAGAAATTTAAGAGAATATATTGCCGAGATTACTAATAATGATAAATTAGAAACAAAAATATTAGAAGTAGGAGACGGACTTGCAATATCAAAGGTAACCAATTAAGGTTACCTTTTAATTTAAATATCTTACACAAGAAGCAATTGTATCGACCACTAACATGACTGAAAATGAGTAGACTAAAATAATCTGTAAAATGTATGGAATTTTAGAAAGTATAATATTCACATGCTTTTTGAAAAATGGGTATACGTGATTTATAAATAATATTGCAATAATACCCCAAGCAAATGAATAAAAAATACTAATACGTCCATTTAAGTTGAAAAATTCATTTGTATAATCCCACCAGTGCATTGCGAACATTGCGTCTAAAATGTAGCTTACAAAATATTCAAAGGCAGAGAAAACAACTGCAGAATATATAAAAAGTTTAAAATTATGTTTTTGGTATTTATTAAAAAATATAATAAGCATTAAAGCTCCATATCCATATATAGGGCAAATAGGACCATATAGGAACCCTCTTTTTACAAAATGACCTAAGTTATATATAGCATACAAAGTTTCCATAACCCAGCCTAAAAATGCAAATAAAAAGAAATACAAAATAAGTAATTGAATTCTATTTAATTTCACTTTCTTTTTTGAAACAGTTTCCATATAAAAATCTCCTACTTAAAACTAGTAATATATTATCAAATTTTAATGAAAAAGTAAAGCAAAATTATTGACATATTTTAACTTTTGGTGTAATATAAATATATACTAAGAAAAGTAATTTTTCTTAATAAAAACTTATTGAAAAAATCAAGAAAAAAATCCTACGAAGCGCAAATTCGTAGGATTTTTATGTACTTATTATTTGTCAAAGAGTTTTAAAATTAAGTATATCATAACAAGTACCATTAACTTATTGAAAGAGTTCAAGACGACTCACCTCCTTTTAAAGATACTCTCTAAATAGAGGCTATTCCATTATAAAACCAAATGTTTCTAAAATCAATATAAAGTGGTAAAAATTAACAAAAATCGCTCGACAAAATATGACAAATATTGTATAATTATATATGGATTTTTAATTAGAAATGAGGAAATAAAATGAATAAAATAAAACCAGAATTATTAGCACCAGCAGGATCTTTTGAAAAAGCCAAAACAGCATTCTTATATGGAGCAGATGCAGTTTACTGTGGTACAGGGGCTCTTTCATTAAGAAGTAGAGCAGAAGTTGATAATGATGATTTAGCTAAAACAATTAAATATGCACATAGTATAGGAAAAAAGGTTTATGCTGCTATAAATATTTATGCTTGGGATAGTTATTATGAGGAAATAAAAGAACAAGCTAAAATGTTAAATGACCTAAAAGTAGACGCTATTATAGCTTCTGATGGTGGTGTAATGGAAATATTAAAACAATATGCACCTGATGTTGAGATACATGTAAGTACACAAGCAAACACCGTTAGTTATCATAGTGCAAACTTTTGGTATAAAAACGGAGCTAAAAGAGTTATTTTAGGTAGAGAGTTAAATAAAGAACAAGTAAGAGATATTATAAACAACACTCTAAAAGATTTAACAACAGAAATATTTGTGCATGGAGCTATTTGTTTTGGATATTCAGGAAGATGTTTCTTAAGTGATTTCTTGGCTAGTAGAAGTGCAAATCTTGGAGATTGTGCCCAAAGTTGTAGATGGGCATATAATGTATATGTTGAAGAACATAACAAGCCTGGAAACTTAATGCCAGTTGAATATGATGAAAATGGTACATATATATTTTCATCAAAAGATTTGTGTTTAATCAAAGAAGTGCCTGAAATAATTGATATGGGAGTGGATAGCTTAAAGATAGAGGGTAGATTAAAAACAGAATATTATTTGGCATCTGTAGTAAATGCTTATAGAAATGCAATTGATGACTATATAAATGATCCAGAACATTATGATTATACAAAATATTTAAGTGAATTAGAAAAGACAAAAACAAGAGGATTAACAACATTCTATTTCAATGATAGAAATAATAAAGATTTCCAAGAGTATGATGGTAAACAATATAATCCAAATTATGAATTTGGCGGAAAAGTGTTAAATGAAAATGGAGATAAATACATAATTGAAATTAGAAATAAATTATCTGTTGGAGATACAATGGAAATTTTAATACCTGGAAAAATAGAGCCTGTAAGCTTTAAGATAGAAAATTTATGGGACTCAGAAACAGAAGAAGAGATACCAACTGTAAATCCGGGAAAAGCAGAACAAACTGTTTTAATGAAATTACCAATTAAAGCAGAGGGTGGATGGATTTTAAGAAGAAAGAAAGCTTAGGAGCTTTCTTTTTTTTCTAATTGCAGGCTTAGCCAGAAACCAATAGCAAATAAAAGTAAAGAAATAAAACCTTCTAAATTAAAGGTGAAACCGTGGGTATAAAACTAATACAGAACCTAGTACAAATCCAATTATTCCATAAAAAGTTTGAACATAGTATTTACTAAACAAAAATTGTATAAGTTTTAAAAATAAAATACTACCAATAAAAAGTCCAATTCCAATAGGAAATAAAATACTTAAGTCAATATTTGCAACAGCCGAAAGGTATGTAGTATACACACCTAATGTCATTAAAATTACGCTACTACTTACACCAGGAATAACCACTCCTGCAGACATCAAAAGCCCAGCCAATACTAAATAGAAAAAGTAATTAGAATCAAGATTTAAATTTATAAGTTGAGGTAAAATGTGTTCTAATCTAATTGATAATACTCCTATTAAAAAAGTAAACAAGAAATATAGCAAATAGTGCAATCTAAAACCAGATTTGTTATTTGCTTTTTTAAATAGAATTGGCATACTTCCAATAATCAAGCCAATAAAGCAAAAGTTAGTAGGCATAGGGTATGTAGCAAATAAAAATTTTAATAATTTACTAACAAGCAATACTCCAATAATTCCACCGAGTGCAATAGGAAATAGAAAAGCAAAATTCTTTTTAAAATCTTTAAATATATTTAATACACTATCAACTAGTTTTTCATAAATACCAAAAATAACACAGAACACACCACTACTAATACCAGGAAGGATAGCACCACTGCCAATAAAAACACCTTTAATAACATCTAGAATAAATTTCATAAATAAATCTCCAAATCTATTTATAAAATTTATTCAAAAAAAATAAAAAAATTCATAAAAGTTCTTGACAAAATATAATATAACATTTATAATAATACTTGTTCATATGAAATGCAGGTGTAGTTCAATGGTAGAATTCCAGCCTTCCAAGCTGGCTATGTGGGTTCGATTCCCATCACCTGCTCCACAAAAAAACTTACGAATTTAATTGTTCGTAAGTTTTTTATATATATTATTTTAAAGAATAACTATTATTTATTATTGAAATACTGTATATGAATAACACATCTTTATTACTAAAATCAATGTAATTTCCTAATATTGTAGGTGAGATGTATCTAGTATCTACTAGAGTTATTTTACTATAAGAACTTAATAACAAAGGTGCTAAACTGCTTCCATACGAGTCTCTAAAAATTATCAATTCTTTTCCACTAGTATTTTTATCGTTATAAATAGTTAAAAGGGGAGTAGCACCGGACAAATATATATCATACTTGTCTAATGAATTTTTTTTGTTTAAATCATATACATTAGTATAAGTATTAGTTGTATAATTAAATACTCTGGCATTTTTTAATATGTCATTAGTCATTATATTTATTTCATCAAAGTCAGTATTTACAGGTACTCGATAAGCATAAGTACCTTTAAACTTTGCAATATTCTCAACATTATAACTAGAACTTGTATAATTGTTCATACCTTTTAAGAGCTCATCAGCAACCTTTTGGATGTTTTCTTGTTTCCAATGGCTATCAGTTTTATAATAGTCAGTTAAATCTAATTTGTCTAATATCTTTATATATGTGGCAAAATCTAAATTTTCTTTCATTTTACTTTCAAGCAAATCATAATCCATTTTTAAATTATTATCATTTACAAAATAATTTTTATCTGGAACAATTGAAAAATATATCTTGTTATTGGCTAAATACTTATTTTTTATATCTGTTATTTTCTTTGTTAAGTTTGTTACAGAAGCATCAGAAAGAGGATAGGTCTGCTCAACTAAATAATCGTTCTTAATATAAATGTTATGATAGTTTCCTTTTAAAGTTAAGTCTAGTTTAGCTTTTGCAGTTCTAAAATTATCTCTACTAATAAATTGATCATTTGCATAGTTATCAAATTTACTAAAAAATGTACCATTAAATAAATTTTGGAATGTAAAACTTGGAAACTGCTCGAGCTTACGCCTTTCAGCAATAGATATTTCTGTATCTGGTTTTAATATATTTAAAACAAATACTAATAGTAATATTGTTAAAAATAAAACAGATACAATTATATTTTTAAATTTATTACTCATATTTCACCTTCTAAAACCTAAAATATAAAAATGGGTTGTATGAATTATCTACTAAAAATATTGTTACAATACCTAATAATAAAATCATGTAAATAGGTTGTAAAATATTTATAATTTTGTTCCATTTTGAGTTATTACTTAATTTATTTACCAAATTACGTAATAATGGGGTAGAGCCTATTATTCCTAAAATAATAATCACAGCATAACCTTTTAAGTAGTAAAGTGTAGTAGCATTTATTAAAGCTTCATTATTAAGTCCAAATAATCCTTTAATTATTACTCCAATTTGACTCATATCTGTTGACTGGAATATAACAAAACTAATCATAACAATAAATAAAGTATAAATTCTTTTTATAATATTTGGTGACTTTTCAAGAAGTTTATTAAATACAAATTTTTCTAAAATTAGTATAACACCAAATAATGAGCCCCACAAAACAAAATTCCAACTTGCACCATGCCATAGACCAGTTAAAGCCCAAACAATTAAGATGTTTCTTATTTGAATTTTTACTCCACGTCTATTTCCACCTAGAGGAATGTATACATAGTCTCTAAACCATGAACTTAAAGTCATATGCCATTTTCTCCAAAATTCAGTTATAGTTTTTGCAGTGTATGGGTAATCAAAATTCTCTGGAAAATGAAAACCGAAAATTCTTCCTAATCCTATTGCTATATCTGAATAGCCAGAAAAGTCAAAATATATTTGTAACATATAACTAATTGCGAAAATCCAATAAAATAAAATACTTTTATCAGGTATTGAAGAAAATACATTACACAATTCACCTAGACTATTTGCTATTATTACTTTTTTAGCAAGTCCTATGGTGAATCTATTAGCACCATAAGCAAAGTTTTCGAATGTATGCTTTCTGTTGTCTAGTTCATTAGCAATAGAGTTATACCTTACTATTGGACCAGCTATAAGTTGAGGAAAGAAAAATACATAAGTTGCAAATTTAAAAAAGTTCTTTTGAGCAGATACTTTTTTGTTAAATACATCAACTTCATAACTGATTATTTGAAATGTGTAAAATGATATTCCTATTGGTAATACTAAATTTAGTAATGGAATATCAATATTAAATATGCCGTTTATATTTTCTGTAATAAAAGTTAGATATTTAAATATACACAAAAATAAAATATGTATAAATATTGATAAAGCTAAGATGCCTTTATTTTTATGTTTGTCAATTAACAATGCAGAAAAATAGGCAATAGCAATTTCGATAATCATCAATAATATATATTTAGGTTCTCCATAAAAATAAAAAAATATAGAAGAAAGGAGAAGAACCATATTTTTAAATTTATTAGGCAATATAAAATATACCACTAATACTATGGGAAGAAAGTAGTATATAAAGCTAATACTTGTAAAAACCATAACTATAATCCTTTCAAACAAGAAGACGGATTTCTCCGTCCTCAAGTTAATTTTTATTGTACTATCATTTCAGGTGGAAGTTCATAATCAGAATTTTCTGATTTTTCTAATTCTTTTCCAACTTCGTTATTTACGTATTTTTTAAATGAATCATAAACTGGTTTTGCCCAATCTTCATATGACATTACATAGAATATTACATTATTGTGATTTGTAATATAGAACTTTTCAGCAGATACACAAATCCATTTATTCATATCTACATTGTCATAAATTTCTTGTTTAACTTGTTCGATATTTGCATTATTTTTTAGTTTTATAGCAACTAATGAGTATGCTTGAGAACTCATTACAGGTTCAGATACTACTAATTCTTCAACATTATCATTATTTGATAAAAATGTATATGAAGAAACAACATTATTATCAGACAAACCAATTTTTTTAGTCTCCAATGATGGCAATTCAACGTTTGAGTTTTTATAAATTGTATCAATCATAGTCTTCAAATTAATAGAAGAGTTATTAGTAGACTTTTGGTTAGTTATCATATAAATTGCAACACCAGCTATAATAACTAAAATAGCAATAATTAAAATAATAATTGAACTCTTTTTCAAAAAAATCCCTCCTTCTAGATATATTTTACCTAAGAAGGAGGTTTTAGTCAACTATTTATTTGATTCTAATTTTTTAGCATCATCAATTTGTTTTAATCCTAAGTTTATAAAATAAATTATTACAAGCCAAGCTAAAACAGTCATTGCAATTTGAACTAGGTAATAAGGAGCGTTAATAGGCATATCCCATATACCATGTAATACAACAGGAATTAAACAAATTAGTAAAAATCTTTTATCATTTAGATGTTTTTTATCTAATTTCTCAAATCCTTTAACATACATCAATGCTGCACCTTCTATAGCAGCCCAAGCAACATGGCCACCAGGAGCTAAGAAACCACGTAATTTAATAATTTCTAACATTGTTTGTAAACCATTGTTAAGACCAAATTTTAAAATATATCCAGCTGTTTCAAATGCAGCAAAACCTGCACCAACAGCAGCACCAACTAATAATCCATTTAATATATAATTGCTCTTTTTGCTTTTAAATAAGAAAATAGCAACTATAACAGCTTTTGCAACTTCTTCAACTAAGCCAATCAATAAAGCCCCTTCATAAGTTTGAACAGTAGCATTTGTTTCAAAATATGGTAATGTAAAATATAATATAGCTAATATTAGTGATAATGCTCCACCAAGTACAAAGTATTTTATTACCTTGTAAAAAGGTATGTTTCTAAATAAGTTAATTTCAAAGAAAAACATAAGTACAGTTACTGGAACAGCAAAAGCTGCTAACATTATCATAAGTGGTAAGAAGTTAGTATTTCCATAATCTATAAATCCTATACGAGTGGGAATATATGCAATTATGAAAAATACAAATATTTTAAAATATACCCATGCACTTGCATTCTTTGGGTTAATATCTTTAACATCTGGAGTAGTTTTATCTGAACCACAAACAAAAACTTCATCCAAATCTTCTTCAGTATGTTTTTTGAAAGTGTTTTTAAATAAATCCTTGAATTTTACATAGCTTTTAGATTGAGCACCTGTTATCTTATCTAAGTTTTCAGTTATTATATTTGTAGCATTTTTCTTGCCAACAGGGTAGCCACATTCAGGACAATTAGTTTCATCTCCATTTAATTTAGCACCACATTCAGGACAAGTTTGTAAATTGATTTTTACACCACAGTGTGGACAAACCTTAGCACTAGAAGATATGCTTTCTCCACATTCTTCACATTTTATTAAAGCCATATTTTATGACCCCATTTCTGTTAAAGTTGATAAAATATGAGTTACTACATTATTGATTTCAGTTGAATTTGTATTTTCTTCTTTAGAACCTACCATATATACTTTGCCGTTAACTAAAATAGCATATCTATTATCAACTACTAAGTGACCACTTGAAGTATAATTATATGCTAATCCATAAACTGTTTTATTTCCAATAGTGCCAGAAAGTAAATCAATAGTAACTTTCAAATCACTATATTGTTTTTTCATATAAGTTGTAAAATCATTTAAAAATTGTACTTCGCTAGTATATTTGTCATATCTGCCAATAATTATATATGGAATTAAAGCACCTTGACTATCTATATTTCTACCTACATAAATATATCCTTCTTTGTCTGTAGCAACTTTATAAGTACCAGGCATTTCAAAAGATATTCCAAGGTAAGGATCATTGTACACCGTATAACCATAATCAGTTGATGGAGTAGTAGGCTGCCCAGTACCAGTACCACCAGTTCCAGTTCCTCCTGTACCAGTGCCACCTGTACCTGTTCCAGTATTGTTATTATTTTGATTAAAAAACAAGAAACCAGCTACAATTATAGCTAATATTATTAGTATATATTTAATATTACCTTTATTCATAAAGGAACTGGCTACCGTATTATCAGAGGTGGTAGGAGTTTCTTTTTTATTTAACTCATAACCACATTTTGGGCAACTCTCAGCTTTATCACTTATTTGGTTGCCACATTCAGGACATTTTATTAATGCCATAACATCACCCTTTCTTTTCATATTATGATAATTCTGTGAAAAGTATATAGAACTATCACTGAATTAAGTATAATATAATCATTACACAACTTGAAACAAAATTACCAAACAGTCAATGACAAATTGGTAAAGAAAAAATATTGTTATTTTCATTTGATTGTCACACAAAATTAACTTACAAGATGTTTAATAATAACAAATTTATTAAAACCTATGTCACAAGCTTAGAAAATGCTGATACAACTAATAGCAATATAGATTTTAATGGATAATGTAAATGGAACAGCTATAAATAAAAAAATGCACTGCAAAGGTGCATTTTTTTTATTCTAGGAATTTACTCCTAGTAGGAGTAAATTCTGTAGAAGATAAATATGCGAATTACTAGAATTTCTAGCAGTTTGCACTGCGTAGAAATTCTTGTAATCCGTTTTTTACTCTTTTAATTTACAAACATCAACCCATTTGACATATTCAGTAATATTTTCCAGCTCTGGAATTGTGAGTTCAATAGCATTATTAGGTTCACCACAAGCAGGAAAAACAGTGGTAAATCTTTTTAGAGACTCATCTAAATAAATAGAAACGCCATCATTAACTCCAAAAGGACAAACTCCACCAACAGGATGGCCAATTTTTTCTTCTACTTCATCAAAAGAAAGCATATGAGCCTTTTCTCCGAATTCATGGCGATATTTTGCATTATCTATTTTTACATCTCCAGCAGTTATAACTAATATAGTATTTTCTCCAAGTCTAAAAGATAAAGACTTTGCAATTCTAGCCTCTTCACAACCAAGAGCTTGAGCAGCTAAAGCTACTGTGGCACTAGAAGAATCAAAAGTTATTATTCTATCATCCATATTATATTTTTTTAAATAATTTTTTACTCTTTCTACTGACATAAATATTCCTCCTATAAAACTTTGAAAAATTATATCATAAAAATAAAACTATTGCTATTTTTTACAAAATAAAATATAATCTATAAAGATAAAATAAGAAAGAAGGATTTGGAATGCCAAGTATTCATATACACTTAGCTATAGCAGAAAGATATGTGGAAAAACATGAAATTAACAATAAAAATGAACTTTTAGAGGGCTCTATAGCTCCGGATTTTGTAAGACCAAAAAGTATAAGTCATTATTCAGTTATAAGAAAAGAAAAAGTTAGTGTTATGCAGAAACTAAATGACAGTGCAAATTTAAGAAATTATTTGAAAGAAAATGAAATTAAAAGTGACTTTGACAGAGGATATGCCCTACATATACTGGCAGACGAATTATTTTTTAAAGAGTTTTTTACTGAAGAATATTTTGAAAAACATACAGAAGAAGAGTTCTTTCAAAACTTATATAAAAGTTATGACGCTTTGAATTTATATTTAATTGAGAAATATAATATTGAAATAAGTGATGATATGGAACAAAGGATAGATGATAAAATTAAAGAAACAATAAAGAGAAAAGCAATTGACAAGAACCAGAAATTTGAAAACATTTTACCAGTAAATAAAGTAGATATGTTTATTGAAAAAATGTCTGATATAGATATAGATTTATATTCAAAAAATGAATTAAATAAAAGCTAAGTGGTAAAATATTGCAAAGGAGAAGAAAAATGGAAGAACAGTGGTTTAATAAAAGCATTGAAGAAGTTAAAGAAGAGTTAAAAGTAGGGACTCAAGGATTATCTGATGAACAAGTAAAGGAAAAAAGAGAAATTTACGGGCTAAATGAATTACAGGTTAAAAAGAAAAAGAGTTTAATTGTTAAATTTTTAGAACAATTTAAAGACTTTATGATTATTATTTTAATAATTGCAGCTGTAATTTCTGGAGCAGTAGGATATTATCAGGGTGAAGGAATAACAGATTCAATTATTATTTTAATAGTTGTAATTGTAAATGCAATTATTGGAGTGGCACAAGAAAGTAAGGCAGAAAAGTCATTAGAGGCTTTACAAAAATTAAGTTCACATGTTACTAAAGTAATTCGTAATGGAAAAGTAGCTGTAATACCATCAAAAGAATTAGTACCAGGAGATATTGTAATTCTAGATACTGGAGATTATGTTCCAGCAGATTTAAGAATTATAGAATCTGCTAATTTAAAAGCACAAGAAGCATCTTTAACAGGTGAGTCAGTTCCAGTTGATAAAAATACCAATGTAATAAATGATGAAAAAATAGGTTTAGGAGATAGAACTAATATGTTATTTTCCTCAAGCCTAATTACTTATGGTAGAGGCAGAGGTATTGTTGTTGCAACAGGTATGAATACTGAAGTTGGAAAAATAGCTGGAATGATAAATGAAGTTGAAGAAACAGAAACTCCATTACAACAAAAATTAAACAAACTAGGTAAAACACTTGGAATTGTAGCAATAGTAATTTGTGTAATAATTTTTATAATAGGTTTATTATATGGTAAAGAACCAATAGAAATGTTTATGACTGCAGTAAGTTTAGCAGTTGCAGCTATACCAGAAGGCTTAGCTGCTGTATCTACAATTGTATTAGCAATTGGAGTACAAAGAATGGTAAAAAAACATGCAATTGTTAAAAAGCTTCCAGCAGTAGAAACATTAGGAAGTACAACAGTTATATGTTCGGATAAAACAGGAACATTAACACAAAATAAAATGACAGTTAAAAAAGTATTTTATAACAATAAGTTAGTAGACTTAGATGATATAGATATAGATAATTTAGGTGATGAACTAGAGAAATTAACATATATTAGTATGTTTTGTAATGATACAAAAGTATCAGATGGAAAACTTACTGGAGATCCAACTGAAACAGCTTTAATTGATATGGGATTTAAACTAGATTTTCAACCACCAATTCTAGAAAAATATGAAAGAGTAAAAGAATTACCATTTGATTCTGACAGAAAGCTTATGACAACAGTACATCTATTTCCTAATAAATATATGGTATATACAAAAGGTGGAGTAGATGAACTACTAAGCAGATGTAATAGCTATGTTATAAATGGAAATGTAAATACTGACATTGATGAATATAAAAAAGAAATTGCAAAACAAAATGAAGAAATGGCTAAAAATGCACTTAGAGTATTGGCAATGGCATATAAAGAATTAGACCATGAGCCAACAGATGAAGAAATGAAAACTATTGAAAGTGATTTGACTTATGTTGGTATGGTTGGAATGATAGATCCACCAAGAGAAGAAGTAAAAGACGCAGTAGAAAAATGTAAAACAGCAGGTATTAAAACAGTAATGATTACAGGTGACCACAAAATTACAGCAATTGCAATTGCTAAAGCTTTAGGAATTTTAGAAAATGAGGATGAAGCGATTACAGGTAGTGAACTTGAAGAAATGTCAGATGAAGACTTGATAAAAAATGTTAGAAAATATAGTGTGTATGCAAGAGTTTCACCTGAACATAAAGTAAGAATAGTGAAAGCTTGGCAAACAAATGGAGAAATTGTTGCTATGACTGGTGATGGAGTAAATGATGCTCCGGCATTAAAAACAGCAGATATAGGATGTGCAATGGGAATAGTTGGTACTGATGTATCAAAAGAAGCGGCAGATGTTATATTAACAGATGATAACTTTGCTACAATAGTATCTTCAGTAGAAGAAGGAAGACGTATATATGATAATATATTAAAAGCAATTCAGTTTTTACTATCAAGCAATGTTGGAGAAATAATCATATTATTTGTAGCAATTTTAATGACCCCACTTTTAAGCAAATGGTTTAACATAGATGTAAATTTAATTACCCCATTATTACCAATTCATATATTGTGGATAAACTTGGTAACAGACTCATTACCAGCATTAGCACTAGCAGTTGACCCAGCAGAAAAAGACATTATGAATAGAAAGCCATTAAAACCAAAACAAGGTGTATTTACAAAAGGAATGACTTTTAGAGTAATATACCAAGGAATTATGATTGGTGTACTTACACTTGTTGCATTTATAATTGGTTTAGCAACACCAGAAAATGAGTTACCAGTTGTAAATATAACAGAAGCAAATGGAATTGTAAGAACATTATCTGCAGAAGAAGTCAAAGTGGAAATAGGGCAAGCAATGGCATTTACAGTTTTAGCACTTTCAGAATTAGTACATGTATTTAATATTAGAAACAACAAAAAATCTATATTCAAAACAGGAATATTTAATAACAGCAAACTAATACTTGCAACAGCTGTATCTGCAGGACTAATGCTTATAGTATTATTTGTACCAGCATTAAGAAATATATTTAGTATACCAGTATTACCAGCAATGAACATTTTAGAGACAGTTATACTAGTGTTTATACCAATTGTTGTTGTAGAAATATTTAAATTACTTAAGATAAACACTACAAAGGAGGAATAAGTAATGAAAAAAAGAACATCAATTATTATTGGAATAATTGCTTTAATATTAGACCAACTGACAAAAGTGTTATTTGTAAATAAAAATATGGAACTTATTCCAAATGTTTTGAAAATATACTTTTGGCAAAATGAAGGAACAATATTTGAAATTACAAATGGAATAAAAATATCAGTGATTGCCTTAGAAAGCATAATAATTATAATTCCAATTGTTATATATTTAGTAAAAAGATATAGCAAAGCAAAAAATAATATAATATTATCTCTAATGCTAATATTAGCAGGAGCAATAGGAAATCTAATTGATATTCTATTTAGAGGCTATGTAATAGATTTTATTAATATTGCAAATTCGATGAATTGTAATTTGTCAGATGTATTTTTAATTGGTGGAATTATTTTATTATTTATATTTGCAATAAAACAAGCCATAAACAAAAAGTTTGCTAAAAATTAACAATAAAAATGGCAAAGCAGTTGACAAATGCAAAAAAAGTTAGTATAATTTTATAGTATCAATTTTTAGGTAATAAATTAAAATATAGATTACAGAGAAAAAGCAATCAAGGGAGGGAATTAGAAATGGCACAACCAAAAAGAAGATGGTCAAAAGCAAGAACACATTTAAAAAGATCTACATGGAAATTAGAAAATCAAAATTTAGTTGATTGTCCACATTGCCATGAAAAAGTATTGCAACATAGAGTATGTCCAAACTGCGGATACTATGATGGAAAAGAAGTAGTTGCAAAATCAGAAGAGTAAAATCAATAATAGCATAGCTTTTAAGCTATGCTATTTTGCTGTCACAATTTTCACCAAAAATTTTACTAAATAGAATAGCATTATTTGACAGAGTATGATAAAATATATACGAAATTATAAAAAGGAAATTTAGTAATATGAATGCTAGAATTGATAAAAATAATTATTATTTAGATATAGCAAAATCAGTAGCAGAAAGAAGTACTTGCTTAAGAAAAAAAGTGGGATGTGTAATTGTAAATAATGATGAAATAATTTCTACTGGATATAATGGTGCACCAAGAGGAAGAAAAAATTGTATAGATTTAGGATACTGCGTAAAAAAGAAATGTTTCCCAGATGTTAGACATGGTGGGTATGATGCTTGTAGAAGCGTACATGCAGAACAAAATGCTATAATTAGTGCAAGTAGAAAAGACATGATTGGAGGTACTTTATATTTATCATTGTTTAAAGTAGAAAATGGTGAATATGATCCGGGAGCTAATTCATGTCAAATGTGTAGAAAAATGATTATAAATAGTGGAATTAAGAAAGTTATAGTAAGGACTAGTGAAACAGAATATATTGAAGTTGATGTGGATGAGTGGATTAGGAATGATGATTTATTAGAAGGAAAACTTACGTATTAAGAAAGGAATGAAGAAATGAGTAAACCAACAGTTGCAATTATAGGAAGACCAAATGTAGGAAAATCTACATTTTTTAACTATGTAGTTGGAAAGAGAATATCAATAGTTGAAGATACACCAGGTGTTACAAGAGATAGAGTTTATGCTGATGCAAATTGGAGAGGTAGAAACTTTATTTTAGTTGATACAGGAGGTATTGAACCAGAGTCAGATGATGTTATTCTTTCTCAAATGCGCAGACAAGCAGATATGGCAATAGAAATTGCAGATGTAATTCTATTTATAACAGATATAAAACAAGGAGTTACAGCAGCAGACCATGATATTGCATTAATGCTTAAAAAATCAAAGAAGCCAATAATTTTGATATGTAATAAATCAGACACATTTGGTAAAACTCCTGATGAATTATATGAATTCTATAACTTAGGAATAGGTGATCCATATGCAGTGTCTTCAGTTAACGCAAAAGGTATAGGAGACGTTCTGGACGCTGTATATGATAATCTTCCACCTCAAACAGAGGATGAAGATGACAGTGATGTTATTAAAGTAGCGATTATTGGAAAACCAAATGTGGGTAAATCTTCATTAGTAAATAAAATACTTGGAGAAAATAGAGTAATTGTAAGTGATATTGCAGGAACTACAAGAGACGCAATTGACTCTGAATTCCAAAATGAATTTGGAAAATATGTATTTATTGATACAGCTGGAATTCGTAGAAAAAGTAAAGTTAATGATAACCTAGAAAAATATAGCGTTATGAGAAGTTTATTAGCAGTAGAAAGAGCTGATGTATGTATTTTAATGTTAGATGCAAATGAAGGAGTAACAGCTCAAGATGCTAAAATTGCAGGAGAGGCACATGAAGCTGGTAAAGGTGTAATAATTGTTGTAAACAAATGGGATGAAATAGAAAAAGATAACCAAACTATGGAAAACTATAAAAAAGATGTATACAACAAATTGTCATATTTATCATATGCACCAATAATGTTTATATCAGCTAAAACAGGACAAAGAGTAAATAAACTATATGAAATGATAAATATGGTTGCAAGTCAAAATGCATTAAGAGTATCTACTTCAGTTTTAAATGATGTATTAAGTGAAGCAGTAACAATTGTGCAACCACCAACAGATAAAGGTAGAAGATTAAAAATATTCTATATGACACAAGCTACTACAAAACCACCAACATTTGTGGTATTTGTAAATGATAAAGAATTATTCCATTTCTCTTACGAAAGATATTTGGTAAACCAAATAAGAAAAGAATTTGGATTAACAGGAACACCAATTAGAATGATAGTAAGAGAAAAAGGCGAAAAAGAGTAACAAAGGAGAGTGATTTAGATGGCAACATATATAATAATTGCAGTAATTGCATATTTAATAGGAAGTATAAACTTTTCAATTATACTTAGCAAAAGAATGGCAGGTTTTGATATTAGAGAAAAGGGAAGCGGAAATGCAGGAACTACCAATATGTTAAGAGCAGTTGGAAAAAAAGCAGCAGTAATTACGTTAATCTGTGATATTTTAAAAGGAGTAGTATCTATTTTAATAGCAGTTTTGGCTGGAAAGATTGTTAAAAATCTAGATAATGCTTTATTAGTACAATTAGCTGGAATATTTGTAATAATAGGACATACATTTCCTGTATTCTTTAAATTCAAAGGTGGAAAAGGTATTGCTACAGCATTAGGAGTTTTATTAATGATAAATTGGCAAATAGGACTAATTTGTTTGATATTTGCATTAGTTTTAATGGCATTAACGAAAATGGTATCAGTTGGTTCTATTGCAGCAGCTATATTATTTCCAATATTGGTTGCATTTATAGACCAAAATTATATTGTTCAAACTAGCAATAGCAACTGGAGTTATTTAGTATTTAGTATCATTGTAGCTTTATTAGTTATATTTAATCATAGAGCAAATGTGCAGAGAATTCTTAATGGAACAGAAAATAGATTAAGCTTTAAAAAATAGAAAGGAAAGACAAATGAAAAACATCTGTATAATAGGAAGTGGAAGCTGGGGCTGTGCCTTAGCAATACATGCAGCTAAAATGGGGCATAATGTTAAAATATGGTCATTTGCTCAGGAAGAAGCTAATTTGATAAATAAAGAAAGAAAATGTATGTTTTTGCCAATGGCAACGATACCAGAAAATATATATTGCACAACAGACATAAAAGAAGCAGTAGAAGGTTCAGACTTGATATTACATGTTACACCATCAAAATTCTTTAGAAATACGTTAAATCAATATAAACAATACATTACAAATCAACCAGTAGTTATATGTTCAAAAGGTTTTGAACTTGAAAGTTTATCAACACTAAGTGATGTAGCAGAACAGGAACTAACAAATGTAAAAATAGGAGCATTTTCAGGGCCAAGTCATGCTGAAGAAGTTTCATTAGGAATACCAACAGCAATTGTTGCAGCATCTAAAGACTATGACGTGCAATATTTAGTTCAAGACACATTTATGAATGAAACAATGAGAGTATATACAAGCAATGACATTCAAGGCGTTGAACTAGGTGGAGCATTAAAAAACATTATAGCTTTTTGTGCTGGAATTGTAGCAGAATTAAATTTAGGAGATAACACATTTGCAGCTTTAATATCAAGAGGGCTGACAGAACTTTCAAGACTAGGAGTTGCAATGGGTGGAGAGCACAATACGTTTTATGGTTTATCTGGTTTAGGAGATTTAATTGTAACATGTATGAGTGAACACAGTAGAAATAGAAAAGCTGGAAGATGTATAGGAAGAGGACTTTCGTTAGAAGAAACTAGAAAAGAAGTTGGAATGACAATTGAAAGTGTTGACAACATTGAGGCAGCATATAAATTAGCACAAAAATATAATATCGAAATGCCAATAGTAAATGCAGTTTATGATATTCTATATAATGGATTAGAACCAAGAGAAGCTGTAACAAAGTTAATGACACGTGAAAAAAAGGCAGAGTAAGGAGAAGAATATGAGATTATTAGTACAAAGAGTAAAAAATTCTAATGTAGTCGTTGAAGGTAAAACAATTGGAGAAATAGGACAAGGCTTTATGGTATTGCTTGGAGTAGCACCAACAGATACCAAAGAAACTGCAGATTTTCTAGTACAAAAACTAATTAATTTAAGAGTTTTTGAAGATGAAAATGAAAAAATGAACTTGTCTATAAAAGATATAGATGGTGAACTATTGATAGTATCACAATTTACACTTTATGCAGATACAAGCCATGGAAATAGACCAAGCTTTATAAATGCTGCAAAACCAGATTTAGCAAATGAACTTTATGAATATTTTGTAGAGCAATGCAAAAAACAAAATATTAAAAAAGTTGCAACAGGTAAATTTGCAGCAGATATGCAAGTTTCATTGCAAAATGATGGACCAGTGACAATAATGTTAGAAAAAGAATAAAAAACAAGAATTTCTATGTAGAATAACCTACTAGAAATTCTTTTCTTTTTAGTCTATTAGTAATCTTTCTAAAATTTGGACAGCATTACTAGCAGCACCTTTCCTTAAATTATCAGCAACTACCCATAAATTAACACCAGATGACACACTGAAATCTCTTCTAATTCTACCTATAAATACATTATCTTGATTATTAGAATCTAAAGTAGTAGGATAGTCATCTCTTAAAATAATACCAGAAGATTGCTTTAATATTTGCTTTAATTCCTTAAGTCTAAAATCTCTTTCGAATTCCACATTTATAACCTCACTATGGCTATTTAAAACCGGAACTCTAACTGTAGTTGCAGTTATTCTTAAATTAGGCCTTCCTAAAATTTTTCTGGTTTCATTTATCATTTTTTCTTCTTCTTTTGTATAACCGTTATCTAAGAACACATCAATATGAGGAATACAATTACTAAAAATAGGAACCTTGAATTTTTGTAATTCATAATCATGAGTTTGATTTTCTAAAACAGATAACTCACTATTGTAGCTCTGAATTCCTGATTTTAAATCCTCCACACCTTTAAATCCTGCACCTGAAACAGCTTGATATGTACTATACACAATTCTTTTTATACCATAGTTGTCATCCAAAGGCTTTAATGCAACAACAGCTTGTATTGTGGAACAATTAGGGTTTGCAATAATTCCGTTATTATTTCTAGCATCTTCAAAATTAACTTCAGGCACTACTAAAGGTACATCTTTATCCATTCTAAAACAACTGCTATTATCAATAACTGTACAACCTTTAGAAACTGCTATTGGAGCAAATTCTTTCGATACACTTCCACCAGCAGAAAAAATTGCAAAATCAAAACCGGAATCAAAAGAATTTTGAGTTAACTCTTGCACTTTGTAATCTTTACCTAAAAAATTAATTTCTTTTCCAGCAGATCTACTAGAAGCAAAAAAAGTATATTCACTAATAGGTAGTTTTTTTTCTTCTAAAACTTTAATAATTGTTTGCCCTACAAGACCAGTAGCACCAACAACTGCTAACTTTATATTACTCATAAAATCACACCTTTCTAGTAGATTTTATGAATAAAAAATAAAAAAGTGCTTAATTTAATAAGGATATCTTTCAAATAAATATCTAATAATGTCATCTGCATTATGCTCAGTCACATTTATAAAAACATCCTTATCCAAACTAATCCACATATTTATATCATAATCGTTTTCAAGCAAAGCACTAATAATATCAGCAATTTCAATAGGATTTTTATAATTTTTTTGCCACAATAAATCATCATCAATAGAACTAATGTCTTTGGAAAAATGTTGCAAAAATTTAAAAATTTCGCCACTTTTAGTACTATACAATTTAACAATTGCATTCATAAAAAAATCTCCTTCATAATTAGTATTAAAAAAATAAAAATAATTATACTTAAGAATAAAAGGCAATTTTTTGCAAATAATATGCTTAGAAAGGTGGAAATTATGAAAAAAGCGATAATAATTATGATAATTGCAGTAATTATAATAATTATAATTTTATCTTCTTTAGTTGCTTATGCAAAAGGAGATAGTAATGACAATAAAATGGAAGATAAAGTTACACAAGAATTGATGTATTTAAATCAATATTTTGTAACAATGCTTGGAGATTTTAATGGTCTTACTATTGGAGATAATAGACTTCAAGAAACAGAGCCTAAAATACAAACTAATATAAACACAAACTTGAGTGATCAAGCAGACAAAAACAAAACACAGGGAAATGATAATTTGCAGCAAAATAGTAAAGTAGAAAACAAAACAGATACAGTTCAAAATGGAATATTAAAAAATGATGGTAAATATGATGCAAAATGGGATAAAATTGAAACAGAAGTAGAGCAAATATATCAAGTGTGGAATACTGTGAGTATTGATTTATACAGTCTGAGCATTAACAATAATGCAATATTAACTTTTAATGATGGACTAAATAAAGCAACGCAAGCAGTAAAAGTCAAAAACAAGGCAAATGCAATGAATGAAATAACAGGAATATATGGAAAAATATTAGAATATAGAAAAGCATATGATAAAGACACTAGAAAAACAGATATATTAACAATTCAATATAACTCTGTAGCAGCATATACAGATGTGACAAATGGAAAATGGAATGAAGCAAGTGCAAAATTAGCAACTGCAGAAAAAATATTTTCAAACTTATTAAACACAGTAACAAATGACTATACAAACCAGGCAACTATGAGTCAATGCTATATATCAATAAATGAACTAAAAAAAGCAGTAGGGTTACAAGACAAAGAAATATTTTTCATAGAATATAGAAACCTAATGAGCAAAATGGAGATTATAGTATCATAAAAATTTTTATTAAATTCACAATTTGTTCACAATGTTATGGTATATATTAGCTAGTAAATTATTTAGGAGGTAATTGATTATGGACAAAGAAGAAAGAAAACAAAAAATGGAAGAATTTAATGCAAAAATGAAGGAATTAAACGCAAAGATTAAAGACGGAACAGATACAGTAATAATAGCAGGAATGGAAGCAAAAGATGTGTTATCAGCAAAAATGAAAGATGCACAAAGCGGTTTAGAAGCTGCAAAAGAGCAATGCAGAATTGCATCAGAAAGAGGAAAAAGCAAAATTTCAAGTGAATTATTAAGAGCCCAAATGAACTTCAAAGTGGCAAAAGAGAATATTCAAGAAAGAAAAGAAGCATATGACAAAGAAAAATTATCTAAATATATTGATAATGAATTAGAATATGCAGAACAATGTGTAACTTTAGCATTACTTGCAGCAGAAGAAGCAAAAGTAGCATTCTTAGAAGCAGTTGATGCTCAAAAAGAATATGATGAGAAATATGGAAAAGATGAATAATACCTAAGCAAAATCTGTCAATGATAATCATTGGCAGATTTTTAAAGTTAATAAAAAATTTGACAAAAACTCTTGAAAAATGCTTAAACTTATATTATCATAATTAAAGTAACAAATCCAAAGAAAAAGTAAGAAAGAGGCACAGAATATGAGAAAAGCTAAAACCTTTGCAAGAGTAGAGAAAGAGAGAGAGAGAGAGCTACAACATTAATAAATAACAAACAAGCTAAGAAATTAGCTTTATTAAGCATATTAGAGACAGGTTATGAGTATGCAAATACTTAAATGACCTGTCTTTTTGCTGTGAAAAGATATCTAATTGTTCAAACTTTTTTAGAGAATTAAAGGAGAGTAATGTAAGACAGATTTTAATATTAAGAAATATATGCATAAAAATGCAAAGTAAAGAACTATATGTATAAATTACAAAGTTCAAAAAATAAAAGAAAGGGTATGATAGTATATGTCATATAAAAGGTACAAAGAAAAAATGAAAACAAAAAACAAAAAAAATTATTTAAAACAAAATGGTATTACTCTAATTGCTTTAGTAGTAACAATTGTAGTCTTACTAATACTTGCAGGAGTAAGCTTAAATGCAATATTTAGTGAAAATGGAATAATAAAAAGAGCAAAAGATGCACAAAACAAAATGGATCAAGCAACACAAAATGATTTAGATGCACTAAATGGATTAAATGAATTAATAGACAGTAAGACAAATGAAACAACAGGAGGAAACAATAATCCTTCAACAACACCTAAAGTATCAACATTAGTAGGAACAGTAGTAGATAAAAATACAAAAGCAGAAGATGCATATGGAAATAAAATAACAATACCAAAAGGATTTAAAGTATTGGCACATGGAACTGAAGCAGGTTCAGCAACATATACTTATAGTGGAGATAATATTCCAGCAGTACAAGACGGAATAGTAATAGAAAATGGAACAGATGGAAATCAATTTGTATGGGTACCAGTAGGAACAATAAAAAATAAAAACAACACAACAAATACAATAACACTTGGAAGATATGAGTTTGACAGTAACACGGGAGCACTAAAATCAAACACGCCAGTACAAGTTGCATCAGTAGAGAATTGTACACAAGAAGTTACAATAAATACTAATTATAAAGAATTAAGTGTATTTAGAGCAGGAAATTCAGCTACAGATTCAACAGCTCAAAATGCTACAGCAAGAAATTTAGAAGAATTCATATCAACAACCTTAGCAAATGGAGGATATTATATAGCACGATTTGAAGCAAGTGGAACAGCATCAAAAATAACTTCAAAATATAATCAAACAGTATTAGGTAATATAACACAACCAAATGCAGCAAAAGCAGCAAGAGAAATGTATGGAGAAATAAAAGAAAATAATAAATTGGTATATGCAAGTGATTTAGTAAATAGTTATGCATGGGATACAGCAATAATATTTATACAAACATATGGAACTGGAGCAGATGCAAATAGTTATGCAAGCAAAAATAAAAGTACGTTACTTACAAAAACAGGCATAAATTCTGACAAATATTGTAATATTTGGGATATGTCTGGAAATGCATGTGAATGGACAACAGAATACTCTACCTACTCTGACGATAGCTACTTCATGCCTTGTGTTTGTCGTGGAGGGTATTACGGCACAGCTCGTGACAAAACCTTCTATTACACGTCTAACCGTTATTTCGTTAGTACGACTATTAGTAACAGCACCAGTGGTTTACGTTCTATACTTTACGTGAAGTAGCACTAGCCAAGAGTGTAATTTTGTGTAAAAAATAAATATTCAAAAAAATACCTTCCTTATGGTAAAAAGAATTTATTATAAGGAAGTTTTTTGTGCGAACATTGATAAAAAGTTTGAATTCTTGTTAAAAATGTTGTATAATAGAAAGGTAGTAAGTTGGATAGTCGCGTATAGCAAAGCCGAAAGGCTGCGTACGAGGAAAGTCTGGGCTCCATAGAGTAATGATGCTGGATAACGTCCAGTGAGGGTAACCTTAAGGAAAGTGCAACAGAAAATAACCGCTGTATTATACAGTAAGGGTGAAAAGGCAGGGTAAGAGCCTACCGCTAATATGGTGACATATTAGGCAGTGTAAACCCCATCTGGAGCAACACCGAGCAGGAAGGCTAAGACTACTCGTCATCTTCCGATTTGGTGGCATGAGACTTATAGTAATATAAGTAGTAGATAAATGACTATCTTAAATGACAGAACCCGGCTTATAGATTTACTATATTAAATGAAAACGCGTAGGTAAGTGCCTACGCGTTTTCCATAAGTTTATTTAAATCTTCAGGAACAGTTGCAATATATTTTACTTTTTTCTTTGAAAGTGGATGTGTAAACTCAACTTTATAAGCATGTAAAGCCTGTCTATTTATTAGACTTGAGCTTGTACCATACAATGTATCACTTAATAAACTATGACCTAAATAAGCAAAATGAACACGAATTTGATGAGTTCTGCCAGTTTCTAAAATACATTCAACTATGTCAAAATCAGTTTTTCTTTTTAGAACTTTATAATGAGTAATAGCAATATCTCCAGTTTCACTAACGCATCTTTCGATAATACTGCCTTCTTTTCTAGCAATAGGAGCATTTATAGTTCCTTCAAGATTATCTAAATTGCCATTAACAACAGCAATATACTTTTTTATAAACTCCTTAGACTTCATTTGCCTAACTAAACATTCTTGAATATACTCATTTTTAGCAAATATAACAATGCCAGAAGTATCTTTATCAAGTCTATTAACAGGCCTAATTTTCTTTTTTAAACCAATTTGATTAAAATAAAAAGCAATTTCATTAGAAAGACTATCTGTGTAATGATCCATAGAAGGATGAACTGGAATACCAGCAGGCTTGTTTACAACTATGTAAGCTTCATCTTCATAGATAATGTTAAGTGGCATTTCAGTAGGTACAATATTTGAGTTATCTTCTTCATAATCTAGGTAACATTCAATTAAATCATTTTCAAGAACTGGATGATTTACAGAAGTAACATTGCCATTTAAATAAATTTTATCTAATTTTTTCAACTTTAATAGAAGCCTATCAGACATAGAAAACTCTGCCTTCAAGACCTCTTTAACATTAGAATATTTACTTGAATTTACATAGGCTAATCTCATAATTATTTTTTTCTACTTTCAAGAATATAACTTGCTTCCAAATCAGCTTCATGTAAAGCTAAAGCAAGAGGGTATCTTTCATAAACAGTACTAATAGTATTATATAATTCCTTTGGCTCTGTAAATCCCATATGCCAACGAATACAGTACATTTCTTCTAAGGTTAAGTCAATAAATTTAGTAATCATCATTACAGATTTTTCTCCATGACCATATGGAATTGTGTCATTAACTGTATAATATGGCTCTTTTACCCAAACACCATCTTCATTTTTTCTGTTACGATAATCAACTGTATAATAATTGGCTTTGCAAAAGTCGTGTAGTAAAGTAATTAAAATAATTGTCTCATCAGAGGCTTTAACAATATCACTATATGGTTTATGAGATAACTTCTCTTTTAACAAATGATAAACATTTAAACTATGTTCTAATAGGCCACCTTCATAATTTCCATGAAATCTTGTACTAGCAGGTGCCTTAAAAAAATCAGTTTTTTCTATATATGTAAGTAACTTGTCCATACCTTCTCTTTGAACGGATTGTAATAATAATAAAAATTCTTCTTTCATAATATTTCCCCCTAAAACAAATTTGGTGCGAATAGTGGGACTTGAACCCACACGCAATACTGCACACGCCCCTCAAACGTGCCTGTCTGCCAGTTCCAGCATATTCGCATGAACATTACAATTATATACTAAATTTCTACATAAAGCTAGAAATTTAGTAAAAAATATTAAATTTTCTATTGTACTAATGATAAAATTTTGATATAATCTGTATATATTTTTAAAGGAGGAATTTTAAATGGCATTAATTAGACCTTGTGCAGATTTAAGAAATAACTATAATGAAATATCAAAGTTGTGTCATGCAACTAATGAACCAATATATATTACAAAAAATGGATATAATGATTTAGTATTATTAAGCAATGAAGCATATGAGCAATATGAAGAAAAGAGGATAGAAGACTTAATTAATAAACATTTCAATGAAAAACTTGACGATTTCGAAAGCTTTAAAAAAGACATTTATGAAAAAATAGAAAAAGGACTAGCAGATATAGAAAACGGAAACTATAGACCAGCCCAAAATTTCTTTCAAGAAATGGAGGAAAAGTACAATATAAATGAATAAATACAATATAAAAACTACAAAGGCTTTTGAAGAAGAATTATTAGACATTTATAGCTACATAGTGGATTATCTTCAAGAGCCGAAAATTGCAAATGAAAAATATAAAAAAATAAGAAATAAAATTTTAAGTCTACAATATCTACCAGAAAGATATTCAAGAATATTTAAATCAAAATTTAAAAATAGAAATCTTAGAAAACTTTTAATCAATAATTTTGTTATCATATATGAAGTCAGAAACGACACATATCAAATATTTATTTTACATATTTTCAATAAATATCAAAATTACTTAAATAAGTTATAACTCTAACTCCCACTTGACTAACTTTACCAATTAAGTTTATAATATACCATATAAAACATATCCTAGAAAGGAATTGATGCAAATGAAAATACTAGCAGTTGGAGATTTAGTAGGGGAAAATGGATTAGATAAATTAAAACAAGTTTTACCAAAATTAAAAGAAGAAGCACAAATAGATTTTGTAATAGTAAATGCAGAAAATGTTGCAGGAGGGATGGGAATTACCTTTAAAAACTGGAATGACTTATTGAAATTACCAATAGATGTAGTTACAATGGGAAATCACACTTGGGCTAAAAAAGATATATTTCAGTTTATAAATCATCCAAAGCTAATTAGACCTGCCAACTATTCTAAAGGAGTACCAGGAAAAGGTTATACAATATGCAAATGTAAAGATAAAAACATTGTTGTTATGAACTTAATTGGAAGAACTGATATGAATGTCTTATCAGAAAATCCATTTACTGTTGCAGAAAATTTAGTTGACAAACTATCAAAAGAAGCAGATATAATAGTACTAGATTTTCATGCTGAAGCAACAGCTGAAAAAATTGCTATGAGACATTTCTTAGATGGAAAAGTAAACATACTATTTGGTACACACACACATGTGCAAACTGCAGATGAACAAATAACAGAAAAAGGAACAGCATATATAACTGATTTAGGAATGACAGGACCAATAAATTCAGTTATTGGTATGGGGGTAGAAGAATCAGTAAAAAGATTTGTTACATCATTACCAGAAAGATACAAATTGGCAGAAGGATCTTGTATGCTTAATGGATGCATATTTGAATTGAATGACCAAACAGGAAAAGCTGAGAAAGTTGAAAGACTTTTAATTAAATAGAATAAATTCGACACGAAAATGACAAATAATGTAAAAAAATGAAAGAAAAAACTTCCACTTTTTTCCAAAAACTACTAGACAAAATTTGGAAATTGTAATATAACTATAACTGTTCACAGAACAAAAAATAAAAATTTAGGAGGCAAAAATGGAAGTTTTAAAAATCTCATCAAAATCAAATCCAAACTCAGTTGCAGGAGCAATAGCAGGTTTGGTAAAGGAATCAAACAAAGCAGAAATGCAAGCAATTGGAGCAGGAGCACTAAATCAAGCAGTTAAAGCTGTTGCAATAGCAAGAGGCTTTGTAGCACCAGCAGGAGTGGATTTGGTATGTATACCAGCATTTGCAGAGGTAGAAGTTGAAGGGGAGGACAGAACAGGCATTAAGCTGATTGTTGAATCAAGAAAATAATTTAGTTTAAAATTAAATTTATATAGGGGCACAGAAATATATTTAAGTATATTTTTGTGCTTTTTGTTTTAAATCATTGAAAAAGACCAAAATATATTATACAATTAGGGAGCAAAAGGAGAGTGTGCAATGAAGGCAAAATCATTAAAAATTATAATTGTAATATTTATATTATTTATAATAGCTGGAATAGTGTATGGTATAACACACAATAAAAAAGATGAACAGCAAGAAAATAAAGACATATCGTACCAAACAGTAGATATGATTACAAATATAAGGCTTGGAATTTCAAACTTTGATAGTATACATCCATATGTAACTAACAACCAAGAAGCAATTTATATAGACCAGCTTATATTTGAACCATTACTTAGTATAACCGAAGATTACAAAGTGTCTGAGTGCTTAGCAAAAGAATGGTCAAGAATTGGAGATAAAACATATGTAATTAAACTAAACGAAAATATACAATGGCAGGACGGAAGCAAGTTTACAGCAGAAGATGTTAAATTTTCAGTTACTAAACTACAAAGCCAAACAAAATCTGTATATTACTCAAATGTTAAGAATATAAAAGATGTGGAAATTGTAGACGAAAATACTGTTAGAATCGAATTAAAACAAACAGAGCCATTTTTTGAATACAATTTAATATTTCCTATAATATCGTCAAAGCAATATAAATCAACTAGCTTAAATTCAAATACAATACCTTTAGGAACAGGGCAATACAAAATTGCTAAGATACAAACAGATAAAATTGAACTTAGCAAAAATGAAAATTGGAGAAACATTGATACAGAAAATGCTAATATAAAAACAATATATATAAATTTATATGATACTAGAGGAAAAGAATATAATGCATTTAAATTAGGAAGTATTGATTTGATTCATACCAGCAATAATAATGCAGAAGAATATATAGGAAGCATGGGGTATAACAAAAAGGTATTTGCAAACAGAGAATACGACTATATAGCATTAAACTGCCAAAATACTATTTTACAATATTCAGAAGTAAGACAAGCTATTAGCAAAGTTATTGACAAAGAAAAAATAGTAACTTCAACTTTAGAAAATAAAGTTACAGTGGCAAATTATCCATTGATAAATAACAGCTATTTATTAAAAGATATTGAAGTATCTAACAAAACTAATACTGAAAAAGCAAAAGAAATTTTACAAAATGCAGGTTGGAAATATGAATATGGACTTTGGCAAAAAGAAATAGACGGAGTAACTAAAACAATAAATATTGATTTTGTTGTAAGTAAGAGTAATAGTCAAAGGGTTAAAGTTGCACAAGCAATACAGGATCAACTAGAGTTATTTGGAATAAAGATCAATGTAAAACAAGTATCAGATTCACAATATAAACAATATCTAAATAATAAGGATTATGAAATGATATTAACTGGAGTATATACTTCAATAGCGCCAGATTTAAGTTACTTTTTAGGAGAAAATAATTTATCTAATTACAAAAATGATGAAATTATTTCTACTATAAACGAAATAAATAATATTACAGATCAAGAACAATTAAAAGAAAGATATGCTAAAATTTTTGGAGTATGTAATGAGCAAGTTCCATATATAGGCTTATATTATAATAATGATATGATGGCATATTCTACAGATTTAATGGGAGATGTAAAACCAAACTGTTACAGTATTTTTTATAACTTCTCTAATTGGTATAGACAATAAAATTGAAAAAATTTATAAAAATGCTTGACAAATAAAAATAATAATATATAATAAACACAAACAAACGTTTATAATATTTAGGAGGAATAAATAATGGGTAAAGATAATTCGGAAAAAATGAAAGCGCTAGAAGCAGCACTAGGACAAATTGAAAAACAATTTGGTAAAGGTTCTGTCATGAAATTAGGAGACTACACTGCAATGAACGTAGAAGCTATACCAACAGGAGCTTTAAGCTTAGATATAGCCTTAGGAATTGGTGGTATTCCAAGAGGCAGAATTATAGAAGTATTTGGGCCAGAGTCTTCTGGTAAAACTACTTTAGCATTACATTTAATTGCAGAAGCACAGAAAATGGGTGGAGAAGCAGCATTTATTGACGCAGAACATGCTTTAGATCCAGTTTATGCAAAACATTTAGGTGTTAATATAGATGAACTTATAGTTTCTCAACCAGATACTGGTGAGCAAGCATTAGAAATTGCAGAAGCTTTAGTTAGAAGTGGCGCACTTGATATTATAGTTGTGGACTCAGTTGCAGCTTTAGTACCAAAAGCAGAGATTGATGGAGATATGGGAGATGCACATGTTGGTCTTCAAGCAAGATTAATGTCACAAGCATTGAGAAAATTAGCAGGTGTAATTAACAAATCAAAATGTGTAATTGTATTTATAAACCAATTAAGAGAAAAAGTTGGTGTTATGTTTGGAAATCCAGAAACAACACCTGGTGGTAGAGCTTTAAAATTCTATTCTTCAGTTAGATTAGATATTAGAAGAATAGAAAGCTTAAAACAAGATGGAGAAGTTATAGGTAACCGTACAAGAGTAAAAGTAGTTAAAAACAAAGTAGCTCCACCATTTAGAGAGGCAGAATTTGATATAATCTATGGAAAAGGAATTTCTAAAGAAGGTAACATACTAGATGCTGCTGTTAACTTAGATATAGTGGAAAAAAGTGGTTCATGGTTTAACTATAATGGAGACAGAATTGGACAAGGTAGAGAAAATGTTAAAGATTACTTGGCTAAAAATCCAAAAGTAGCTGAAGAGATAGAAGGAAAAATTAGAGCAAACTACGAAAAAGCTTTTGAAAAAAGCTTAGGTGAAGAAGAAAACGATCCTGAACAAGATACTGAGCCATCAGATGATGAAGAATAATAGGTGAAAACATTGTACGATAATATAGAAGAATTTGATAAATTAAAAACTAAAGTATTAAAGTATATAATGTATAAGAAGAGAACTGAAAGAGAAATAATTCAGAAGTTCTCTTCTTCTGTTGACCAAAACTTATTAGAAGACGTTATTGAACATTTAAAAGAAATTGGATATATAAATGACGAAAACTACATAGAGAGAGCAGTTAATGAGTTTATGGCTATAAATACATTGTCTATAAAAGAAATGAGAAATAAACTATATGCAAAAGGACTTAGTAGTGATATAATAGACACATATTTTGAAAATCATGAGGACGAAATATTAGAATATGAAATAAATTGTGCTAGAAAAATTATAATAAAAAAGCAAACTCAAATGGAAAAAGAAGAAATTGAACAGTTTTTATACAGAAAAGGTTACTCTTCAGAAAATATTAGAGAAGCATTTGAAACACTAGAATAAGGGGAAATATATGCAAAACGTATTAACATTAGAAACAAATAAATATAAAGTAAAGGTGGAAAATTTTGAAGGACCACTAGATTTGTTATGCCACTTAATTGATAAAAATAAAATGGACATTTGTGATATAAAAATTAGTGAAATTACAGACCAATACATAGCATATTTAAATGCTATGGAAGAGCTTAACTTAGAGATAGCAAGTGAGTTTTTAATAATGGCATCTACGTTATTATATTTAAAGTCAAAAACACTTTTGCCAAATGATGTTGAGGATGAAAAAGAATTAACAGAAGAGGAACTTTTAAGAAGGATTATAGAGTACAAGAAATATAAAGAAATTACTAAAACCTTGAAAGAATGTGCAGAAAATAATTCTAAAAAAATATTTAAAAATCCAGAAGTAATAGAATTGCCAAAACAAAAACTAGAAGCAACATACACAAAAGAAATGATTTCTGAAATGTATAAGAATGTAATAGAAAAAAATGCACAAAAACTAAATCAAAATGCTAAGAATATTGAAAAGATTGCAATTACTGATACATATACTGTTGAGAGCAAAGTAAAAGTAATGTTTAAAGAGCTTATTCGTAAAAATAAATTTGTATTCAATAAACTATTTTCATTAAAACAATGCAACAAACAAGAAGTAATGACAGCTTTTACAGGACTTTTAGAACTATCAAGAAGAAGCAAAGTGGTTACAAATCAAGAAGAACTATTTGGAGACATCACTGTAGAAAAGGCTAAAAAAACTGTTTAAAAATAGAAAAAATGGAAAAACTAATATCAAATAACTTCAAAAGGAGGTTATCATGATATTAGTTTTAATTTTTCTTGGAATACTAGTATTACTAGTGACTATTATAACTTTAATAATAGCCTCAACACTACATATACAAATAAAAAACTTAAGTGTGTCAAATATGGAGCCTAAAAATACAAATGAGTATGCAATAATATTTTCGCTATATTTAGGCAATAAAATTAAATGGATATGGTTTAGACTAAATGATAAAAAAGTTAGAAAAATGTACTCGAAAATGCAATTGGAAAAACTAGATTTCAAAAAGTTTAGAAAAGATTTTAAAGTAAAAGACCTAAAAGAACTACCAAAATTACAACCTAAAATTTCATATTTAAATTTAGATGCAAACTTAGGAGTGATAAGTCCGGTAACAACCTCGTTTTTGGTAGCAACTATTTCGTCAATAATATCAATAGCGTTACCATATTTGGCCACGAGCTTAAAAAAAGAAAGATATATTTATAATATAAAACCACTTTATTATAATAAAAATTTATACAAAATTAACTTAAATTGTATAATTGAGATAAAAATGGTACATATTATCAATATAATATTTATCTTAATAAAGAAAGGAAGGAAGAAAAATGAGCAATCAACAACATCCAATAGAAAACCTTATGCTTACAGCTATGAATAGTATTAGAGATATGGTAGATGTAAATACCATTATAGGAGAGCCTATTGAGACTAGCAATAATATAATAATAATTCCAATTTCAAAAGTTGGATTTGGGTTTGCAGCAGGTGGAAGTGAGTTTAAAGGCGAAACAATTGACGAATACACTAAGAGAGAAAAAGAGGAAGCAATACAATATAGGTTACCATTTGGTGGAGGAAGTGGAGCAGGAGTTTCTATTTCACCAGTTGCATTTTTAGTGGTTCAACAAAATAATGTCAAATTATTACCAGTAGAGCATTGTTCAGCAATTGATAGACTACTAGATTATGTACCGGATTTAATGGAAAAAGCAAATTGTATGTTAAATAAAAGTATGCAAAATAAAAAAGAAGAAATGAAAAATCAAGAGAAAATTAAAAAACAAGTAAAAGAAATACTAGAGAAAGATGAGGAACCAATAGTAACTGCACAAGTTAAAGCAAGACCGAAACATGCAAAAGTCCCAAGACCAGAACCAATAGAATATGATTATGAGTATGATGAAACAGAAGAACCAGATAGCTTAGAATAAAATATTACAATTGTATTACAAAAAGATTAAGTTTACATTACATGTACTTAATCTTTTCGCTTTTATGGTAAAATAAACATACAAATTACTAAAGAAGGAAAAAACATGAAATACTCAGAAAATTTTGAAGAATTGAATTTGCCGGATTTATATCAATTTGGGGTTGAATTAGAAGCTTTTAATGTTAACACAGGAATACCTACTAAAAATAGACCTAGTTTATACATGTCTGCTGATAGTAACAGGTTTCTAAAAGAGCATAGATGGAAAAAGGCAAATGCAATAGAAGAAACATTAGTATCAGAAGGGGGAGCAGAGCTTGTTTCTCCTATTTTGCATGACACAAAAGAGGATTGGCAAAATTTAACTGAAGTATGTGAACATATGAAAAAATATCCGGGTAATCATGGGAAAGAAGTAGTAACAGACAGTAAGTGTGGATGTCATGTACATTTTGACGCTAGATGTTTAACAGGAAAAAACTTACAAGAAACAGAAAAATTAATGGGAACATTTCTTAGGTTTTGGGCTGAATCTGAGGAATTGATATATAAAATGTGTAATGATGTTGGAGATCCAATAAGATTAGGCACACTAACAAATACCAAAAAGGGACTAAACAGATTAAGCATGAAACTTCAACATATAAAAGGTATGGCAAGCCCAACAGGCAAGAAAATAATGAAAGACATAGAGAAAAATAGACTTAAGGTATCATATAGAAAATTTGGATTGTTAAAGCGAGCATTGGCCAAAGGGAAGTTAGATACTAGAAGATATCATGGACTTAACTTAACTAATGTAGGAAATCCAAAGAAAAACACAATAGAGTTTAGAACAAGTAATGGAACATTAAATCCAGAAGTAATTAAGAAGAATGTGTATTTATATGCTTCTGTACTTCAAACTGCCAGAACAATGGCATTAGAACCAGAAAAACTTCAAGAACAAATGCAACAATTTTATAGGACAGATGTAACAGAGCAAGAAAAGGTACAAAGTTTTTTGAATTTAGTATTTGAAAATGAAGAAGACAGAAAAATCTATGAAGAAAGATGGCAGTCTGTAAAAGATGCTACGGTATTTGTGAAAAATCAGGGAGATTTCTTACAAGGAACTTTCAAAAGAGATGAGTTTAAAGCAATTGCTAAAAGAACTCCAGCTACATTGGCTAAGGAAGCTTTTAGTAAGTTGAAACAAATGGCGAGAGAAAGTAGAGAAAAAACTAAAGGAAGGGAAACATATGATGGACCAGAATTATGAAATGGCACTATCAGAAGTTGATGAGATATTAAACTATACAGATGAAGAACTAGTAAAAAAAATACCTATACAACTTAGAATTTTGATAAGTAATAATAAAAATAAAGAATATAAACCAAATATTGATAGAACTAGGCCAATTAGTGAACAAGAATTATTAAAAGAAACAAAAGCTATACTAAGTTTATTGTTTCGTAGTTATTGGGCCACAGAAGAGGAAAAATTAGAATTTGAAAAACAAGATGCCTTAGAATATGAAAATTTAAGTAAAAGTACAGAAGTAATATTTCCTGTTAATAGAAAACAAGAGCAGAATGTAAATGTTCAAAGTCAAAACGTTGAGCTAACTGTTGTAGATAATATACCATGGTATAGAAAAATTTATAATAAAATAATAAAATTATTTAAACATAGCAACAAATAATATTGCTATGTTTTTTGCTCTGTAGAAGATGAATATATGAATTATAAGAATTTCTAGCAGTTTGTACTGCGTAGAAATTCTTTGTGCTTAGTCTGGTAAATTAGAATCAATAAAATCAATTTTTCTGCTATAATCTTTTGTTTCTTGATTACTTTTATAAACTTCGCTGCGATTTCTTTGTAAAAAATTTACTAGGTCATATAAATCACACCAAATTTGATTTGGCCCCTCTTTTTGAACTTCATCAAAAATAAGCTGAATACCAAAATGCAAGTGAGGTACATTTATGTTATTTACATTTTCTTTTGTACTATAGCCTGTCATTCCAAGGTATCCAATAACATCACCAGCTTGAACAATTTGCCCTTCTTTAATATTTTCAGCATAAGGATGGTTTTTTCTCAAATGTGCATAGTAATAATAACGCTTTTTATCAAAACTACGAATGCCAACTCTCCAACCACCATATTGATTCCAACCAACAGCTTCAACAATACCAGATTCTACAGCAATAACAGGAGTGCCAATATTACCCATAAGGTCATTTCCAAAATGTACCCTTTTATAACCATAAGATCTAGAGGCCCCAAAGTCATCATAATGACTAAAACTATAGCCTTTGGCAATTGGACAAAAAGCTTTCAAACCATACTTTTCTTCGAACTTTTTTTCAGTAGAATTAGAGCCTTTTATTTCAATTTGGTATTCACCTATAAATTCATGTAAGGCAGAGTCATAGCCTTCAAAATAATATTTATAGAGTTTCATCTTTTCTGTTAATTCTTCAATTGTCTTACCTGATTTTAATTCTGCCACTAATTTATCCAAATCAGCTTGTTTGAATTTAGAAAAGTTATTTTGATATTTACAAGCTAAGTAAGATATAAGTTCAACCCAATTGTATTTTACTGCTTCGTTTTTTTGATGTGAGTTAATATCTAATTTTGATGTCTTATCTAAAATCTCATAGCTTACTTTAAATTCAAACCATTTGATGTAATCCTTTTTCTTTTTAGATTCTGTAACATCATTGCTATAAATATATTTTTCTGTTTGACCACTAACAGGTAAAATAGGAGTAGTAAGTACAAAATAGCAAATTAGTAAAATTACAATTAGTGCTATTGAACTGATACAAAGCCATATCAAACTTTTATTTATTTTAAAACTTTTAATTATCACTAAAATTCACCAATATAAATTTATGAAAAAAACTAAAAAATATGATTACATTTGGAAACTATAGTGATATAATTTAAATGCCACAAAAAAGAAATAAGGAGGAGCTAATTATGAAGAATTATTTATTCACTTCAGAAAGCGTAACAGAAGGACATCCAGACAAATTGTGTGATTTAATATCAGATAGTATTTTGGATGCATGTCTTGAACAAGACGAAAATTCAAGAGTGGCAATTGAAACCTTTGCTTCAAAAAATTTAATTACAATAGCAGGCCAAATTACCACTAATGCTAAAATTGATGCAGAAAAAATTGCAAGAGAAACTATGAAACAAATAGGCTACGACAATGAACAGACAGATATTGATTATCGTACTTGCAAAATAGAAACAAATATCACAACACAAAGTGGTGATATTGCAATGGGCGTTGACGTCGGAGGAGCAGGTGACCAAGGTATTATGTTTGGATATGCCTGTGACGAAACAGAAAACTATATGCCGTTTGCAATTGATATGGCACATAAACTAGCTAAGCAATTGACGAAAGTTAGAAAGGAAAACATAATACCATATCTAAGGCCAGATGGAAAAACACAAGTAACAGTGGAATATGAAAACGATAAACCAAAAAGAATAGAAACAATACTAATTTCAAACCAGCATTTAGCAGATGTAGATATGGAACAAATGAAACAAGATATAATAGAAAAGGTTATAAAACCAATAGTACCAGAGAAATACATTGATGAAAATACAAAAATATATGTAAATCCAACAGGAAGATTTGTAATAGGTGGACCTTTAGGAGATACAGGACTTACAGGAAGGAAGTTAATAGTAGATACTTATGGTGGTTATAGTAGGCATGGTGGTGGTGCATTTTCTGGAAAAGACGCAAGTAAAGTAGATAGAAGTGCAAGTTATATGTTAAGACATATTGCAAAAAATATAGTAGCAAATGGATATGCTAAAAAATGTGAAATTCAAGTATCATATGCAATAGGAATGGAGCAACCATTATCAGTATATGTAGATACATTTGGAACAGGCACTATCCCAGAAGAAAAAATAGTGGAATTGATAAAAGAAAAATTTGATTTAACCCCAAATGGAATAATAAAATATTTAGACTTAAAAAAGCCAATATATAAACAAACTACAAACTATGGGCACTTTGGAAAAGAAAATTTATCATGGGAGAAAATTAACATTTTATAAAAAACAAGATGATTAACATAAACACATAAAATATTGCCAGATTGGTATAAATGTGATATAATGTAGGTTAGTTACTTTATTTAAAGTGACTAAATTACTTTGAAAAGAAAAAAGGAGAATAGACATCATGGGAAAGATCGTTTCTATCAACGCTGGCAGCACATCCATTAAGATGGCAATTTATGACGATTTTGCCATTCAGGATGGGCAGACTACTCCTCTTGCTGAGTACCGGTGGGAGAAGGATGTAAAGAAGGCGACTGTGAAGTTTGGAGTGCACAAATATGTGCATGACGTACCTTTTGAGAGTCACACAGAGGCTTTCAAGGATGGAATCAATCGATTCAAGAGAGCAGAGAGTTTCAAGTATTCGAATGAAATTATCACTGTGGTGAATCGAGCGGTCAATGGAGGAGAACTCCTACAGAGTCCCGATCCCATTGAAATAACGACGGAAGTTCAGAAAGAATTTGAAAGGAATATCGATCTGGCGCCGAACCACAACCCTCCTGCTTTGGAGGTCTCCAAGGCGGCTCAAAAGCTGTTTTATGGTGCCAAACATTATTACATGTTCGACACTGGGTGGCATTCAACAATGCCAATTATGAATCAGCTATATGCTCTGCCGAAAGAATGCTTTGAAGAAGTGGGGATTCGAGCATTTGGTGCTCATGGAATTGTCTATATGGACAATACTAAGAGAGCTGCCCAGAAGCTCAATATCTCCGAGGATAAGGTTAATCTTATCCTACTCCACCTTGGTGGGGGATGCAGTGCTAATGCCGTGAAAAACGGTAAAAGCATAGATACCACCATGGGCTATACTCCTACTGATGGCTTGATGATGGCCACCAGGTGTGGACACATTGATCCTGGAGTTTTCCCGAAGTTAGTGAAATACTATGGCAGTGTGAAGAAGGTGATGGAGGTCATGACTAAAAAGTCTGGCTTCTATGGACTCACTGGAGAAGCTGACATGCGTCTGGTCAAAAAGATGGCCGAAGAAGGTGATGAAATGGCAAATGTTGCCATTGAGAGATTCATCAATGAAGTTCGCAAAGTCATTGGAGCATATATGGCTGAACTCGATTATGAAGTCGATGCTATTGTGTGTTCCGGAGGTATCGCGGAAAATGATACGGAAATCCTCCGTAGAATTTTTGAAGGATATGAGAATGTGGGACTTTCTCTGTCCAAGGATACTACAAAGATCACAGATGAGGAATGTTGCTATATTCCTGTGATGGTAATCCAGGCGAATGAGGAATTGGCTATGGCAAAGGCGGTTTTGAAAGAAGTGATTTAGTTACAAAATAGCAGGCAATTGCCTGCTATTTTATATATAATATTTGGAGAATTTCATAAAAATACTACCCAAACTCTATATTGTGTGGTATAATAATTCACGAAATAAGAAAAAAGGAGGAGTTAACCATGTCAGGACATAGCAAATGGCATAATATTGCAGCTAAAAAAGGTAAAGCAGATGCAGCAAGAGGAAAAATATTTACAAAATTAGGTAGAGAATTATTAATTGCAGTAAAAGAGGGAGGACCTGATCCTGCTGGTAATTCTAAATTAAAAGATGTTATTGCAAAATGTAAAGCAAATAACATGCCAAATGATACAATAAATAATGCAATCAAAAAAGCTTCAGGAGCTGGAAGTAATGAAAATTATGAAGAAATCATTTATGAGGGATATGGAGCAAATGGTGTTGCAGTTATAGTTGAAGCAAGTACAGACAACAAAAACAGAACAGCAGCAGATGTACGTCATGCATTTGATAAAGCAGGTGGAAACTTAGGAACAACAGGATGTGTATCATATTTATTTAGTAAAAAAGGTGTAATAGTAATTGATAAAACTACAACAAATCTATCAGAAGATGATATGATGATGTTAGCGCTAGATAGTGGAGCAGAAGACTTTGAAGCAACTGACGAATGTTATGAAATAACAACTTCACCAGAAGATTTTTCAAAAGTTAGAGAAGCTTTAGAAGCACAAGGATTAGAATTTTTAGAAGCAGAAGTACAAATGGTACCATCTACATACATTCAATTAAGCGAAAATGATGCACCAAAAATGCAAAGACTAATAGATATGTTAGAAGACCTAGATGATGTTATGAACGTATATCACAACTGGGAAGAATAATAAAATTTAATAAAATAGTTCTAAAATAAAAAACATAGCATATATATATTTATATATATGTTATGTATTTTTTTTGTGCCATTGAGGACAGAGAATTTTGACACGTTTTTAAATTTGATAAAGAGGTACAAGCTATGGATGAAATATTAAAATTTTTACCAGAAGTATTAAAACAAAAAATCATATCTAGTAATATGAACAATGTAGAAGAAATTAGAGTTAGAACATCTAAACCAGTTATACTAAAAAATAATATAGATGAAAAAGTATTAGATTATATTACCACTCCTGAAATGATACTTCAAATTTTACAAAGAGTATGTGACAACTCTTTATATTCTTATCAAAGCCAAATATGTGAAGGATTTATAACCTTAAAAGGTGGACATCGTATAGGAGTGACAGGAAATGCGATAATAAAAGACAAAAAAATAGCAACTTTGAGTTACATTAGTAGTTTAAATTTTAGAATTGCAAGGCAAGTGCTAAACTGTAGCAATAAAGCCATTATACATATATTAAACAGAAATACTGTATGGAACACTCTAATTGTTTCACCACCAGGTTTGGGCAAAACCACATTATTAAAAGACATAATTAGAAGAATTAGTAATGGAATTCCAGAAATGAATTTCAAAGGTATTACTTGTGGAGTAGTAGACGAAAGAGGTGAAATATCTGCTACATATAAAGGAGTGTCACAAAATGATTTAGGAATAAGAACAGACGTGATAGATAATATACCAAAAGCACTTGGAATGAAAATGTTAGTTAGATCCATGAGCCCAAAGGTAATAATTGCAGATGAAATAGGCAGCAAAGAAGACATAGAAGCAATTGAATATGCAGTTAGTTCAGGAGTAAATGGGATATTTACAGCACATGGAGATAGCTTAGAACAAATTAAAGAAAACCCAATATTAAGCCAATTAGTGCTAAATGGATACATAGACAAAATACTGATTTTGGACAACAAAAGAGACGTACACTTGGTATATGAAAAACAAAACCAAAGAAAAGCAGTTTAGGAGGAAATAAAATGTTAGCTTTTAGATTATTTATATTAGCTATGATTATAGTTACAAGTAGCATAATAGGAATACTATTTTCTAAAAAGTATGCAAACAGAGAAAAGGAAATAAAGGAAATGAAAAATGCCCTTAATATGTTTGCAACTAAAATCAAATTTACATATGAGCCTATTCCAAATGTTTTTATGGAAATAGCAAACAAAATAGGAGGAAATGTTGGGAACATTTTTGACAGGGCAGCAAATAGAATGAAAGAAGTTCCAGCAGGAGAGGCATGGGTACAAGCTTTACAAGAAACCAAGTGTAATTTAAATCAAGAAGACATTTCTGTAATGCAAAATTTAGGGAGATTACTAGGACAAACTGATTTAGATGGACAACTTAGTGAAATTGAAGTAGTAAATGACTTCTTGACTGCACAATTAGAAAATGCTTCAGAAGAACGTAGAAAAAACGAGAAAATGTATAGAACTTTAGGCTTAGTCACAGGATTAACAATTGCAATCATACTGATTTAAAAGGAGATATAAAGTTATGGATATTAGTTTATTATTTAAAATAGCAGCAATTGGAATTTTAGTAGCTGTGCTATATCAAGTTCTAGTAAGAGCAGGAAGAGAAGATCAAGCAATGATGACAACATTAGCAGGACTTGTAATTGTTCTTACTCTTGTAATAAAAGAAATTAGCACACTATTTACTAGTGTAAGAACGATGTTTGGACTATAAGAAAGGATAAAAAGGCAATGGATATAATTAAAATTATTGGAGTTCGGGCTAATTTCACTAATTATAATTGTAATTGTAAAACAATATAGACCAGAATTTGTGCTGTATGTTTCTTTAGTAGCAGGAGTACTGATTTTAGTAATGATAATGGACAAGATAGGAGCAATAATAGATTTACTAACAACCTTATCAAATAAAACTGCAATAAACAATGAATTTCTAATACTCCTAATAAAAATAACTGGAATAGCATTTTTGACGGAATTTACAGTTAGCATTTGCAAAGACACAGGAGAAACAGCAATAGCCAATAAAGTAGACTTGGGTGGAAAAGTTTTAATTATTTCTATGTCAATACCAATAATAGCAAGTCTTTTAGAAACAATATTAAAACTATTGCCATGAAAAGGAATTAAACAAATGAAAAAAATATTTATCATGACCATTTTATTTTTAATTTTTATTCCAAGCATTTGCACAGCAACAGAAACAACTAGTCAAGATGTTTTACAATCACAACAAGAAGAATTGAACATATCAAGCTTTATAAAAGAAGCACAAAAGTATACACAAAATACTTTTAAAGATATAGATGTAAATGAATTATTTACTTCAGCAATTACTGGCAAAATAGACAATGACACAATTATAAAAAGCATAGTAAGTTTAGTAGGAAAAGAAGTATTAAACTGTGCTACTGTATTAGGAAGCATACTTGTAATAATTATAATTCATAGCATATTAAAAAGTATTAGTGAAGGATTAGAAAACAAAAATGTTGCCCAAATTACATATTATGTTCAATATATTTTGATAGTTACTTTGATAATGGCAAATTTCTCAGATATTCTTCAAATGGTAAAAACAAGTATTCAAAACTTAGTTGGATTTATGAATAGTCTAGTGCCACTGCTTATTACTTTAATGCTAACTACTGGTAACTTTGCATCTGCTGGAATATTAGAACCAATTATATTATTTATAATAACTTTCATAGGCAACTTTATAACTACTATTTTACTACCATTTGTACTAATATCAACAGCATTAGCAATTATCTCAAAAGTATCTAGCAGAATTCAAGTAGACAAGCTATCAAAGTTCTTTAATTCTACAGTTGTATGGACATTAGGAGTTGTACTTACTCTATTTGTAGGAATAATTTCAGTAGAAGGAAGCTTAAGCAGTACAGTAGATGGAATAACTGCAAAAACTACTAAAGCCGCCGTCTCAAATTTTATACCAGTAGTAGGTAAAATATTAGGTGATGCAGTAGATACTGTAATGGGGTGTAGCAATATATTAAAAAATGCAGTTGGAATAGTTGGAGTAGTAGTAGTAATTGCAATATGTGTTGGACCAATAATTAAACTTGCAATACTGATGGGACTATATTACTTAGCAGGAGCTGTATGTCAACCAATAGCAGATGAAAAAATAGTAAAGCTTTTAGAAGAAATGGGAAACACTTTTAAAATGTTACTTGCTATTATGTGTAGTGTGTCTGTAATGTTAATTGTGGGAACTACTTTGGTGCTGAAGATAACGAATAGTGGACTGATGTATAGATAGGCGCTAGTTGAAAAATGATTTATAGGAGAGAAGAAAAAATGAATTGGATAAGTGGTTGGATTCAAGGAATAATAATAGCGGTTATAATCGGTACAATTATTGAAATGCTCCTGCCAGATGGCAATTGTAAAAAGTATGTTAAGGTTGTAATTGGAGTATACATCTTGTTTTCAATAGTTTCTCCTGTAATAACCAAAGTTACAGGCAATGAATTTAGAGTATCAGACATATATGACATAAATACATATATAGAAGTATCTACAAAAAGCAGTCAGGAAAATATAGAGAATAGCCAACAAAATCAAATTAAACAAGTATATATAACAAACTTGAAAAATGATATGAAGCAAAAGATACAAGAAAAAGGGTATAGTGTTAAAAGTTTGACTTTAGAAATATCTAATGATGAGCAATATACTTTAAAAAAGATATTTGCACAAGTTAGCAAAAGGAAAAATGAAGAAAACAACGAGGTTAAGGGTGTAAATGAAATAAATATTACAATTAGCAATACTACTGAAAACATAGAAGAGGATATAAGCATTTCAACTAAGGAACAAAATGATTTGAAAGCATATTTAAGTGGCATATATAACTTAGAAGAGAAAAATATAAATATATATTAGGAGGAGTGAATATGTTTAAGGAGAAAATAAAGGAACTAGTTTCAAAATCAGATGATGGAAATAACAAAAAGAAAATTGAAAACCTAGTATTTTTTTTGATTATACTTATTGTAGTATTAGTAGCTATAAACTTAATTTGGAAGGATAAAAAGGAAGATACCAAAAGTACAAATAGCAACAAAAAACTAGCTACACAAGAACAAAGTATTACAGAACAAAAAGATAATAACTTGTGCAATCAGTTAGAGGACATACTTCAAAAAATAAATGGAGTAGGAAATGTAAAGGTTTTAATTACATATTCACAAACTAGCCAAACAGTTCCGTTATATAACGAAGACTCATCTCAAAAAGACACTCAAGAACAAGATAAAACTGGTGGAACAAGAAAGGTAGTCGAAACAGACGTAAAAAGAGAAGTTATATATCAAGAAACTAATGGAAGCAAAACACCTATAACACAAAGCACTGTGAGTCCAAAAGTTGAAGGCGCAATTGTCACAGCACAAGGAGCTACAAATACAAATATAAAAGCTGATATTATTCAAGCAGTCGAAGCGGTTACAGGTTTGGCATCACATAAAATACAAGTTTTTGCAATGAGCGAAAATTAAGAAAGGATTTGAAATGGTATATATGAAAATTTTAAAAAGAAATCAAATTGTTGTTGCAGTAATAGCGCTTATGCTAGTTACAGCAGGATATTTAAATTTTGCAAACCAAAATAAAGAAAGTAATTTAATACCTACAAGTAGTGCAGCTGATTCAGAACTAATGGCGGGAATAGGTGATGCTCAATTAGTGAGTGCAAATGAGACTAAAGAAAATAACCAAACACAAAATGAAACTGTAGAAAATACAGAAAATGTTGCTACTACGAATAAAACTAAAGAAGATACAGCTAGCAACATAACTCAAAATACATCAGCACAAGAAGATAGTTATTTTGCACAGTCGAGATTAGACAGAGACAAAATGTATTCTCAAATGTTAGACAATTACCAAAAAATATTAGAAACTAATAATTTAAGTTCAGAAGAAAAGAAAACAGCACAAGAAGAAATAAAAAGAATAAACAATGAAAAAAATGCTATTATGATAGCTGAGAATTTAATAAAAACAAAAGGTTTTCAAGATATTGTGATATTTGTAAATAATGGAAATGTAACAGGTGTAGTGCAAAAAGACAAACTAGACGAAAAAGATATTGCACAAATTCAAAATATTATAACCAGAGAGCTAAATGCAAAAACAAATAAAATAAATATAAGTGGTAAAAATTGACCACTTTACATAATTATGATATAATATATGTGTTACCATTTTATTAATGATATGGAAGAGTTTTCATATCAAATACAAGAGATTTTTGGAGGTATAAAAAATGAACAACTATCGGAACGACGCACTACTCGCTGGCCACCTTGTCGAAAATTTCGAGTTTCATCACAGAAATGGAACGCAAAAAATCTTTGAGGGAAAAATGGAGGTTGAAAGAAAAAGCGGAAAAAAGGATACTGTGATTTTGCAGATGCCAGAAGAAAAGCTGAAACTAATGGAGGAATTTAAGGAAGGAGATCCTATTTTTGTTAGCGGAGAAATTCGCACACACAAATATATGGGTTATGATGAAAAGCCCCATTGCAAAGTATATGTGTACGTGTCAAGAATCTATTTGACAACTAACACCACAGATCTAAATAACACTATAAGAGTTACGGGTAAGCTAATAAAAAAAGAAACTTTTCGGAAGAACCATTATGGTAAAGAAATAACAGGAGCTATAATTTCTACTAAAAGCAATTGCGGACATCGATATGCCTATGTTCCAGTTATCTTTTGGGGAGATCTGGCAGAAAAAATAATTTTAAACTACGAAGTTGGCGATGAAATTAGAATAAAAGGCAAATTTCAATCTCGAGATTACATAAAAAGAACGGAAAATGAAATTGAGCTTCGAACGTCCTTTGAAGTTTCTGCTTCCAAAATAATTCTCTAAAATCCTTAAAAGGTAGCTAAAACACAGCTACCTTTTAAATTTTTTGCCATTTTTTATTGTATTTTTTTTATTTATTGGTATAATAGTAGCAGTGAAGATTGAAAGGTGGAAATATTATGGTAAAAAGAGTAGCCATTTTAGCAAATGGTGGAGATGTTTCAGGATTTAATGCAGTTATTAGAGCAATTATAAAAACTGCTGAAAATAATAATGTAGAATGTTATGGTTTTATAGATGGATATAGAGGACTATTGGAAAACAATTATGTACAATTATGCACAAGTGCTACAGGAAATGCAATAGGAATATTGCCAAAGGGAGGTTCAATAATTGGCTCATCTACAAATTCAAATGTATTTTGCTATCCAGTAGAAGAGAACGGAGAAACAGTATATAAAGACTTATCAGATAAATGTGTAGAAAATATAAAAAATGATGGTATAGATTGTCTATTTACCCTAGGTGGAGATGGAACACAAAAATCAGCAAGAGATCTATCTCTTAAAGGTATAAATGTAATTGGAGTTCCAAAGACAATAGATAATGATGTTGCATGTACAGAAATTACATTTGGATATAACACAGCAGTAAGTGTTGCAGCAGAAGCTCTAGATAGACTTCATACTACAGGAGATACACATCACAGAATTATGGTGTTAGAAGTTATGGGAAGATATGCAGGGTGGATTGCACTAGAGTCGGCCATTGCTGGAGGAGCAGATGTTGCATTAATTCCAGAAATTCCTTATGATATAAATAAAGCAGCACAAAAAATTCTTAATCGTAAAAAGCGTGGAAAACAATTTAGCGTAGTAGTTGTTGCAGAGGGAGCAAAGCCAATAGGTGGAGATATTACAGTAAAAGCTGTAAGAAATAAAGGAGAAGGTGTAGATAATAACAAACTTGGAGGTGCAGGAGAAAAAGTTGCTCAGCAACTTCAAGAATTAACAGGATTAGAAGCAAGATGTACAGTACTAGGATATATGCAAAGAGGAGGAAGTCCAACTTCATTTGATAGGGTACTTTCTACTAAATATGGAGCAAAAGCTATGGAACTTGCTTTAGCAGGAAAATTCAATGTACTAACAGTTATAAAAGACGGAAGATTAAACAGTGTTCCATTAGAGGATGTTGTTGGAAATAACAAAAAAATTGGAGCTGTTTCTGGCAATACACCAGAGAGTAACATTAGAAGAGTAAATTTAGATAATGATTTAGTAAAAACAGCAAGAGATATTGGAATAAATCTAGGAGATTAAAAGAAAGGGTGTAACAATGATAGACTTTAAGCAAAAAATAGCAGGACAAATAAGCAAAACAACAAACATACCACAAGAACAAATTATAGAATATATTGAAATACCGGCAGATGAAAAAATGGGAGATTTTTCTTTCCCATGTTTTAAACTAGCAAAAGAATTAAAAAAAGCTCCTCAAATGATAGCACAAGAAATAAAAGACAATATAGAATTTGAAGATGGATTTATGCAAAGTATAGAAGTTGTAAATGGATATTTAAACTTTTATATAATGCCACAAGAGTATATCTCAAATGTATTAACTGAAATTGCAAACAAAAAAGAAAACTATGGAGAGAGCACAGTTGGAAAAGGAAAGAATATAGTAATAGACTATTCAGCGCCAAACATTGCCAAACCATTTCATATTGGACATTTACGTTCAACAGTAATAGGAAATGCTATATATAAAACCTACAAACATTTGGGATACAATTGTACAGGAGTTAACCACTTAGGTGATTATGGAACACAATTTGGCAAATTGATAGAAGGATATAAAAGATGGGGAAACGAATACAATGTTGAAGAAAATCCTATTGATGAGCTTACAAAAATTTATGTTAGAATAAATAACCTTTGCAAAGAAGATGAAGCAGTATTAGAAGAGTGTAGAAATAATTTTAAAAAACTAGAAGATGGTGACGAGTACTGTGTAGAAATATGGACTAAATTTAGAGAACTAAGTTTAAAGGAATTCCAAAAAGTGTATAAATTGCTAGATGTAGAATTTGACTCTTGGAACGGAGAGGCTTTTTATTCAGACAAAATGGGAGAAGTAGTAGATATTCTAAAACAAAAAAATCTATTACAACCTTCTGAAGGAGCAATGGTAGTAAACTTAGATGAGTATGATATGCCACCATGTATTATAGAAAAAACAAATGGATCTACTACATATGCTACACGTGATTTAGCAGCAATTCTTTATAGAGCAAGAACATACGATTTTGACAAAGCTATATATGTAACTTCATATGAACAAATATTACATTTTAAACAAATATTTGAAGTTGCTAAACACTTGAATTTAGACGAGAAATATACAAATGGACTAGTACATGTTCCATTTGGAATGGTACAATTGAAAACAGGTAAAATGTCGACTAGGGAAGGAAATGTTATAAAACTAGAAGATTTGCTAAATGAAGCAATAAGCAGAGTAACACAAATTATGGATGAAAAAAATCCAAATTTAGAAAATAAAGAAGAAATTGCTAAGAAAATAGGTGTTGGAGCGGTTATATTCAATGACTTATACAATAGCAGAATTAAAGATGAAATATTTGACTGGGATGCTATGCTTAACTTTAATGGAGAAACAGGACCATATATGCAATATATATATGTTAGAACTAAAAGCTTACTAGAAAAAGCAGGATATGTACCTGAAATAAATGAAGTTGATTTTTCAAAGTTGACAGATATCTCTTCTTTAAGAGTAATAAAATTAATATACTCTTTTGAAGACATATTAAAACAATCTGCTGAGAAATATGAACCATATATCATAGCAAGATATTTGATAAAATTAGCACAAGCATTTAGTAGTTTCTACAATGAAAATAAAATAATTGGAGAAGAAAAAAATGTTCAAGATGCAAGACTATATCTAACATATGCTACAGGTTTAGTACTAAAAACTGGAGCTAAAATCTTAGGTATCAAAATGCCTGAAAAGATGTAAAATAATATATTGCAAAAATTTTAGATATTATGATATAATTCACAATAAAGATATTTAGTATATAAATAAATATTAGAAAGGACATATAAAATGAGAAAATATTTTGGGACAGATGGCATTAGAAGAATAGCAAATACTGAACTTTCACCAGGTTTAGTTTATCGTGTAGCAAAAGCTGGAGCCTATGTTTTAGCAAAACATTCAGACCATGCACCTACAATTCTAATAGGAAGAGATACTAGAATCTCAGGAACACTAATAGAAAGTGCTATGACGGCTGGATTTCTAAGTTACGGAGCAAATGTAAAAAGTTTAGGAGTAATTCCAACACCAGGAGTTGCATACTTAACTAAAAAACTAAAAGCTGATGCAAGTGTTGTTATTTCAGCATCACATAATACATATGAGTTTAATGGTGTAAAATACTTTAGCAATAAGGGAATGAAAATTCCAGATGAAATAGAAGAAGAAATTGAAGAAATAATGGATTCTGATAAATTAGACGAATTTACAGCTGTTAATGATAAAATAGGTATAGCAGAAGTGAGATCAGATCTTTTAGATGAATATGTATATTTCTTTAGAAAGAACTTTGAAGAAGAGTTTGAAAGTTATGATACAAGTGATTTTGTGGTAGCAATAGATACAGCAAATGGTGCTACATCAGTTGCAGCAGAAAAAGTATTTACAGCACTAGGAATAAAACATTACATTATGAACAATACTCCAAATGGGGTAAACATTAATGAAAATTGTGGTTCAACACATTTAGATATGATAAAAAAATATGTAGTTGAAAACAATTGTAATTTAGGAATTGCTTACGATGGAGATGGAGATAGATGTTTAGCAATTGACGAGAAAGGAAATGAAATTGATGGAGATAGATTGCTAGCAGTTATTTCAAATTATATGAAGAAAAAAGGAACACTAAAAAATGACACTGTAGTTGCAACAGTAATGAGCAATTTGGGTTTAAAAAAATATGCAGAGAATAATAATTTGAATTTAGTACAAACTAAAGTTGGAGACAGATATGTTCTAGAAGAAATGCTTAAAAATGGATATAATATAGGAGGAGAACAATCAGGACATATTATTTTCTTAGATTATAACCCAACAGGTGATGGAATATTAACATCTTTAATGTTAATTAAAGTTATGCTTGAAGAGCAAAAGAAAGCTTCTGAATTATGTGAAATTATAAAGATGTATCCACAAGTGCTTGTAAATGCAAAAGTTTCAAGTGATAAAAAAAATCAATATAAAGAAGATAAGGAAATTCAAGAAGAAATAGAAAAACTTGAAAAAGAATTTGCAGGAAATGGAAGGGTACTGATTAGACCATCAGGAACAGAGCCTTTAATTCGTGTAATGATAGAAGGCGAAAATCAAGAGTACATTAAAGAAAAAGCAGAAAGATTAGCAAAGTTAATTGAGAAAAAATTAAATTAAAATAAAAAATACAAAGGAGGAATTTAAAATGCCAATTATCAATTTTTCAAATCCATTTTCAATTTTTATAGGAGTAGTATTATTTGTACTAGTGTTATATCTTGCAAAAGAAAACAAAAAGGCATGGATTACAGGAGCGATGTTGTTTGCTTTTATTGGATTATTAGTTTTCCATACAATAGAATTTGCATTATTAGGCTCAGATAGTCAAGAAGTATATAAAGCAATAACTATATCAGCAGGAGTTGACTTGTTATTTGTCTTCTTATCATTTATATCATATTTATGGGTAGATGATATGGAAGCAAAAGAAGGAAAAAGAAAAAGTATTGATAATAGTTTAGACTGGTTCTGGAACAAAGTCTAAGCATAATAAGATACGAAGGATATGATGATATAACTGTTGCTATTATCTATGCAACAGTTTCGATTTTATATTAAGAGGGGGAATTTTTATGCCAAAATTTTATTTAACAACACCTATTTATTACCCAAGTGGAAAATTTCATATAGGAACTGCTTATACTACAGCACTAGCAAGCACTATAAAAAGATATAAAAAAGCTAGAGGGTTTGATGTATACATGCTTACAGGTATGGACGAGCATGGACAAAAAGTTCAAAAAGTAGCTGAAGGAAGAGGAAAAACTCCACAAGAGCATGTAGATGAAATGGCTGATGAAGCTAAAAAATTATGGAGCTTGATGGAAATAGAGTATGATGATTTTATTCGTACTACAGAAGAAAGACATACAAAAGTAGTAGAAGAGATATTTGATAGATTAATGGAACAAGGAGATATATATAAATCAGAATATGAGGGTTGGTATTGTATGCCATGTGAAACTTACTTTACAGAAACTCAATTAGTAGATGGAAAATGTCCTGACTGTGGTAGAGAAGTAAAGAAAATGAAAGAAGAGTCATACTTCTTCAATATGAAAAAATATGCAGACAGACTTATAAAATTCTATAATGATAACCCAGACTTTATTTTACCAGAGTCTAGAAAAAACGAGTTGTTTAATAACTTCTTAAAACCAGGATTAGAAGATTTGTGTGTAAGTCGTACAAGTTTTGATTGGGGAGTAAAAGTAAAAAAAGATCCAAAACATGTTGTATATGTTTGGCTAGATGCTTTAACAAACTATATTACAGCACTTGGATATCTATCAGATGATGACAGCTTGATGAAAAAATACTGGCCAGCAGATCTACATATTGTTGGTAAAGATATTATTCGTTTTCACGGACTATATTGGCCAATTTTCCTAATGGCATTAGATTTACCATTGCCAAAGCAAATTTATGCACATGGATTTATTATGATGAAAGATGGTAAAATGTCTAAATCTAAAGGAAATGTTATATATCCAGAACCACTTATTGAACGTTATGGATTAGATGCATTTAAATACTTTATATTAAGAGAAATGTCATTTGGACAAGATGGAACATTTACACCAGAGGGATTTGTAGAAAGATTTAACTTTGATTTATGTAACGACTTAGGAAACCTTTTAAATAGAACTATAGGTATGATAAATAAATACTTTGGAGGAGAAATATCTTCATATCCAGCAGAAGTATCAGAGTTAGATAAAGAACTAGAAGAATTTTCAAACAATTCAATTAAACAAGTAGAAGAGCAATTTGACACATATCATATTAGCAATGCTATTACTGAAACATGGAATTTAGTTTCTAGAACAAATAAATACATTGATGAAACTGCACCATGGGTATTGTTTAAAGAAGAAAAGACAGAAGAGCTAAAATCTGCAATGTATCATTTGGTAGAAAATCTACGTAGAATAGCTATACTAATCAATCCATATATGAAACATACTTCAGAAAAAATGTTAAATCAACTTAATATTCCAGAAGAATTAAGAACATGGGATAGTTTAGCAGATTATGATAAACTTGTTAATATTAAAGTTACAGATAAACCAGAAGTATTATTTGCAAGATTAGAAACAGAACCAGAAATTGAAGTTATTAAGGAAATGATGAAATGAAAGAAATTGTTGTTATAAACGGAAGTGGTGGAGTTGGAAAAGATACTTTTGTACAATTTTGTGGAGAGTATACTTCTATAATGAACATATCTTCTGTAGATAAAGTAAAAGAAGCAGCAAAAGTTCTTGCAGGATGGAATGGAGAAAAAGACGAAAAGTCTAGAAAATTCTTATCAGATTTAAAAGAACTTGGTATTGAATATAATGATGCTCCATTTAAATACATTTCTAATATGGCAGAAGAATTTAAAAACTCTGATAAACAAATAATGTTCGTGCATATTAGAGAATGTGAAGAAATTGAAAAATGTAAGCAGTGCTTAAATGCTAAAACTTTGCTTATTACAAATAAGAATGTTGCTGCAATAAACACAAATGTCTCTGATAGAGATGTAAATAAATATGAATATGATTATCATATAAACAATGATGGAACATTAGAAGAATTAAAACAAAAAGCAAAAGAATTTGTTGAAGAACTAAATTAGAACATAAAAACTCCTTTTTTCATACTATATGAAAAAAGGAGTTTTATAAATAATATGGAAAACAAAGTAAAAATAAACATTGCTGAAAAGCAATTATATTACAAAGGAGAAGTAATATTAAAGTATACTATAAAATATCCAGAGATAACGCAAAGCCAATATGATATTGGAAAACAAAGATTTAATCATATAAATAGACAAGAAGCATTAAAATTAAAAGAGTTTGCAGAAGGAGAATTGTATAACCAAGCAAAAGAAACATATGATTATAACAAACAACAAGGATATCCAATTATGATATATGAACTATATAGAGAAACAACAGTAACATACAATAATGATAAACTAATAAGCTTATATTTTGATGATTATACATTCACAGGTGGAGCACATGGCTCAACTGTGAGAAACTCACAAACTTGGGATTTGGAACATGCTTATCAAATACCATTACAAGCATTTTTTAGAAAAAATCCAAACTATCAGATAGATATAGTAAAAGAAATAAATTCACAAATAGCAAAACAGATTGAAGCTGGAACAGGTGTATATTTTCCGGAGTATTGCCAATTGGTATTAGAAACCATAAACTTTGATAGCTATTACTTGACACCAAAAGGAATAGTAATATATTTTCAACAATATGACATAGCACCATATTCAAGTGGATTACCAGAATTTGTGATAAAAATTTAAAATAAATTAAAAAGTTATTAATTAAGTATAGAGCGGGTGGCATGAGCCACCCATTTATTTTGAACAGACTACTTCTACTGAAGCAAAGAGAACTCTGTCTAATAGTACGAAATTTTATTGAAAAAATAGTAATAAATATTGACTAATTTAATAAGAATGTATATAATGGTTTCGAAAACTAGATAACGTAGTTTGAAGAATATCAAACTATGTTATATGAAGGGAATAGTGAATATGGGAAAGATAAAAGAATTAAAATACTATGATGTTCAAAAAGTAGGAACTATCAAAGAACTACTTGAAATAGCTGTAGAACAAGCAGGTGACAAAATTGCTTTCAAATATAAAGATGAAAAGGGAAAAGTAATAGATGTTACATATAAAGAGTTTCAAAAAGATACATTTGAATTAGGAACAGCATTAAATTCTATAAACATGGCAGACAAACATATTGCAGTAATAGGCGAAAATAGTTACAAATGGGTTACTGTGTATTTAACAGTATTAAAGAGCAAAGGAGTAATAGTTCCAATTGACAAAGAACTACCAGTATGCGATATTATCAATGTTTTAAATGACAGTGATAGTGAAGTTTTATTCTATGCAAAAAAATATGAAAAAAATATTGACGAGATAGCTGAAAAAGCACCAAATGTAAAATATTTTATAGGATTCAGCACAGAAAAAACAGAAGGAAATAGATTATCATATAATGAGTTCAAAGCAGAAGGTAAAAAGCTTTACGAAGGTGGAGACAAAACTTATGCTGAAATGATAACAGATCATAATAACCTAAAAATGCTTGTTTATACTTCAGGAACAACAGGAATGGCAAAAGGTGTAATGCTATCAGAGCATAATCTAATAAGTATAGTATATTATGGACTAAGAGTTTCAACAGTATATGATAGATGTTTATCAGTTTTACCATATCACCATACATATGAAGCAGTTGCAGGAATTTTGGTATCATTACATCATCATTCAACAATATGTATAAATGATAGTTTAAAAGCAGTACTTAAAAACTTGCAATTATATAAACCAGACTATATATATGTAGTACCGGCCTTTGTAGAACTATTTTATAAAAAAATATGGTCAAATGCTAAGGAAAGTCACAAAGACAAAATATTAAAAGTAATGATGATAGTAAGCAATGGTCTTAGAAAAATAGGAATAGATTTAAGAAAGAAATTCTTCAAATCAATTCATGATGCATTTGGAGGAAATCTAAGAAAAATAGTAACAGGTGGAGCAGCTGTAAGACCTGAACTGGGAAAGTTCTTTGACACAATAGGAATAGACTTAATTAATGGATATGGAATAACAGAATGTTCACCTTTAGTTAGCGTTAATATGGACTATTGTAATGATTGTTCAACAGTAGGTTTTCCACTAGAGTGTGTAGAAATAAAACTTGAAGATGTAACACCAGAAGGCGACGGAGAAATTTGTGTAAAAGGCGATATAGTTATGCTTGGATATTACAAAAATCCAGAGAAAACTGCAGAAGTACTACAAGATGGTTGGTTTAGAACAGGTGACTACGGAAGAATAAATGATAAGGGCCAATTGATGATTACAGGAAGAAAGAAAAACTTAATTGTTCTAGATAATGGAAAAAATGTATTCCCAGAAGAAATTGAGAACTATATTATGAGAATACCTTATGTTCAAGAAGTAGTAGTATCGGGAGTTAAAGACGAATGTGGTAGCGAAGTAAGATTATGTGCAGAAGTATTTTTAAACGAAGATAAATTAAAAGAATTAGATATAAAAGATGCAGAACAAACTTTAAAGAAAGATATTGCAAAAGAGTGTTCAATATTACCAATGTACAAGAGAATAGGAAAAGTAGTAATTAGAGATAAAGAATTTGCAAAAACCACTACTAATAAAATTAAGAGATAAATTAAAGAATAATTGCCTTGGAGCAATTATTCTTGTATAAAAAGGGGAAAATAAAGAGTGGAACAAGAAATTTATAAAGAAAAGGAAATAGCTAACTTTCATATTCCAAGATGGGAAGAATTGCCTAATTTAGATTTATATGTGGATCAGGTAATATGCTTTTTAGATGATGCTTTATCAAATTATGCAAGTAAAGAAAAAGAAGGACATGTTATAACTAAAAGTATGATTAACAACTATGTTAAACATACGGTGATAAAACCTGCAATAAATAAAAAATATAACAAAGAACATATTGCAAACCTATTTGTTATATGTATTTTAAAACCTTTATACAGTATAAATGATATTGCAACCATGATAAAATCAGCAACAAAAACTATTCCAATGCAAATAATATATAACAATTTTTGCAATGAGTTAGAAGATGCGATTAGTGCTATATTTGCAGGTAAGGAATATATCCCAGAAGAGCAAACTACTTTTGATAAATATGTCTTAAAAAGAGTAGTATATTCTTTTGCTAATAAGTTGTATACTGATAAAATATATTTAAATAAATTTTAAAATAAAGACAAGAGTAAGCAACAAATTATTCTTGTCTTTTAAAATATATTTATTTGCTAAAAAATATTGCCAATTAAAATATTTAAATATATAATTAGTTAAACAAAGGAGGGGTAAGTTTGAAAAACACAAAAGTGGCTTTAATTGTAATAGCAATAATAGTTTTGTTTATTATTTTACCTTTGGTGATTGATACATTAGAAGATAGTGGCTTAATAAATAGTAAAATAAGCAAATCTAGATATACATTTAATATAATTGCGAGCCAAGAGAATGAAGATTTAGAAGAAGTAATACAAAATTATGCAAGAACCAAGAATTACAATGTAAATATTGAATATGCCGGAACAATAGACATAATGGATAAATTAAACAGTGGTGAAAAATATGATGCTGTGTGGATTTCAAATTCTATATGGCTTTATATGTTAGATAGTGATGTCAAGGTTTCAAATTCAAAATATACGAGCGTAAATCCGATAGTATTTGGTATAAAAAAATCAAAAGCTAAAGAGTTAGGTTTTACTAATAAGACTGTAAAAACTAAAGATATAGTAAATGCAATTTCTAATGGAAAATTAAAATTTAGTATGTCAAATCCAACAAGCACTAATAGTGGTGCATCAGCATATTTAGGATTTCTATATACACTAGCTGGAAACCCAGAAGTGTTGAAAAAAGAAAATTTACAAAATGAAAAATTAGTTAAAAGTCTAACTACATTATTTACTGGATTGGAAAGATCATCTGGAAGTGAAGATTTCTTAGAAGAGTTATTTCTTAATGGAAACTATGATGCAGTAGTTACTTATGAATCTTCAATTATAAATATAAACAAACAACTACAACAACAAGGAAAAGAAACTTTATATGCAATATACCCTGTAGATGGAGTTTCAATATCAGACTCACCATTTGCTTATATTGATAATAAAAATGAAAGAGCAAAAGAAATATTTTTAGACTTGCAGTCTTATATATTAAGTAATGAAGGACAAAAATTATTACAAGAAAAAGGAAGAAGAACATGGTATGGTGGTGTTAATTCTAATGTAGATAAAAGTATATTTAACCCAGACTGGGGAATTGATACTACTAAATACATTTCACCTGTTAAGTATCCAAGTACAGAGGTAATAAAACTAGCTCTTAACTTATATCAAACTGAGTTAAGGAAACCAGTACATGTTGTATTTTGCTTGGACTATTCTGGAAGTATGAATGGAAGTGGTTATAGAGAGCTAATGAATGCAATGAACTATATTTTATCAGATGAAGCAGCAAATGATTTTTTGCAATTTTCAAAAAAAGATAAAATAGACATAATACCATTTAGTGGAACAGTAATGCAATCTTATAGTACAGATAATGGTGAGGAAACAGAACAATTATTGGAAAATATAAAGAGAATTTCACCTAGTGGTACCACAGCTCTTTATCCGGCAGTAATAGAAGCTTTGATGAAACTAAGCGAAGAGGACTTAGAAAAATATAATGTTTCAATAATTGCAATGACTGATGGACAAGCAAATGTAGGAACATTTTCAGAACTTAATTCAATGTATAGTAGAAATGGAAAATCAATACCAATATATTCTATAATGTTTGGAAGTGCTGCGAAAAGACAATTACAAGATATGGCAACATTAAGTAATGGAAAAGTTTTTGATGGAAAACAAGATTTGAAGAGAGCATTTAAAGAAGTAAGAGGATATAATTAAAAGAAGAGGTATAAAACGTGAAGAATTCAACAATTGTATCTGCAATAGTGCGGTGGAGCATTTTTTGCAGTTCCATATTTAGGACTATCAATAGGTTTGCTACCATCACTAGTAATAGGAGCTAGTGCTTTTGGAGCAGGAGAACTTATATTAAGTAAAACCGAGAAAACAAAACAAGAAAAATTAAATATATATGAAGCTTTAAATGAAGCTAAAAATACAAATACCAAAATACAAAAAATGGTTTCTCAAGTAGAAAATTCTGAGTTAGCTAAAAATATATCAGAAATACATGTTACGGTATCAAAAATAATTGAGACAGTAGAAAAGAAACCAGATAGTTACAAAAAGATGAATAACTTTTTTAACTATTATTTGCCAGTAACTATAAATATATTAACAAAATATGATGAAATTGAAAATCAAAAGTTAAATACAGAAGACAGCAAAAAGTTTATGGAATCAACACAAAAAATGGTTAAGAAAATAAATGAAGCTTTTAAAAAGCAACTGTCAAATTTATACCAATCTGATATGATAGATACTGACGCAGAAATAAAAGTGTTTGATACAATGTTAAAATCAGACGGTTATGATGTAGATGATAATGATTTTAAAATTTAATAAAGGAGGAGAAAATAGTGAGTAAAAAACAAATTATAGGGCTCGTAATATTTTTAGTTCTAATATTAATAATAGTTGGAATTAAATTTATGGGAGATAAAAAGGACTCAGTATCAGGCAAAGATCTAACAACAGTATATGTAGCAACAGGTGGAGGAAAAGAAGGATTTATTGCAAATGAAAAAGTAGTAAATATCATGGAAAACAAGTATAGATTAAATGTTGTTTATGATTCATGGAGTAATGGAAAATTAATCAAAAATCCATTAGTAAGAGAAGATGGAACCACTAAATATGATGCAATGTTCTGTTCTGATCAAAGATTTTATGATTATTATAAATTATCTCCAAACAAATCAGAAGGAGAAGCAGACAGATACAGAGTTTTAAATGGTGGGCTAACTTTAAATACTCCAATAGTAATATACAGTTGGGGAGAAGTTGTTGATGCTTTAGAAAAAGAAAAAATAGTAACTCAAAAAGATGGAGTATACTATATAACAGATATGCCAAAGCTTTTAAACTATATATTAACAGGCAAAAAATGGTCTGACATAGGATTAAAGCAATTATATGGAAATATAAATGTTGCTTCAACAGACCCTGTTACATCATCACCAGGGGCAACATATTATGGACTATTATTATCAATAATGTGTGAGAGCTCAATAAATAGCAAAAATTTACAAACTAATTTACCAAAATTAAAAGAATTCTATGAGAAGTCTGGATACATGAATAATACACCAGCAGATTTGTTTGAAAAATATTTAAAAACAGGTATGGGTGGAGAACCTATGATAGTTGACTATGAAAAAAGTATAATTGAATTTGCAAACTCAAATCCAGAAGGTTTTGAACAAGTAAAAAAGGACATACGTATATTATACCCAACTCCAACAATATGGAATTCACATTGTATAGCAACTTTTGATGAAAACGGAAATCAGTTCTACCAAGCGTTTGAAGATAAAGAAATTCAACAAGTTGCATGGTCTGAATATGGATTTAGAACTGGTATTACAGGTGGAAATTATGATGTTTCTGGATTAGAAATAGGAATTCCACAAAATATAACAAGTACAGTAACAAGCTTAAAGATGGATGTTTATAATCAGTTGATTGAATATTTAAAAAAATAAAATAAAAGGAGATTAAAAAATGGAAGAATTAGAATTAAAGGTTAATAAAGAATTAGATAAAACTGAGGTAGAGAGCTTAGCTCAAGAATCAAAGAAAGTAACAGATGAAAAAATTGAAAAGTCATTAAATTATGATTTACTATCACAAGAAGAAAAAGATGCAATAGAAGAATTTAATAAAAAAATAAATGTTGAGGATGCTACACAAATATTACAATATGGAGCAAAAGCTCAAACTAAAATATCACAATTTTCTGATAGTGTATTAGAAGATGTAAAAACAAGAAGCACAGGAGAAGTAGGTGATTTACTAGCAGACCTTGTTGGTGAAATAAAATCATTTGACTCTGATATAGCTAATACAAATAAAACTGGATTAGGAAAATTATTTACTAGTGTAAAAAAACAATTAGAGAAACTAATAGCTGGATATGAAAAAATTGAAGTAAATATAGACAAAATTGAAGCAAGTCTAGAAAAACACAGATTGCAAATGTTAAAAGACATTACAATATTTGATACAATGTATGAAAAAAACTTAGAATATTTTAAAGAGTTGTCTTTATACATTATTGCGGGTGAAAAGAAAATTGAAGAATTAAGAAATGTAACTTTACCCGAATTACAAAAGAAAGCACAAGAATCAGGGGAACAACTTGATGCACAAAAAGTAAATGATATGGAGAATATGATAAATAGATTTGAAAAGAAAATATATGATTTAAAAACAACAAGAATTATATCTATTCAAATGGCACCACAAATTCGTTTACTACAAAACAATGAAGCAGAACTTGTAGAAAAAATTCAAGGATCTTTAACAAATACAATTCCATTATGGAAAAACCAAATGGTATTAGCATTAGGAATAAACAATGCTAAACAAGCAATTGGAGCACAAAAAGCTGTTACAGATTTAACAAATAGTATGCTACAAAAGAATAGCGAAATATTAAAACAAGGTTCAATAGAAATTGCAGAGGAATCAGAAAGAGCAATTGTTGATGTTGCTACATTACAAAAAACTAATAAAGATATAATTGATACATTAGATCAAATTATACAAATTCACGAAAATGGTAGAGCAAAACGTCAAGAAGCTGAGGTAGAGCTTGCAAATATTGAAAAAGAATTAAAAGAGAAAATGATAGAATTAAAAGTTAAATAATTTGTCAATTGAGAGGAATATATGGATACTAAACAATTTTTTAAAGATGTATATGAAGATTTCTTTGGAGTGGAAAAAATTAAAGCTGAGAATGAAAAATTAGCAAAAGAATTAGGATTAAACCAAGATTATCCTACAATTGAATTAAATAAGCAAGACGAAACAAAAGAAGAACTAACAGAAGAAAAAATAAAAGAAACAAAAGATGAATTTATGTTAAAGTCTTTTGAAAAGTTAGAAAAACTATACATTACAGAACAATCAAAAAATACTCTTAAAAAAATTATTGAATATATGAGAAAATATAGTGAAGGAATAGAAAAACAATACATTCCATTTAATATGTGCATTTATTCAAACAATAAAGAAACTATATATGGAATTATTGATATAATAAGTGACGCAGTTACATTTTTCTCATATATAAAAAGAGGAGCTACTATTGAAACATCTTTCTATAACTTAGAAAAGCCAGAACAAATTAACGAGATTTATAGCAAAGAAAATAATGTAATTGTATTGAGAGATTTTGAAGGACTTTCAGCAAAAGAAAAAGAATTTAAAGATAGATTTTTGCATAATATGAAAGAAAAGCTGGAAGAAAATCAAAAAGACTTTTTAACTATATTGATTTCAAAAACACCTGAAACAATTGAACAGGCAATGCAATCAGATATGATTGAAAAATATTTTGAATTTAAAATTGAATCAACTAATATGGATGTACAAGATGTTTATCAAGAAGTATTAAGTAAATTAAAAGAAAGTAGTCAAATAACAGATGAAGCATCAATTAAATTGTTAGACTATATTGCTGCAACATATCCAAAAACAGATTTATCATTTCCAGAGTATAGAGATAAATTGTGCAATAAGATATTATTTAGTAAAGAAAAAGAAATAACAGAAAATGATTTACCAAAATACGAACAAGAAAAATCTATGAACGAAATATTTGCAGATCTAAATAATCTTGTGGGACTAGAAAATATAAAACAAGTATTAAAAGATTTAGTAGATTTAATAGAACTAAAAAATAAAACTAAAGATGACTTAAAAATCAAAGACATAAATTTACACATGGTATTTTTAGGAAATCCAGGAACAGGTAAAACAACTGTTGCAAGAATTATTGCAGAAATGTTATATAATTTAAAATATATAAAACAAAATAAATTAATTGAAGTATCAAGCAAAGATTTGGTCGCAGAATATGTTGGACAAACTGCACCAAAAACAATGGCTGTTATTGAAAGAGCTTTGGGCGGAGTGCTATTTGTAGATGAAGCATATTCACTTGCATCTGAAGAAGGAAGTGGAAATTCATTTAATAAAGAAGCTATTGCAACACTTATACAGGCAATGGAGAATTATAGAGATAATTTAGTTGTAATTTTTGCTGGATACACAAAAGAAATGCAAGCATTTTTAAATGCCAACTCAGGTATAGTTTCTAGAATTGGTTATACATTAGATTTTAAAGACTATACATCTGAAGAATTATTAAAAATCTTTGAAGGAATGGTTAAAAAAGCAGGATTTAGTATTACTAAAGAAGCGTGTGATGAAGTAGTAAAGGTAATAGACAAATATAGAAATACTAAAAACTTTGGAAATGCAAGATTTGCAAGAAACTTATATGAAAAAACAATAATAAAACATGCATCAAATACTAGAGGAAAGAAAGCCAAGAAAGATCTAAAAACAATTGTAAAAGAAGATATAAGTACAGATAATTTATAAATGAAAAGGAGCCAAGATTTAATAATTTTGGTTCTTTTTTATTGTATTAAAATTATTTGAAATTTCTATTAAAAACCATTGACAATTGAATATACATTCAACTATAATATATTCAAAGTTGAGTAAATATTCAACTATACTTACATATAATAAAACTAAGGAGGAAATAGTATGTCTAGAAATGAATTCATTTGTGATTGTAATGCAATACATCAAGAAGTAGTAGAAAGTACTAAAAAGCAAATGTTAAATGATGAGGATTTGTTTAACAATTTAGCAGAGTTTTTCAAAATATTAGGAGATACTACTAGAGTTAAAATATTATCAGCTTTAGATAAAAATGAAATGTGTGTATGTGACATTGCGAATGTTTTAAGTATGAGTAAATCTTCAATTTCACATCAATTAGGAACATTAAGAAGAAGTGGAATTGTAAAATGTAAAAGAGTAGGTAAAGAAGTATTTTATATGCTTGATGATGAACATGTAAAAAAAGTATTTGAAATCGGTGCAGAGCATATTGAACACAGAATATAGTGTTTTATAAAAAGGAGATTATATTATGAAAAAAGAAATTATAAAGATTTTAACATCATTAGTATTACTTTTAATAGCATTACTAGTGCCAATTGATAATCAAATAATAAAAATTACCATATATGTAATTGCGTATTTAGTAGTTGGATTTGAAGTTTTAAAAGAAGCAATAGAAAACATTTTTAAAGGAAAAGTATTTGATGAAAACTTTTTAATGACAATAGCTACAATAGGTGCTTTTGCTATTGGAGAATACCCAGAAGCTGTTACTGTAATGTTACTTTATCAAGTGGGAGAAACATTTCAAGATTATGCAGTTGATAACTCTAAAAAATCAATAGAGAATTTAATGAATATTAGACCAGATTTTGCAAATGTTTTAAGAGAAAATGCTGAGATAAAGGTTAACCCTGAAGAAGTAAAAGTTGGAGAAATAATTATTGTAAAACCTGGGGAGAAAATACCTCTTGATGGTAAGGTTATAGAAGGAGAGTCAATGCTAGATACAACAGCATTAACAGGAGAATCAGTTCCTAGAAAAGCAAACACAGGAGATAATGTTTTTAGTGGATGTATAAACCAAACTGGAGTATTAAGAATTCAAGTAAATAAAGAATTCGGAGAATCAACTGTTAGTAAGATACTAAATTTAGTTGAAAATGCAGAAGACAAAAAATCTAAATCTGAAAACTTTATTACTAAATTTGCAAAATATTATACTCCAGTAGTTGTAATATTAGCAGTAATTATAGCTATTGTACCACCAATTGTTATAAAGGAAGCAAGCTTTACAGAATGGTTATATAGAGCATTATCATTTTTAGTTGTATCTTGTCCATGTGCACTAGTTATTTCAATACCTTTAAGCTTTTTTGCAGGAATAGGTGGAGCATCTAAAATAGGAGTTTTAATCAAAGGTGGAAACTATTTAGAAGCTTTAGCAAATGTTAATACAGTTGTTTTTGACAAAACAGGAACACTTACAAAAGGTGTATTTGAAGTTCAAAAAGTAGAAGAAGTGGGAGCATCTAAAAGAGATATTATAAAATATTCGGCTTATGCAGAAAATTATTCAAATCATCCAATTGCAGTATCAATTAAAAAAGCATACAACGAAAAGATAGATGAAAAATTGATTTCAGATATAAAAGAAATATCTGGAAAGGGAATAAGTGTAAAGATTGAAAACAAACAAGTATTAGTTGGAAATGAAAAACTAATGCAAGAAAGTAATATTGAATATACAAAATGTAATGAAATAGGTACAGTAGTATATGTAGCAATTGAAAATAAATATGCTGGGTATATACTTATATCAGACGAGATAAAAGAAGATTCATTTAAAGCAATAAAAGAATTAAAAGATAATAAAAAACAGACAATAATGCTTACAGGGGACAAAAAAGAAGTAGGAGAAGATGTTGCTAAAAAATTAGGAATAGATAAAGTCTATACTGAGTTACTACCAGATGGAAAAGTAAAAAAAGTAGAAGAGCTTATCAAACAAAAAAACGGAACACTTGCATTTGTTGGAGATGGAATAAATGATGCACCAGTACTTGCATTATCAGATATAGGAATTGCAATGGGAGGTCTTGGAAGCGATGCAGCAATAGAAGCAGCAGATATAGTAATAATGACAGACGAACCATCTAAAATAAATAAAGCTATTAAGATTTCTAAAAAAGCAATGAGAATTGTTAAACAAAATATTGTATTTGCAATTTCAATTAAAGCATTAGTATTAGTTTTAAGTGCAGTAGGAATTGCCACAATGTGGGAAGCAGTTTTTGCAGATGTTGGTGTTTCAGTAATTGCAGTATTAAATGCTATTAGAATATTAAAGAAATAATTGAAAATTATGTAAATTTAGTGTATAATATATATGTATTTCAAATTGAAATAATATGAAAGGTAAGGAATAGTTATGAACGACAAGCTGAACAAATACATCCAAATCCTCGCCGCAACTGCAACAATAATTACTGCAGTAACTACTATTCTTACATCCGTTCAGGGGCTTCTTTGCAAACCTGAAGAAAATAATATAGGATAGTGAGAGTAAAAAAGCGGGAAGAGTAATCTCTTCCCGCTTCTAATTTTTTATTAATGTTATATAACATAAAAGAATATACAGAAAAATTGTAATGTACTTGCAACTATACAAGCAATGTGAAATACAGAGTGCATCCATTTGTGTTTTTTACCAAGTCCATAAAAAATTGCTCCAATTGTATATACAAGTCCACCAGCTAATAATAAAATAAATCCTTTCATAGTTAGTAATTCTATAATTACATTTATTTTAAATATAATACACCAACCAAGTAATATGTAGCATATCATAGAAAAAACTTTATATCTTTTTAAATCTATTGAATTAAGTACAATTCCTAATATTGATAATCCCCAAACAATTCCAAATAGCGTCCAGCCAGTAGCTGTATCATATTCTCTTAACGTGCATAAAGCAAATGGAGTATAAGTTCCAGCTATAAGAATAAATATAGAGCAGTGATCAATTATTTGAAAAACTTTTTTAGCCGTACGATTAGGGTTCAAGCCATGATATATACTTGACATAGTGTATAATAAAATTAAAGATACACCATAAATTGAGGTAGAAACTATACCATAAACATTGTGATGTAATGCTGAAAATATAACACATAAAGCAAGAACAGCAATACCGAGTGCACCGCCGACAATATGTGATACCATATTAAAAATTTCTTCACCTTTTGTATATGTTGGCAATACTCTGTCAGCTAATTTTACTCTATGCATACTATCCCTCCAATTCAATAATTTTTTTTAGTTCTTCATTTCTTTTTATTTTATTTGTAGTAGTTTTTATTAAAGGTTCTTTAGTTAAAACAAGATGTTTTATATATTTGTACATAGGAAGAGTTTTATTTATTTCTTTAATTTCATTCCAAATAATATCTTTTAGTTCTTGTTCAGTTGCATTAGGGTATTTAGACTTAGTAACGGTTTCGTTATATACTACTTCAACAGAGACTTTAACATCATTACTATCTTGAGCATCTGGAAGACCATAAACAAAACATTCTTCAACTTCATCTAATCTATTTATTAAAATTTCTAATTCCTCAGGAAATACTTTTTTACCATTTTTTAAAACGATTAAATCTTTTTGTCTACCAGTGATAAATAAGTAACCATCATCATCTATATAACCTAAATCACCAGTGTGGAACCAGCCATCTTTTAATACTTCATTTGTTTGTTCTTCATTTTTATAATATCCAAGCATAACATTTGGCCCTTTAACAATTATTTCACCAATACCATTTGCATCTTTATTATTAATTTTTACATCAAGACTTCCCATAGGTATTCCAACAGAACCTTCTTTTACACAAGTATCATTTTCAGCAGATATAACAGGAGAGGTTTCAGTTAATCCATAACCTTGAACTAAATGAATACCAATTGAGTTAAACCATTTACCAACTCTTTTATCAAGAGGGGCACCACCTGAAATAACAAATCTCATATTTCCACCAAGAGCATCAATAAGTTGTTTAAAAACTTTTCTTCTAATATCAATATGAAGTTTTAACAAGAAATTGCTTAGCTTAATCATAAAGTTTATAAGCCTAGTTTTACCTTGTTTTTCAACTTCTTTCATAATAGTAGAATACATTTTATCTATTAAAACAGGAACACCAACAAAAACTGATACTTTATATTCCTTTAGGTTTTGCTGAATATATCTTAAACCATCAGGAAATACCGTTTTCACACCAGAAGCTAACATTACAAGCATACCAGTTGATCCAAAAATATGATGATATGGCAAAAATGCAATATTTACATCAGCACTATAAAAAGTTTCAACTAATTGCATATCATATATATTTGTTGCAATTCCATTTTGATTAAGCATAACAGCTTTAGATTTAGAAGTTGTACCGGATGTAAAAAGCAAAATACTCATAGCAGAAGGATTAACTTTATAATTTATATATTCTGAATAACCAGCTTCAATAGCTTTTTTTCCATCATCAATTAGGTCATAGAAATATAAAAAGCCAGGAAGTTTAGAAAAACAGATAAAATGTTTAATATTTGTCTTTCCAGAATTTTTAATTTCTTCTATAATATCTTTTAGTTTTTCATCAAAAACTATTGATTCGACTTCACTTCTAATTAAAGAATCTTCAAGTTCTCCAATTTGCAATCCTTTATCTAAAGGAACAGAAACAATCCCTCCAAGTAAGTTACTTAAATGTGCAACAGCCCATTCATAACAATTATGTCCCACAACAGCAGAACGTTTACCTTGTAGACCTAATTTATATAAAGAAGTACCGAAATAATTAATATCTTCCAATAAATTAGTATAAGTGTGATTTATATATTCAACTTCTTTGCCCTTTTTTATCTTTGTTGTAAATGCTATATTATCAGCATAAGTATTGGCCGAATGATATAACAAATCCTTAATATTATCAAATTTTATAACAGTTTGTTCTTTTTTCATTTGCACTCTCCTATAAATAATATACTAAACTAGAATATGTAGTTTAGAAAACTATTATACATTAAATAAGTAAATAGGTCAAGACTCTTGGGTATGCAAAAATATATTGATAAAAATAAATTTAAGTATTGATTTTAAATTATGCTTATAATATAATGACAGTAATTAAAGAACAAATGAAAAGAGGGATTTTATATGGAAAAGAAAAAAATGAAATTATGGCCAAAAATAGTTTTAGGAGTTTTAGCAGTAGTTATAGTACTATTAACAATTATAGTTATGGTTAATAACAGTATTATCAACAAAATTGTTGCAAAGCAAAAAGAAAATGTAAATAGGCAAAATTACTCATATACAGTACAATCAAATTCGTCAGAAAATACAATGACTAAAATTTATTACAAAGATGGAACAAGAATCTATGTAATACAAAATAATGATAGAAGTGCAATTATGTGGAGCGATTCTAATACAAAAGAAATGATAGCTATGGTTCCAAATACACTAAAAGCTACAATTGAAAAGTATGATGGTTATGATTTAGCAAGTATTCCATATTTACTTGATGAAGCTATGAGCAGAATTTTAAAATTTTCATCAATTATAACTTCAGATACAGTAAATGGAGAAGAATGCTATAAAGTAAGCAGTTTAGGACAAAAACTTTGGTTTAGTAAATCTACAGGAATGATTGTAAAGGAAATGAATGGTACAGTAGTTAAAGATGGAAAAGAAATGAGTTATGTATCAGAATTTAAGGATTGGAAATTCAATCAATTAACAGATATAGATGTTACAAGACCAAATTTAATAGGTTATGAAGTTACAAATAATCAATAATCAATTAAAAGCAAATAACTAGAAAACTAGTTGTTTGCTTTTATCACATTACATATCAAAAAGACATATTATGTAATGTGAGGTGAATAAATTGGATTGGTTTGAAACATTAAACCCAGTAACTCAAGCATTATTAGCAACAACGTTTACCTGGGGAGTAACAGCATTAGGAGCTCTTGTAGTTTGCTTTTTTAAAGAAGTAAACAGCAAAATACTAAATACAATATTAGGCTTTAGTGCAGGAGTAATGATTGCAGCAGCATTTTGGTCTTTATTAGAACCATCAATTGATTTATCACAAGAACTTGGATACATAGCATGGGCATTACCAGCTATTGGTTTTATTACAGGTGGATTGTTTGTGCTGATATCAGATAAGTTCTTGGATAAAATGCTAAAAAATAGAAAAAGCATAGGTGGTAAAGGATCATTAAAGAGAAGCATACTTTTAATAGCAGCAATTACCATTCACAATATACCAGAAGGGATGGCAGTTGGTGTAGCTTTTGGAGGAATAGCAAGTGGAGTGCCAGGAATGACACTAATTGGTGCAGTTATGTTAGCACTTGGTATAGGAATACAAAACTTTCCAGAAGGTGCGGCTGTATCATTACCACTTCGTACAGAAGGATATTCGAGATTTAAAAGCTTTATGATTGGGCAGGCATCAGCTTTAGTTGAACCTGTATCAGCTGTGATAGGGGCAATACTTGTAATGTATATAAGAAGTATGTTACCATTTTTACTTGCTTTTGCAGCAGGAGCAATGATAATAGTAGTTGCAAGAGAGCTTTTACCAGAATCAATAATTGGTAACAAAAACTTATCAACCTTTGGATTGATTTTTGGTTTTGTTTTAATGATGGTATTAGATGTTGCACTAGGATAAAATGTTAGAATTTCAAGAGTTTAGTTGTACGACTCTTGAAATTTTTAATTGATAAAAATTTTAACAAAACTATTGAATTTTTTTTAATTTTATATTATCCTAATAACAGTACAAATCTAAAGAAAAGTATAGAAAGAGGCACAAAATATGATAAAAGTTAAAACTCTTGCAGGAGTAGAGAGAGAGAGAGAGAGAGAGAGAGAGAGTTACAACTTTAATAAATAACAAACAAGCTAAGAGATTAGCTTTATTAAGCATATTAAAGACAGGCACTAAACATAAAAAATGTTTAGTAAGCCTGTCTTTTTGTGTTTCTTATACAAGTTGAAGACTAAAAGGAGGTGAAAGTGAAAAATGAATTTGGAAAAATTAAAACAAAAACAAATGAAATTAAAAAGAGGAGGTAAAAAAATTATGAAAATAGGAATGAAACGAGAAAGGGGTATTACTTTAATAGCACTAGTGGTTACAATAGTGGTACTCTTAATATTAGCAGGAGTGAGTATAAATGCATTATTTGGAAATAATGGGATAATAGAAAAGGCAAAAGAAGCACAAAATAAAATGGATAAAGCTACAGAGAATGATCAAAAAGAAATCAATGAATTAACTAATTGGCTAGATAATCAAGTAAATGGAACCACAGGTGGAGGCACAACGGGAGAAGATGACAATCCATCAACAACACCTAAAATCTCAAGATTAATAGGAACAGTAGTAGATAAAAACACAAAAGCAGAAGATGCATATGGAAATAAAATAACAATACCAAAAGGATTTAAAGTATTGGCACATGGAACTGAAGCAGGTTCAGCAACATATACTTATAGTGGAGATAATATTCCAGCAGTACAAGACGGAATAGTAATAGAAAATGGAACAGATGGAAATCAATTTGTATGGGTACCAGTAGGAACAATAAAAAATAAAAACAACACAACAAATACAATAACACTTGGAAGATATGAGTTTGACAGTAACACGGGAGCACTAAAATCAAACACGCCAGTACAAGTTGCATCAGTAGAGAATTGTACACAAGAAGTTACAATAAATACTAATTATAAAGAATTAAGTGTATTTAGAGCAGGAAATTCAGCTACAGATTCAACAGCTCAAAATGCTACAGCAAGAAATTTAGAAGAATTCATATCAACAACCTTAGCAAATGGAGGATATTATATAGCACGATTTGAAGCAAGTGGAACAGCATCAAAAATAACTTCAAAATATAATCAAACAGTATTAGGTAATATAACACAACCAAATGCAGCAAAAGCAGCAAGAGAAATGTATGGAGAAATAAAAGAAAATAATAAATTGGTATATGCAAGTGATTTAGTAAATAGTTATGCATGGGATACAGCAATAATATTTATACAAACATACTCAGGGAAAACAGATTACGCAAGTCATAATGAAAGTAAAACAACGAAAGCATTTACAGCAACAGGAAAAAATAATGACAAATATTGTAATATATGGGATATGTCAGGAAATGCATATGAATGGACAACAGAATACTCTACCTACTCTTTCGATAGCTACTTCAACCCTTGTGTTTTTCGTGGAGGGTTTTACAGCACAGCTGATGGCGAAGCCTACGTTTACACGTCTTACCGCTACCACCATTACACGACTACCAGTCTCAGCAATATTGGTCTACGTCCCCTACTTTATGTAAAGTAACACTGACCACTGGTTCATTGAACCAGAAAAAATGAATAAATACGATGTGAGCACTAATGTATTAACACGTACTTTAGCATCTGAAACGCTAAGGGAGAAAATATTTAAGCAACATTTTAAAAAGATGTTGCTTTTTTTATATTGGTAAAGTATAATAAGTATGAAAAGTATAACTAGACCGAAAGGAGAAAATTATGAATAAAGATAAATATGTTGGTATCTGCAAAGTTGGTGAAAAGGGACAAATTGTAATACCAAAAGAGGCAAGAGATATGTTCAATATAAATCCAGGAGATTCAATTGTTGTTTTATGTGATAAAAAACAAGGCATAGCTTTAGTAAAATCTGATATTATTGAAGATTTATCAAATAAAATATTTCAAAAAGGAGATGAGTAAAAATGTACTCAATTGAAATTGAAAATCTAACTAAAAAATTCAAAGAAAAAACAGCTGTTAATAATGTTAGTTTAAAAATAAAACAAGGAGATCTTTTTGCTTTGTTAGGTACAAATGGAGCAGGAAAAACCACTACAATAAAAATGCTATCTACTTTGATTTTACCTACTAGTGGAAACATAAAAATAAATGGATTAGATATAAACAAAGACAAACAAAAGATAAAAGAAATTTTAAATGTATCACCACAAGAAACTGCAATTGCAATGAACTTATCTGTAAAAGAAAATTTGGAATTTATGGCAGGAGTATATCAAATAAAAAATTCAAAAGAAAAAATTGATGAATTGGTAAAAACATTCAAATTAGAAGAAGTACTAAATCAAAAAGCAAAGACTTTATCTGGAGGATGGCAAAGAAAAGTATCTATTGCAATGGCTTTAATAAATGACCCACAAATATTATTTCTTGATGAACCTACATTAGGCTTAGATGTTATTGCAAGAAGAGAATTATGGAGTATTATAGAGAGCTAAAAAGGAAAAATAACAATTATACTAACTACACATTATATGGAAGAAGCAGAAAGTTTATCTGATAGAGTTGGAATAATGGCAAAAGGAAGTTTAATAGATGTGGGAACTCCAAAAGAGTTAATAGAAAAATCAAATGCAAAAGATTTTGAAGATGCTTTTGTAAAAATAGCAACAGGAGGAGAATTATGAGAATAATAAATTTTGCCAAAAGAAATTTTAAAGAGATAATAAGAGATCCATTAAGTATAATATTTGCAATTTTATTGCCATTATTTTTACTTTTTATATTTCAACAATTTAATATACCAAGTGAAAACTATAAGTTAGAAAATTTTACACCAGGAATAATAATTTTTGGATTCTCTTTTCTAACACTTTTTACAGCTATGCTTGTTGCAAAAGATAGAAGCACATCATTACTAATTAGACTTGGCACAAGCCCAATGAAACCAGTAGAATATATATTAGGCTATATAATCTCAATAATTCCTATAATAATTATTCAAAATGTATTATTCTTTATATTAGCCATAATCTTAGGATTAAGCTTTAGTATAAACATTATATTGGCAATTTTAGTATCTATTATTGTTGCAATACTATTTATAGCAATAGGAATATTGATAGGAAGCACATTTACAGAAAAGGCATCGTCAGGAATATCAAGTATTGTAGTACAATTAGTATGCTTTACAGGAGAAATATATTTTCCAAAAGAAATGTTAGGAGATATGTTTGCAAAAATATGCAACATACTTCCATTTGAAAGTTGTGTAACAATTATAAAAGGAATAATGAACAATAACATTCAAATAATAAGCCTAAGAAATATAATAGTATTTTTAACATACACTATTGTAGTTTTAGCAATATCAATAATAGTGTTTAAAAGAAAAATGGTTAGTGATAATAAATAAAACATGAATTATTTACTAAATTTTACTATTTATGTTATAATTAGTAAAAGGGAAGTGATATTATAATGAATAAAAAAGAAGTAAAAAATATTTTAATATCAATGAGAACACCAGAAAACGAAATAGCAGTAAATCATTTGCTTGGTCAATTAGATATGAAAAGTGATACTGAAATTGAACAAATTACAGAAAAATTGGAGAATAGTGAAGAGAATATAAGAGAGAACTTGTCAAAGAAAATAGAAGAAATTTCTCAAAGTAAAAATGAGGAAAAACATCCTATTAATGATATGTTTACTTATGGAATATCAGGGAATTGTATTCACTTACACTTACCAACAGACTTACATGAACTAATGGCAAAAAATGGAATATCAAAAACAATAGCTCTAGTTAACTTGCAGTTATTAGATGCAATTGATAAAATAAAAGAAATGAGAGATGGAGGATTTTATAGATTCAAAGATAAAAATAGTATATATATGATATCTCCAGCAGTAATAAAAAGAGAAATGAAATTTTTAGAAGAATTAGACTTTACAACTCATTCATATAGTAAAAAACAACTTAGTGATGAAAAGTTTGTACAAGAAACTCCAGAAGCTCAGCTTGCTACACACATTTTTGGACATGATAAAAACGTTGGAACCGCATTAATAAGATTTGAACAAATAAATTCAAAGCAATGGCAAGAAAAGAAAAATGAAATAGTAGCAGATTTAAGAGAAAAAACAGCAGGTATAGAGCATAATAAAAATGTAGAGAGGTAAAATGAAAGCAGGTAATTGAAAGTTATCTGCTTTTATGATATAAAATAGACAAGAAAGAAGGATAGAAATATGTATACGTTAATTACAGGAACTACAAGTGGTATTGGGAAAGAGTTGAAACAGAACTGCAAAATAAAATAGGAGTGAGATTATGAAAAGACTTAATTTAATAGTAGTATTTAATAAAAATTTAACAAAAGCTCTATTTTGTATTAGAGCAAAAGAGCCATACAAAGGTCTGTATAATTTTGTTGGAGGCAAAGTAGAAGAAAATGAACCAAATGATGAAGCGGCTTATAGAGAGTTATTTGAAGAAACAGGAATAAGCAGTCATGATATTGAGTTAGATCATTTTATGGATTTAAATTACTTTAAATATGAAAACAATTTACAAGTATACTATGGAATATTAAAAAATGAAGTAACTTTGGTAGAAGAAAAAAATAAACTTGAATGGGTAACTATAAATGAAGAATTATTAAATAATGAAAAATTTGCAGGCAACTATAATATCCCTCATATTATAAAACAAATAAAAGTATATTTGAGAGATGGAATTAAATAATTATTGCAAGGAAGAGATATGAAAATAGAAGAATTAAATGTAGAATATGATAAGTTACAAAAAATATATGGAGCAAAAGAATTAATGTCTATATATAATGGAGGATGTACTAAAAATCCAAATATTTGCTTTGTGTTTATGAATCCAACAGGTAGAAATATTGCTTCATGCCCACAATGGAAAGGAAGAAGATCACCTTGGATAGGTACAAAAAATATATGGAAGTTATTTTATAAAATTGGATTATTAGATGAAGAAATATATCAAGGAATTATTTCAAAAAAACCACAAGAATGGGATGAAGAATTTGCTGATATGGTATATTCAAATGTAGAGAAACACAAATATTTCATTACTAATTTAGGAAAATGTACTCAAACAGATGCAAGGGTACTGCCTAATTCAGTTTATAGTCAATATCTTAATTTACTTTGCAAAGAGATAGAAATTATCAATCCTAAAATAATTATAACACTTGGAAACCAAGTAAGTTCTATAGTTTTAGACAAAAACATATCTGTATCACAATGCAGAAAACAAAGCTTTTCTAAGAAAATAGGTAAGAAAAATTATAAAATATATCCAGTTTATTATCCTATAGGAAATGGAATGATGAATATAGATAAGGCTATAGAAGATTTAAAATTTATTATAGAAACAAATAAATAAGGAGGAGATTTTATGAATTTAGTAACAGGTTTAGCAATACCTTTTTTAGGAACAACACTTGGCTCAGCAATGGTATTTTTAATGAAAAACAAGATAAACTCAAAAGTAGAAAAATTACTATTAGGTTTTGCATCAGGAGTAATGCTTGCAGCTTCGATATGGTCTTTAATTATACCATCAATTGATATGGCAAGTGAACAAGGAAAAGTAGCATGGATTCCAGCAGCAGTTGGATTTATACTAGGAATAGCCTTTTTACTTGTACTTGATAGTGTAATTCCGCATTTACACTTAAATAATGATAAAACAGAAGGAATAAAAGCAAAACTTAAGAAAACAACAATGATGGTATTTGCAGTTACACTTCACAATATACCAGAAGGAATGGCAGTAGGTGTTACATTTGCTGGTGCACTTATTGGAAATACTGGAATAACAATGGCAGGAGCATTTGCTTTAGCAATAGGAATTGCAATACAAAACTTTCCTGAAGGCGCAATTATATCAATGCCATTAAAAAGCGAAGGAATGTCAAAATCAAAAGCCTTTTTGTATGGAACACTTTCGGGCATAGTAGAACCAATAGGAGCAATTATTACAATATTACTTACAAGCACAGTAGTACCAATACTACCATATTTATTATCATTTGCAGCAGGAGCCATGATTTATGTAGTTGTTGAAGAGCTAATACCAGAATCTCAAAATGGTGAACATTCAAATATAGGAACAATAGGAGTTGCTCTTGGATTTGTAATAATGATGATTTTAGATGTAGCACTAGGGTAAGAGCACTTAATAATAGGGGTAAAATATTATGAAATTTATAAACAAACAAGAATTGCATAAACTTTTTGCAGAGCTAAAAATGAATAAGCAAGAAGAAGCATTTAATGAATTATATAATGAATGTAGTAATTTGGTATATAGAATAGCATTTTCGATATTAAAAAATAAAGAAAATAGTGAAGACATTAAACAAATGGTATTTTTAAAAATATGGAAAATGAATAAAGAAATTTTACCAGACAAAAATGAAGCAAGTTGGCTATATGCTGTAACTAAAAATGAAGCTATAACTTTTCTAAAGAAACAAAAAAATACAATTAATATAGATGAAATTTATTATATAAGTGATGAATGTGACAATATATTTAATGTAGAAGACAAAGAATCATATAATAAGATAATATCAGTACTAGATAAAAAAGAACAAGAAATAGTATCACTAAAAGTCATATCTAATCTATCATTTAGGCAAATATCGCAAATACTAGGAGAACCAATAGGAACAATACAATGGAGATATTATAAAGCTGTTCATTCTTTAAAAATATTATTAAGCAATTTATCTATGTTTATTATATCTGTTACTATATTTGCAAGTAGAATACTAAAAAAGAAAGAGAATATACCACAAACTACTATAAAAAATGAAGTGACTGAGAATAACGAAATAGCGAGTGATACTGTGTATGACAATACTAAGAAGAACGATACAACTGAAACAACAGCGATTAAAGAAGATGCAAACATTCAATTGGATAACTATGATATAGGGATTCTAGGAATTTCAGGATTATTTTTAGTATTAACTATAGTTTTTGGAATTATTTATAAAAATCACCAACAAAAAGTAAGAAAAAAGAAGTCTAAATAATAGAAAGGTTAAGAGGTGATAAATATGAAAAAAACATTTATTATAATAGGAGTGATATTTGCAGTTTGTATAAGCTTTGTCATTGGTTTATTAGTAGGACAATATAATAAAGCAAAAACTGATTTATTAATACGTAAAGCAGAAGGAACAACATTCTATGCAAAAATTGATAGTATAAGGGAAAATAATGGAACAATACATATAAGTGCAACAGGACTTGATGTAAATAACATAAACTGGAGAGGAAAATACAATTTTTCTATAAAAGAAAGTACTGATATTGTATGGAGAGGTGTAAAAATACCTGTATCTGATTTAGGTGTAAAAAATAATATTGCAATAACAATTACAGATGAAACTATACCAGATGTAATGCCAACACCATTACAAGAAATAGAAAAAATAGAACTTCTAGATGACAAAAAATATGGTGAATATGAAAAGGTAGCAGATTTTAAAGAAGGTAAATATGCAGAAGAACCATTAGTAAAATTTAATGGAACATTATATACTAAATCAAATAAAATAATTGATTATATTGGTGGAGTAGCTCAAATAGGAACTATTAACCAATTAATTGATTCAGACTATGTACCAAAAGTAAATGGAGAAACAAATTCAAAAGAATTATTAAATGCAGAAGTTTATCCAGGTGGAGACAATGAAATAGTGCTTAATTATAATAATGATTATGTGCTATATGAAAAGGTCTAATACTCTACGATAAGTAAGTCGTGAATTTATCTGTTTTAGAAGCGAAAATAGAAGATTAAAATAAGTTATAAAAATATAATTTCATTAGAATAGCAGATAATTATTTAAAATTATCTGCTATATTGCTTTGAAAAATTTTTACAAAATCTTAAAATAAACATTGACATATTAGTTAATTTGCTATATAATACGAACAATAGTTTTAAAATAATATATGAAAATTATATATAATAATATACGTAGCTATACTAAATTTTGTAAAAAAGGAAGTGTTTCTATGGAAGAAAAAAAGAATGAAATTATTTTATTTGAAAATCAAGGAGTGAAGTTAGAGGTAAGTCTAAGAGAAGAAACAGTATGGCTTACACAAGCACAAATGGCAGAACTATTTGATGTAAAACAATCTACATTAAGTGAACACATTAATAATATTTTTAAAGAAGGCGAACTTGAAGAAAAAACTTCTATCGGAATTTCCGATAAAAGTTCTGGAGGTAGAAAATCAAAATTATACAATTTAGATGTTATAATATCAGTTGGCTATAGAGTTAAGTCGAGAAATGGAGTTATCTTCAGAAAATGGGCTACACAAATACTAAAAGATTATATGCTAAAAGGTTATGCAGTAAATCAAAAAAGATTAGAATATTTAGAAAAAACAATTAAATTAATAGACATAGCAAACCGCATGGATGAACGACTAGAAGGGAATGATGCAAAAGAAATTTTAAAGGTAATTGGTGAATATTCAAAAGCACTAGATTTACTTGACGATTATGATCATAAAACATTAAAGAAAATAGATGGAAGTGTAGATGAAAGAAAAATTGAATATAAAAATTGTATTGAGATAATAAACAAACTAAGATTTAATGAAGAAAGTACACTATTTGCAGTAGAAAGAGATAGAGGATTAGAATCAATTATAGGCAATATTTATCAAAGTTTTGCTGGAAAAGAAATATATAAAAGTGTTGAAGAAAAGGGAGCAAACTTTTTATATCTAATAGTGAAAAATCATGTATTTGCAGATGGAAACAAAAGAATTGCAGCTACATTGTTTATATATTTTTTAAACTTTTATGGAATACTATACAAAAATGGAGAACAAACTATAGACAACAATACATTAGCGGCATTAACATTATTAATTGCAGAATCAAACCCAAAAGAAAAAGATGTTATTATAGATTTAGTAATGAATTTCTTGAATAATTAAAATCTTTGGAAAAGAGGCAGATATTTAGTTGAAAATATCTGCCTTTTTGTTATATAATAACAACTAGAAAACTTAAGGAGTGGAAATATGAGTAAATATGAACCATTATGGAACTATCTAAAAGAAAATAAAAAGAAAAGTTATAAACTAACTTATGAAAAAATAAAAAACATTCTTGGATTTGAAATAGATCATTCCTTTTTAAGTTACAAAAAAGAATTAAAAGATTATGGTTATGAAGTTGGTAAAATATCAATGAAGGAAAAAACAGTTATATTTAATAAAATATAAATTGAAAGTGAGAAAAGTATGAAATATATTGTATTATTAAGAGGAATAAATATAAGTGGTAAAAACAAAATATCAATGAATGAATTAAAAGCAGGACTAGAGAAAATTGGTTTTGAAAACGTAAGTACATATTTGAACAGTGGAAATGCTATTTTTCAAAGTGAAATAGATAACAAAGAAGTAATAAAAGAAAATATTCAACGAATGATAAAAGAAAGATTTAATCTTGAAATACCTGTTTATGTTACAACTGCACCTGAACTTGAAGACATATTAAAACATACTCCTGAATGGTGGGGAACAAATAACAAAGAAATATATGATAACATGATTTTTATAATTCCACCAACAAAATATGAAGAGGTATATAATACTATTGGAGAGCCAAAAGAAAATCTTGAAAAAATTCAGGAATACAACAATATTATTTTCTGGTCTTATAAATTAAAAGAATATAGAAAAACAAACTGGTGGCCAAAAACTGCTGGTACAAGTATTAGTGATAAAATAACGATAAGAACTGCAAATACAATGAGAAAAGTATTAGAATTATGTAACAAATAATAGAGGTAAAATATGACAATATATAATTTAAAAGATAAATTAGAATATCTAGACGAAGTCGCAAGATTAGAATATGAAGAATGGGCAGACAACAAAGAAGAAAATAAAGAAGAAAGAATTAAAAGAAAAAAAGAAAAGATTTGTTGTATGTTTAGTAATAAATCTTTTTGCAAATTGATTTTAGTGGAAAATAATGAACTGGTAGGCTTTATATCAATATTTCCAGAAGATTGTGAAGAAGAAAAAGAACTAACTCCCTGGTATGCTACAATGTATGTGAAAAAAGAATATAGAAATCATGGATATTCACGAATATTAAATGATGCAATATTAAAAGAAGCAAAATATAGAGGATTTTTAACATTGTATTTAAAAACAGATTTGAAAAATTATTATGAAAAATTTGGAGCTGTTTTTATAAAAAAGCTAAAATCAGGAGAAAGCTTATATAAGTTTGAAATTTAATAAAAAATGAAATAAAAAGTGTGGCAGATAATTGGTTGAAATTATCTGCCACTTATTATATAATTACACAGTAATAAAAAACAAAAGAAATAAGAGGCGAAAAAATGAAAAAAGATTGGAAAGAGTTTATAAAGAAAAATCTAAAATGGGTTGTACTATTTATTTGCTTAGTGGGATTTTTAGCATTAGCAGAAGATGTTTTTAATAAAGAAATAATGTATGGAGACATTATTGGGTATAAACTTATATCAACATTTTTAATATCTGATTTTGTAACACCAATAGCAAAATTTATAACTAATTTTGGTGGAGCAATATTTTTATCAATTGCAACAGTTATGTTATTTTTATTTATAAAAAATAAAAAAATTGGTCTATCAATTATTTCGAACATAGTTATTATTGCAGTTTTAAATCAGTTATTGAAAAGAATATTACAAAGACCAAGACCAACTGAATTTAGAATAGTTGAAGAAACAGGATATAGTTTTCCTTCGGGGCATTCAATGGTAAGCATGGCTTTTTATGGATATTTGATATATTTAATTTATAGATATATAAAAAATAAATATGTAAAATGGACATTAATTACAATATTAAGTATATTAATTTGTTTAATAGGTATAAGCAGGATTTATCTTGGAGTACATTATACAAGTGATGTACTAGGTGGATTCTTGTTATCAATATCATATTTAGTTATATATATAAGTTCAATTAAAAAATTATTACCAGAAGAATAAAAGTATAAAGGAGAAACTTTTATGAAACGAATCTGTATAATTGGAGGAAGTGGAACTGGTAAAACAACACTTTCAAATAATTTGAGTAAAGAGTTAAATTTACCAGTTTACCATATTGATGGTATACATCACTTGGAAAATTGGAAAAAACGAGATAAGGAAGAACGTGACAGATTAATTCTTGAAAGAGCTTCAGAAGAAAAATGGATTATAGAAGGTTCATGTCTTTTATAACAGAAAACAACTTAATAAATGGTATGAAAATACATTTGGAAAAAAAAGATGGAGCACTAAAACGATTAAGAGATAATATGAAAGTGGAAAAATATGAAAAAATTAAATTCAAACCATTTGAAACTAATTGCAATTATAGCTATGACAATAGATCATATTGCAGATTTAATATTTCCTGGTATGCCTAATAATATATGGAGTAATATTTTACATATCATAGGTAGACTGACAGCACCAATTATGTTTTTCTTTATTTGTGAAGGATTTTACTACACAAAAAACTTGAAAAAATATGTAACAAGGCTATTTCTATTTGCTTTAATATCTCATTTTGCATACTGCTTTGCATTTGGAATTAACTTTATTCCATTTATTAATGGAGAAATATTTAATCAAACAAGTATTATGTGGTCACTTGCATGGGCAGTAGTTGCTCTTTATGTTGTATATGGAGATACAAAACTAAAACAGTGGCAAAAAACAGTACTATTATTAATAATATGTGCTATAACTTTTTGTGCGGATTTTAGTTCAATAGCAGTTATGTGTATAGTAGCAATGTATGGCAAAAGAGGAGACATTAAAAAACAAGTAGTAAGTATGGAAGTATGGTTAGGAATTTATGCACTTATATCATTTATATTTGTAAACAAGACATATGGAATTATAATATTGTTTTCAATATTAGTATATCCAATACTAAAAATGTATGATGGTTCAAGAGGAAAATTAAAGTGGATGAAATGGCTATTTTATATATATTATCCATTACACTTAGCAATAATAGGACTACTAAGAATATTAATGTATGGTAATGTACCATTGTTATTTTAAAAGAAGCCATAGAAAAGATCAAGAAAGATTCTACTATAAAAGAGTATTTTATAGTTTAGAGGACTTGAGAAATCAAGGAAAAGAATGGAGAAAAGAATATAATAATTTTCCTATGAGACCACTAGGATGGTTGAGTCCAAGGAAATTCATAGAAAAATATAAAAGTCAAGAAGAATCGTTATTTGCAATATAGGTGTTCAAAGTATTTATTTTAAATAATTTGTGACAAATGATTGACTAACCTACAACAAGAAGTGATTGATATAATGAACTCTATTGAATATGGAAAAATTGTAACATATAATGATATATCAAAAATAATTGCTAAAAAAAGGAACTTAAAAAGAATGTCATCACAAGCAGTAGGCGGAGCAGTTGGCTGGAACCATATCTGCATTATAATACCATGTCATAGAGTAGTTGGAACAAATGGAAGTTTAACAGGATATGGTGGAGGAATAAAAAACAAAATAGAATTGCTAAAACTAGAAGGAAATGACATGCGTAAATATTTTGTTCCAAAGAAAGGTACAGCATTATGATAAGGTGTAAATGGTGTAACTTAAAGAATGAAAAATACATAGAGTACCACGATAAAGAATGGGGAGTAGCTATATATGATGACAAACATTTATATGAAATGCTAATCTTAGAATCTTTCCAAGCTGGTTTATCTTGGGAGTGTGTGTTAAATAAAAGAGAAGATTTTAGAAAAGCATTTGATAATTTCGAAATAGACAAGGTATCTGATTATGATGAAAAAAAGGTACAAGAGCTATTAAAGAATGAAAATATTATAAGAAATAAATTAAAAATAAATGCAGCTATAAACAATAGTAAAATATTTAAAGAAATACAAAATGAATACAAAACATTTTCAAATTATATTTGGAGCTTTACAAACAACAAAGTAATATATGAAATAGGAAAAACAAGCTCAGAGTTATCAGATATAATTTCAAAAGATTTGCAAAAAAGAGGAATGAGATTTGTAGGAACAACAATTATATATTCTTATTTACAAGCAATAGGTGTGATTTATTCACACGATAAAGAATGTTTTTTGTATAAAATTAAATAGGATGTATCTTCAAATATTCTTAATTTTGTGGATTTTAAAAATAGAAAATGCTATAATAATAATCTGAATTTGTTTTAAGAATCGGACATGCTTTTATGGATTGGGAAAAATATTTAAAAGATACATAAATTAGATGAATGTTATAAGATATAATAGAAATATTATATCTTTTCAGACTGTTGACAAAGTATATAAAAATATTTTGTTCAACAGTCTTTTTTAATTTATTTTTTTGATTTAAAAATTTTTTTATTTTTTAGAAAAATTTTGATAAAATAAATTAAAATATGGGACTTATGCAACAAGGTGTAGATGCACTAAAAGCTCTAGGAGAACTTGCAAAGGCTAAGCTAAGTGGAGATGAAAGTGAACTTGAATCAGCAAAAACAAGCATAAAAAATAATTTAGAAGATATTGTAAACTCAGCAACAGAAAATAGAGCTAAGTATAAAGAAATAGCAGATGTAGCAGAAAAAAGAGTCTGGGAGAGTAATTAAATATTCACAAAAACAAACTCCTTCGCATAACATATACAAAGTTATGAGAGGAGTTTATTTTTATGGATTATGAAATAATGATGAATGGAAATGTAAAAATAGGTACATATGCTCCAGATTTTGAGGCAAACACCACAATGGGGCAAATAACATTAAATCAATATAAGGGAAAATGGGTTGTACTTTTTTCTCACCCAGGAGATTTTACCCCCGTATGATCATACAATTTGGGGAAATATCAGAAACGCTTGATATTGCTTAACATTTCTTTAATCGATAACTTACTCTAAAATGAATAAAAATTGCCACAAAATCGATCGTGAGGCGACTGATTAGGAAGATTTAGCAATCATAATTAAAGATGAGTGGATATGTATGATGAAATTATTGCATATTATAATCAAAAGTATTTTAAAGAGTGGAGTAAAAACTGGAATAAAATTAATGGCAGAAGCAATAAAATAAGGTTGTCCAATAGATAATTTTGACAGGATAAATGAGTTTGTGGTATTATATGAATTAGTTAATAGTAAGTTATTGTGGAGGTATTTATGAAAAAAGAAAGCTATATTAACAATAGCATTTTTAATTAGTAACTATCTGTAAATGTTGGAGGTGTGATATGAAAAAAATATATATAATAACTGGTGCAAATGGTTTTCTAGGAAATAATATAATAAGAAAATTAGAACAAAATAGTGAAAATGAAATAAGAGCACTTGTATTACCGAATGATTCTATAAAGGCATTGGACAACTTGAATTGTAAAATTTATTATGGAGATATTACTAAAAAGGAAAGTTTATCATCAGTTTTTGAAAATATTGATGGAAAAGAAGTTTATGTAATACATTGTGCAGGAGTTGTATATATAAAATCTAAATATAACCCAATTGTATATGATGTTAATGTTAATGGCACAAAAAATATTGTAGACAAAGTTTTAGAAATAGATGCAAAACTTATTTATGTAAGTAGTGTACATTCAATTACCGAAAAGCCTAATAATGAAACAATAACAGAGATTACTAACTTTGATTCTGAAAAAGTAGTAGGATTATATGCAAAAACAAAGGCAGAGGCAGCAAAATATGTTATTTATGCAATAAAAAATAAGAATCTAAATGCTTGTATTATTCATCCTTCTGGAATTATTGGGCCAAATGATTATGGAAATAGCCACTTAACACAATTAATAAAAGAAGTAGCGACAGGAAAACTTTTTGCTTGTGTAAAAGGAGGGTATAATTTTGTAGATGTTAGAGATGTAGCAGATGGTATTATTAGTGCTTGTGATAAAAATAATAGAGGAGAATGTTATATTTTATCTAATAAATATATTACAATAAAAGAATTGACTGATTTTGTTTGTGATTTAGAGGAGAAAAAAAGAATTAAGATAGTGTTGCCACTATGGTTGGCAAAATTAGTAGCTCCAATTTGCGAATTATATTATAACATAAAAAAGCAAACACCATTATTTACAAAATATTCTCTATATACATTATCTTCTAATTCTAATTTTAGCAATGAAAAGGCTAAAAAAGAATTGGAATATAAAAATAGAGATATGAAGGATACAATTAAAGATACAATAAAATGGTTAAAAAGGATGAATTATATTAAATAACACAAATTGTATGATTATTATTAAAATATTGGTTATGTACAGTAAATGTTAAAAGTCTTTGACAAAGTTCCAAAGACTTTTGTTAGAGGTTTTACAGTAACACTTATATAATTGTATGTGAAAGTGGGAAGAATATGAAATTAGGAGAAAATATTTTTAAATTATGAAAAGAAAAATTAAAGTTATAAAATACTAGCTATAAGAGGCTAGTATTTTGCTTTATGTTGAAAAAAAATAGAAAATCTGCTATTATGTTATTATATTGTAGACAAATATAATTTATATAAAAATCAAAAATAAAAAGGGGTAAATATGACACAGACTCAACAAACCATATTAGCATTAGCAATATATACAATATGGATAACACTATTATATATATGATCTAATAGATAATGGAATAATAACAACAGATATGTATGAGAAGTTAAAAAATAATGATAATATCTATAATCTAACTATAACAGAATATTTAAGATTAGGAGATATATCATCAAAAGAGAGTTATAATATAAATAAAGCAATACAAACAGGAGTAGTAAAAGAGGACACAATATATGCAGATTATTTTGCAAAAACTTGTGGATTTGAAAACAAAAAGGAATTACTAAAATATACAAAGGCGGTATTTGAACTAGCTGACAAAGAAAAATAGAAATGATTTTTTCAATCAATTTATATAATAGTTCTATAATTTTATAGAGGCGTCAAAATGTCGCCTCTATATTTTTTGAGTATCCTACTAAAAGCCATGCTTTTAGGCTCTTATTTGGATTCGGGGCGACTCCCTGTTCCTGCAAAATTATCCAATGGATAATTTTGACAGGATAAATGAGTTTGTGATATTATATGAATTAGAAAAATAGAAATTTGTTGAAATGAAGGATTGATTATGAAAAAAATAAAAACAGGAATATTATTAATTATATTAGGAAACTTATTATATAAAGAGGTGTAAATATGAGTGATTCAAAAGAAAATGTTGATGTATTAAAAATGTATGGAGAAGACAGTACTACACAAAGAGATGAATTTTTAAAAAAGCATAACTTAAATGAAAAGGGGCTTACTAGTAAACAAGCTGAAATTAATATTAAAAAATTTGGTCTTAACGAAACAAAAAAGGCTAAACCTAAGAAGTGGTATAATTATTTACTACAAAGTTTACTAACACCTTTTAACTGCATTTTAATTGGTATTTCAATTATCTTAATATATACAGATATATATTTAGCAATAGAACCAAGCTATGCAAATATAATAGTCATAGCAATTTTAGTTACTGCAAGTACTTTATTAGATTTTTTTGAGTCATATAGATCTAATAAGGCAGCAGAAAAATTAAGGGAAATAGTTGAAACAACTACTACAGTTATTAGAGATAACAAAGAAATAAATATACCAGTTAAAAATGTAACCTTAGGAGACATTGTTTTATTGTCTGCTGGAAGTATTATACCAGCTGATTTAAGAATAATCGAATCAAAAGACCTATATGTAGGACAGGCTTCATTAACTGGAGAATCAGATAATATAAAGAAAACCGTTGAATTAGAAAACAATCAAGAAGAATTAGACAGTATATCGGATTTTGATAATATCTGTTTTATGGGTACAAATGTTGTATCTGGTTCAGCAAAAGGTGTTGTAATAAAAATTGGAGATTCAACATATTTTGGGAAAATAGCAAATACCGTAACTTCTGGAAAAGAAAAAACAGCATTTCAAAAAGGTATTGAAAGTATAAGTAAATTATTAATTAGAATTATGATTTTTATGATTCCAATAGTATTTTTAATAAATGTGGAAAAACATGATATTATTCTAGCATTTACTTTTGCTGTTGCAATAGCCATTTGCATAACACCACTATTGCTACCTGTTATTTTATCTTCAAGTTTATCTAAAGGTGCTGTAAGAATGTCAAAAAAGAAGACTATTGTTAAGAAGCTAGATTCAATTCAGAACTTTGGAGCAATGAACATATTCTGCACAGATAAGACGGGAACATTAACAGAAGACAAGATTGTTCTAGAAAAATACTTAAATGTAAATGGAGAAGAAGACTCCAACATTTTAAAATATGCCTTTTTAAATGCCTATTTGCAAACAGGACTAAAAAGCAATATAGACGAGGCAGTAGTTGCTAAAGCTAAAACTGTTGGAATTGAAAATAGTTTAAAAAAATATAAAAAAATAGATGAAATTCCTTTTGACTTTTCTCGTAGGTGTTTATCTGTAGCAGTAGAAATATATAATAAAGATGAATTAATAACCAAAGGTGCTGTTGAAGAAATTCTAAATATTTGTACAACATTTGAATATAAGGGACAAACGGAAAAGCTTACAAATGAAAAAATAGAAAACATGAGAAAAATTTGTAAAAACTTAAATGAGGAAGGCTTTAGGGTTGTTGCCATTTGTAAGAAAATTATAACTAATAATAAAAAAGATTTTAATAGTACTGATGAAAAAGACATGACTTTACTAGGCTTTATTGGTTTTCTTGATCCACCAAAGGAAAGTGCAAAAGAAGCAATAGAAGGTTTAAACAATGCGGGAATAAGAGTTATGGTTCTTACAGGTGATAATGTTGAAGTTACAAGATGTGTTTGCAATAAAGCAGGGATAAATTCAAAAGAAATCATAACTGGAAATAAAATAGATACATTATCAGATGTAGCACTATCAAGATTATTAAAAAGAAATAATATATTTGCGAAACTTTCTCCAATACAAAAAGCAAGGATTGTTAGAGTTTTAAAACAAAATGGAAATGTTGTAGGATATATGGGAGATGGAATAAACGATAGTCCAGCGTTAACAAATTCCGATGTTGGAATTTCTGTTGATACTGCAGTTGATATAGCAAAAGAAACTGCAGATATTATATTACTTGAAAAAGACCTTAATGTACTATTAGATGGTGTAATGGAACGGAAGAAAAACATATGTAAATTTAATGAAATATATAAAAATGGCAACAAGCTTCAACTTTGGTGAAGTAGTTTCAGTAATTATTGCAAGCATTGTACTACCATTTTTACCTGAAACACCAATTCAACTATTAGTAGAAGGATTATTATATGACTTTGGTCAAATGACAATTCCGTTTGACAATGTAGATAAAGAATTGATCGAAAAGCCAAAAAAATTAAATATAAAAAGCTTAAAAAGGTTTATGTTTTTTATGGGTCCTGTAAGCTCACTATTTGATATAGTTGTATTTTTACTATTATGGTTTGTTTTCACAGTTAGAGATGTTACACACTTTCAAACAATATGGTTCACTTACAGTATAGTATCAAATTTAATAGGAATGCACATTATAAGAACGGCAAAAACACCATTTATACAAAGTAATGCACATAAGGCTGTTTATATATCTTCAATTCTGTTAATTATAACAGGAATTTTAGTACCATTTACGCCTCTAGGAACTGCGATAGGCTTAGCACCAATTGCATTAAAATATATTTTCATGATATTTGGAGTCACATTCTTATATTGTATTGTAGCAAGTTATGCAAAGAAAATTTATATAAAGAAATATAAGGAATGGATATAGAAATAATAGAAGATAGGAGATGATTTGAATGAAACAATTAAAAATAGTAAGTTATCGCTTACTTTAATATGTATTTATTAGTAGTAATAGGAGAACAAAGTATATGTTACCAACAATAAAATCAGACAGTATTTATCCATTACCCAATGATGTAGCAATATTTAATATTAACATAGTAGATATAATATTTTTAATAGGAATTATATGCCTAATAATAAAAAGAAAATCTATTTTTAATGCAAATAATGATGTATTGGATAAATACAATAGTAATAAAATAAAGGGACTATTGGCATTATTGATAATAATACACCACTTGTCTATTTATATAAAAGACACAATTCTACTTAAAGTATTTACAATAGTAGGAGTTATTGCAGTTTCAGCATTTTTCTTTTATTCAGGATATGGACTAATGACAAGCTATCTAAAAAAAGAGAATTATCTAAAAGATTTTTGGAATAAAAGAATAATGAAAATAGTTATACCATATATAATCGCAATTATATTTACTATTTTAGCATATCTATTAACTAGACAATTATCACTTAGAAAAATTTTTAATTCTTTAGTTGAAGGAGAACCAGTTGTAAGATTTTCGTGGTATGTGTTAGCAATTATTATTTTATATATCGTTTTTTATTTGTCAGCTAAGTTTTTAAAAAAGAAGAAAATGATAAATATTGCAGTATTTGGTGGAACTATTTTATATTGCATAGTTGTTAATAATATTTTAGGCTTTAATAATTGGTGGGTTAATTCTTGTTTTGCATTTTTTATAGGTATATATTGGGCAAGTTATAAAGAAAAATATGCAATAACATTAAAAGACAAAAATAAAATAATTAGATATGCAATTATGCTTTCAATTATATTATTTGCAATAATAGGGATTCAATTCTTCACAAGTGGATATGCCATTATGAATATAATAAACGATACAGATCTAGCAGACGATATAATGAGAGAGCCTATTCCTGTTATAAATATGAATATTATTTGTATAGCATTACTTTTTGTATTGTTTACTATATTAGAAAAAATGAGATTGAATGATAAGGTATTTACTTTTTTGGGAAATATATCTTTTGAAATTTATTTATATCATGGATTAGTTATGTATTTATTGAGAAATCCTCGCTTTTATTGTAGAGTTGATTATTTATATGCTATTCTAGTAATTGGATTAAGCATAATATTAGCTAAACTTATGAATATAGCAAATAATAAAATATATAATTTCTATTTGAATAAAGTTGAGAAAGAGTCATGTTAATGATAGCGAGAAATTACAATTTATATAATAGTTCTATAATTTTATAGGGGGCGTCAAAATGTCGCCTCTATATTTTTTGAGTATCCCGCTAAAAGCCACGCTTTTAGGCTCTTATTGGAATTCGGGACGTCTCCCTCTTCCTGCAAAATTATTTGATTAGAATAATTTTGAAAGAATAGCCTAATATTATTGAGAAAAATAGACAAATATGATATATTATATGTGAATTTGGAGGATAAAAATGGAAATAGTAAAACCTTTTGTAAAATGGGCTGGTGGAAAAGGAAGCTTAATATCTCAATTAACAAACTTTTACCCATTTGAATTAAAAGATGGAATTATAAATAAATATGTTGAACCATTTGTAGGTGGTGGAGCTGTTCTAATAGATGTTTTACAAAAATACAATGTAAAATCTGCATATGCTTTTGATATAAATATTGATTTAATAAATTGCTATAATGTTATAAAAACAAATGTGGAAGATTTGATTGAAGCGTTAAAAGAAAAAGAAGAAAATTATTTTAAATTAGAAACAGAAAATAAACAGAGTTATTTTTATGAAATTAGAAAGGAATATAACTCATATAGAATTGATGAACAAGAATTAAATGTAAAAAGAGCATCAGAGTTTATATTTTTAAATAGGACTTGCTTTAATGGATTATACAGAGTAAACAAAAGTGGTGAATTCAATGTGCCATTTGGTAAGTATAAAAATCCAACTATATGTGATGCAAAAAATTTAAAAAATTTATCCAAACTTTTCGAAAATGTTACTTTTCAATATGGTGATTATAAGGAAAGTAATAAATATATAGACAATAATACTTTTGTATATTTTGATCCACCATATAGACCATTATCAGTAACATCTGCATTTACATCTTATACAAAAGAAGATTTCAACGATAACAATCAAAAAGAACTTGCAGAATACTTTAAAAAATTAGATTACAAAAATGCAAAATTAATGTTGAGCAATTCAAACCCTAAAAATACAAATAAGGATGATAATTTCTTCGAAACAATTTATGATGGATTCAATATTAATGAAGTTTTTGCAAAAAGAATGATTAATTCAAATGTTAAAGGAAGAGGAGCAATTTCAGAATTGGTTATTACAAATTATGAGGAGATTAATGAATGTATCAAGGAAAATTCTATTTTGAAGATAGCAGTTTCAAATTAATAGAAAATGACACTTTCAAAACATTAACAAACTTTGAAGAAAAAACATTTAATATGATTTTTGCGGATCCACCATATTTTTTATCAAACAATGGTATTACTTGCAGTGGTGGAAAAATGGTAAATGTCAATAAAGGTGATTGGGATAAAACATTAGGAATAAAGGAAAAACACGAATTTAACAAAAAATGGATAAAACAATGTTATCGAATATTAAAAGATGATGGGACAATTTGGATTAGTGGAACATTACATAACATATATTCAATAGGTATGGCTTTAGAGGAAGAAGGATTTAAAATAATAAACAATATAACTTGGCAGAAAACTAACCCACCACCTAATTTAGCTTGTAAAGCATTTACTCATTCTACAGAAACTATACTTTGGGCAAGAAAAGACAGTCCAAAGGCAAAATACAAATTTAATTATAAGCTAATGAAAGAATTAAATAATAATAAGCAAATGAAGGATGTCTGGATAACAAGTCTTACAAAACCTTCAGAAAAAAAGCAAGGAAAACATCCAACGCAGAAACCTTTAGAAATACTAGAAAAAATAATATTGGCATCAACAAATGAGAATGATTTGATTTTAGATCCCTTTTGTGGTAGTAGTACAACAGGTATTGCTTCAGTAAAATTAAATAGAAAATATATAGGAATTGATAATTCAAAAGAATATTTAGATTTATCGATAAGAAGATATAAAGAATTATATAAGGAGTGATGAAAATGGCAAGAGATTTTGCACAATGGTTATTAACATTTACAGATAGCATAGCAAATTATAAATATTATATTGATTTTGAAACAATATATAAAAATGCTGAAGAACACAAAATTGAACTAAATATGATGAATTCTTTGATAGGAAGCAAAACAATAGAAAATGATTTTGAAAAATTGGTAATTAAATATCCAGAGGTAATAAAATGTATTCCTACGTTACTAGCAGTAAGACAATATGAAATCATTGTTTTAGATGATGAAGGAAATAAATTAGAATATAATTTTAAAAATTTGAATTACAGTATCGACCAATATAAAGTTTTTATGAGAGAAACAGGATTGTTTAGTTTATTAGAAAAACATCTAGTAAATAATTTATATGATTATGTTTTAGGAGTAGAATCAGGACTTAATTCAAATGCTAGAAAAAATCGTGGCGGACACTTAATGGAAGATGTGGTTGAAAGATTTATTCAAAAGGCTGGCTTTAAGAAGAATGAAACATATTTTAAAGAAATGTACTTACAAGATATTGAACAAAAATGGAAATTAGATATGTCATTTATTAGCAATAAAAATACTTCAACCAAAAGATTCGATTTCGTTGTGAAAACAGATAATTGTATTTATGGAATAGAAACAAACTTTTATGCGTCAGGAGGTTCAAAACTAAATGAAACGGCTAGAAGTTACAAAATGATTGCAGAAGAAGCGGATAAAGTAGTTGGATTTGAGTTCGTTTGGTTTACAGATGGAATGGGATGGATATCAGCAAGAAATAACTTAAGAGAAACATTTGACAATATGGATAATATTTTCAATATTAATGATATGAAAAATGGAGTGATGAAGGAGATTTTTAATTAATAACGGAGATAAAGATGAGATATATTATTTTTATAGGGTTAGCAATAATTGAACAAATAATAATGATGATTATAACTAGAGAAATTATACAGTTACAATATGAATATGTAAGCATAAATTATGCAACATTCAAGTTTGCAGATAAAGACGAAAAATTTTGCGGGTTAAATATTCTTTTGAAACTATTCTTTCCAATAATATATATAATAATTTTATCAGGGGTATTTTACGAATTGGAACATGAAGAATTAATTAACAATATTTATATGATAACAATATTTTATTATATAATTAGGTGGACAAATATAACTTTTATATTAAATAGAAAAGAACTACATGATTGGAAGTTGGAATTTATTATATGCATAATTGGAATAATTCTTAATTTTATTATTTATAACATATTTATAAGAAAAACAAATCAAATTTTTATCTCAATTAATGAGTTGAGAGATGGAATATGGATAGGGATAGTAACTTTCTTTTTTGTATTAATAAGAGATTACATATATAAATATAAACATACAGATGCAGCAACAACAGAGAGAAGGAAAATAAATTATATATTAAAGAAATATTGTTATTATAAAAAGAAATATAATCATATAATAAATGAAGATAATAAAGATATTGAGACTATGGTTTATGGAATTATGATATACGAAAACTATAATAGGCCTGCTTTTTATAGATTTTTTGAATACATTAAATGTATAATTGTAGGACAAGCGACTCTAGGTGTAATGCAAGTAAAGAGCAATAAGATAATTTCTAACGAGGAAAGTGTTGAGAAAGGATATAATTATATAAAGAAGCTGTATAAGAAAATAGTAAACGAATCAAAAGATAATGAATTTGAAGAAAATGAGCAAATGAAAAAAATAATTTCAAAATATAACGCAGGACAAAAATATACAGATGAAATCCTATATATAATGGAAGTTATAAAAAATGAAATAATATATAATTAATTACAGGGGGTGACAAAAAGTTACCCTATTATTTTTCTGCAATCCTGCTAAAAGCTACGCTTTTAGGCGTAAATGGGAGTTCAGGGTGACTCCCTGTTCCTGCAAACTTTAAAAAAGTTTGAAAAAAACGAAAAAATTTTAAAAAACTGCAACATTTGATAAAATTTTTAGCTTCATATATATAGAAATGTGAGGTGATGCAATTTGATAAACATGAAAAAGTTTTACTCTATTTCTATATTGTAATTTAAATAAAAAGAGATAACAATTCTCTTTTTAGCATAACATTTACCAGAAGTGTTATGAAGGAGTTAAAAAGTAATGCAAATTACAAATACAGAAATACAAGGCACGAAGTATGTTCAAATTTATTTGACAGAAGATGAACTCCAGAAAAAAGAAACAAAAGATTTAGCCCAAAAGTATAAACAAGAAAAATATAGCGTGGCTATTTTCGTAAGTGGAAAAAAGAATTATCCCGAGATTCTTGAAAAAATAATTACGAAACAAGTGGAATTAGACAAAAATGTATGCTAACATAAAAACAAGCAATATCAGGCGAGATTTGGAGGATAAAATGACAGTTGTACGGATATTGTAGATTGTCTAGAGATGAAGATAAAGAAAACTATGCAAGTATTGAAGAACAGAAAAGAATTATTCAAGACTATGCAATTTCTCGTAATTGGACTATCTCAGACTTCTACATAGATGACAATGTTTCGGGATATACCTTTAACAGACCTGCATTTTCAAAAATGATTGAAAAAGTAAAAGGAGGAAAAATTGATGTAGTCATAGCAAAGGATTTATCAAGAATTGGAAGACATAACGGACGAGTGTTAGTTTTAATAGATGAGTTTAAGAATATTCAAAAGAATTTAATATTAGTTTCCGAAATGGGTGGAACTTATGATGTTTTAAATGATAGAGATGATACTATTGGAATAACAACATGGTTTAATGAAAGATATGTTAAAGATTGTTCAAGAAAAACTAGAGATCACATGTATTCTAAACAAAAAACAGGAAGATTAATTATGGGAAATTATTATGGATATATAAAAGATCCAGAGGATATAACAAAGCTATATGTTGATGAAGAACTACGACCTGTTATAGAATTGATATATAAGCTATATACCGAAGAAGGAATTGGAAGAAAGAAAATTTGTGATATTCTAAATAGTAAATATAATTATCCAACTCCATCAGTTTACTATCAAATGAAACACTTGGAAAGAGGCAGAATATATAAACATCCTGTTCAAAAATTATGGTCCACATATATGGTAAGAAATATTTTAGAGAATGATGTATATTGTGGCACACTTAGAACTCATAAGAAAAAGACTGTATCCATAAGAGGTAAAGCAATAAAGCTTCCAGAGGAAGAACATTTTGTATTTGAAAATCATCATGAAGCAATTATATCTAAAGAAACATTTAACTTAGCTCAAGAAATAAGAAAAAGAAAACTAAATACAAAAAGTACATCAAGTACGAGAAAAAGAAATTATTACTTTTCAGGACTTTGCAGATGTGGTGATTGTGGTTTTGGAGTAAGTGGCATAACTATAACTAGAAAACAATCTCAAAAGGGCTATGAATGTTCACAATATAGAACTTATGGTAAAGCTAGATGTAAATGCCATGAAATTAAAGAATCAGACATAATTATACATTTTAAAGAATTTTTAAAATTTACTAAAAATAAATACATAGATGAAATAAATAAAATACAGCTCCAAACAAAAACTAATGCTAAAACAAATAATAAAGAAAAAATCAAATTTGAAATAGAAAACTTAAATGCTGAATACAAAGTTTTGATTAGTCAAAAAATTAAAGATTTAACTAACACTACAAATGAGTATCAACGAGAAATGATTGAAAATACATATAAAGAATTGGAAAAAGACAAAACTAATCGTATAGAACAATTACAAAAACTATTAGAACAACAGCAAGAAGATTTAGACACAGAAAAAATAAAAAGATTAAAAACGGCAATAGAATATTTTGATGATATTCTAAAATCTAATGAACCAAATAGATATATTTTAGAGTGTTTAATTGATAAAATATGGATTTATCACGATAAAAGTGTGAAATTCGAGCTAAAACCTGAAATTAGCCGATTAATATAATATCCCCAAATTGAAGGCTTTTACCCCAGTTTGCACAACTGAGATTATTGCTTTTTCAAAAGCAAATCCATATTTTGAACAATTAAATGCATGTTTGCTAGGATTAAGTGTAGATAGTAATGCATCACATTTAGCATGGATATATGATATTTATTGTAAAACAGGAATTAGAGTGCCATTTCCAATTATAGCAGATAGAAATGGTGCGATTGCTAGAAAATATGGTATGATTTCTAATGATGTAAGCACAACAGAAACAGTTAGAAATGTATTTTTAATAGATGAAAAGGGAATGGTAAGACTAATACTTGTTTATCCAATGAATGTTGGTAGATGTATACCAGAAATTTTAAGAGCCTTAAATGCTTTACAAGTAGCTGATAGTAACAAAGCATCAACACCAGCAAATTGGATTCCATGCCAACCTGTAATATTACCACCACCTCAAACTTTTATGGCATTACAAGAAAGACAAAAAGAAATTGAAAAAAATCAAAATGGAATGAATTGGTATTTGAGTTTTAAAAATCCAAAAGATTGTAAAATTACAGGAGACACGGAATGCAATAGAATAGAAGAAGACAGCAAAAAAACAAAATAAATTTTTAATAAAATTTTAAAAAATAGCCATAATAATATTGTAAAAACGGATTAAAAAAAATTCTTCAAAGTGCAAATTGTAAGAAATTTTAATAATTCGTTAAAATATTAAAGGAGGCTATTTTTTTATGGAAAAAAATCAAAAAATTAATTGTACAGTAGAAAGCTGTAAATACAACAATAAGAAGTGTCAAGAATGTGAATTAGGGCAAATAGTTGTAACGCCAATAATTGGATGTGACACAAAACAATCTGATGAATCAATGTGTAGTAGTTATAAATATGAAAACACAACAAATAATTAAAAAATTGTTTTAAATATTGAAAAAAGGCTAAAAGCGCTATATAATATAGGCATATTCAATGATTTGGGATGAATCGTGAATAAATTTTATTTTCGAAGGGGAGAAAAACTTATGGGTTCAAAGGAACGGTTCTATGTAGACATCATGGCATTACAACCCGAAGTGACAGGCTCTTGCAATCTTGTGATTGTGAATTATCCAAATGGAGAAAAAACAAGGTTTATTGTTGACTGTGGTTTGTTTCAGGAGAGTGAGTATTCAAAATATAATGAATGTTTTCCATTTAACGCTGAAAACATTGAGTTTTGCGCGATTACACATAACCATGTAGACCACACAGGAAGACTACCTTTGCTGGTAAAGAAAGGATTTACAGGCGAAATTTATACAAGCAAGGCTACCGCTATCTTGTTACCATTAGCATTAGCAGACTCGTATAAAGTACTAAAGGATGTGGCAAAGCGTAATAACACCAAGCAATTGTATTCGGAGTCGGATGTTGCAGAAACATTAAGACATGTGTCAGCAACAGATTTTACCAAAAGCGTGGATATCAATCCAAACATTAGGCTCACAATGTTTAAGAATGGACATCTTATAGGTGCCACTCTTATACTCATTCAAGTCCGGTATAAAGGATATCCAAACATTAACCTTTTGTTTACAGGAGATTACAACAATAAAAATATTTTCTTCAATATTCCAAAATTGCGTAAGGCAGTGAAAAGGCTACCGTTAACAATAATTCAAGAGTCCACATATGGTACAACAAATTCTGACGAAGTAACCGAATGCTTCGAAGAAAATGTCCTTAAATGTATCAGGAGTGGAGGTACAGTTGTCAACATGGCATTTTCACTTGGAAGGTTCCAAGAAATCCTATACAAACTTAAAACCATGCAAGATGAAGGAAAGCTAAGTACTGATATCCCGATTTTTGCAGATGGAACTTTAGGTTTGAGGTATACGGCTTTATTTTCAAAGGAAGAATTGGAAATAAAACCGGAAGCTGTGAATTTTTTACCTCAAAATCTTTGTTTTGTTAACAAAGAGAATAGAACGGAAATTTTGGAATCAGAAGAAAGCAAAATTATTGTAACAACCTCGGGAATGGGAACCTATGGTCCAGCTCCTCAGTATATAATCAGGTATATAAAGGATAAGAAAAGCCTTATTCAATTTACTGGTTTTACCACAGATGGAACTTTAGGCTCTAGGCTCAAAATGGCACAAGATGGAGACGTTGTTACAATAGGTGGTATGGTTGCAATCAAAAAGGCAAGAGTAGAATACACTACTGAATTTTCTGCACATGCAAAAGCTGACGAAATGATTGAGTTCTTACAACAATTTGAGGATATTAAACTTATCCTTATAAACCATGGAGAAACCTCTGTAAAAGAGGAATTTGCAAAAAGAATTCTTCAAGAGGTAAATTCGAAGAATGTAGGAATTTTGAACAGAGAATATCTGTACAGAGTTGGCCCATATGGTTTTATAAAAACCATGTCTACTAAATTCGAGTAAATCCCTAATCCTAAAAGCGACCTTTCATATTTGAAAGGTCGCTTTCTAATGTATTTATTTGTAAATTCCAATTGTTCTCATATAATTTATGTAACTATTATCAATATCAGTCCAAGTATTTATATTTGTATCTAATAGTTTAGAGTCTAGCTTTGAATTAGAATATTGTTCATAACTATTGACTATTTCGTTTTTGAAAGGAGTAGGGCATCTTCCAATAATTCTTCCAATATCATTATATTTATTCCCAAAACCACCAAAACCAAAGTCGATTATAGCAGCCACATGGCGATTTTCATCTAATAACACATTGCTAGAATTAAGGTCACCATGAACTAAACAAATATCATCAGAATGAATAGCTGTTGGAATCCAGAAATTCATATCATTTTTATCAACATGAACGTTTAACAATTCATCTAAAAAATCAGTTAAATTTAAACCAATATTATTTATACTAAAAATTTTAGATTCTTCAAAATCTAAACAATGTAGTTGATACATAAATTTAGCTATTTCATCAGAAATAGTCTTAACCTCATCGGAACTTAGATCATTCATAACCTCTGCAAGAGGAATGCCTGCTATTTTTTTATGAACACTAAATGGTCTATCATTGTCATAAAATAACTCTAATTTTACAGTATCAAAGTTAGTTTTACCATATATATATTTAGCAAATTCATAGTCTTTTACAATAGTTCTAGACCAAAACTCATCTCTAGGAAACCTAAAGAAAAAGTTGCCTTCGTTTGTTTCAACCTCATAAACAATATTTGTCCAACCAGTTGGGTTTTGCTTTATACTAATTATTTGTTTATCATTTAAAATATTTTTTATTATATTTTCAAAGTCATCACTCAGTTCAAAATATGTATTATTCATAAAACCTCCATTTATTCATTTACTATTAAATTTTTAACTAAATCTAAAATCTGCTTTTCCGATTCACTATCATAATTATTATATAAAATATAATCAAATTTACCTTGGAAATCCTTATCATTCATAAATTTATTATATTGCTCATCAATTTCTTTAATTCTTTCAATTTCTTTTTCTTTAGACAAATTTCTTTGTCTGGCTTTTTGCTTAGGAACCTCCAAATCGGTAGGGAGAATATATATAGTTTTTATATCAGGTTTGATTTTTTTCCAGTCATCAATCATTGTGTAATGCATTTCAAAAACCATATTATCATTAGAGAAAATCTCATCTTTTAAATATGCATATCTACCACCAAATACTTTGAAATCATATATGATTTTATCTTGTGATTTTAACATATCTAATTCATTATCTGTTATAAAAATTCCATCAACACCATTTTTTTCACCAACTCTAATAGGTCTTGTTCTAATAGTGCTTACCTTATGGAAATTTAATTCTTCAACTAGTTTTTCTTTAAAATACGATTTGCCTATTCCTGTGACGCCAGAGAGTGCTAGTAACATTATTTATCCATCCTTTTTATAATATTTTACCAAATTGTTTACGAACACGAAGAGCCGCTTCCTTTTTTGCAATATCTTCACGTTTGTCATATAATTTTTTACCTTTTCCTATACCTAGCTCAACTTTTACAAAGTTACCAGAAAAATATAAACTAATAGGAACAAGAGAATATCCTTTCTGCTTTATTAAACCAACTAATTTGAAAATCTCACGTCTATTTAAAAGCAATTTTCTATCTCTTAAAGGATTCTTATTAAAAATATTGCCATGTTCATAAGGACTTATATGCATACTATATAAATAAGCTTCGCCACTTTTTATACCAGCGTAGCTATCTTTTAAGTTGACTTTTCCATTACGAATAGACTTTATCTCTGTGCCAGAAAGTACAAGTCCAGCCTCTAAAGTATCTATTATTTCATAATTGTGTTTTGCCACAGGATTTGTAGCAATTATTTTTTTTGACATATGTATAACTCCTTATTTTTATGTAATAAATATTATAACATGTATGTCAAGAAAAAGGAAGGCATACATGTTATAAATTTACTTATTCGTTATCATCATTATGATATGTTGTTGTATTTTTATTTTGATTTGCATAGAAAAGAACTAAAGCAACTATTACAATGGCAACTATAGCAATAATTAACCAGCTCCAAACAGTATTAGATACATTTCCTAATAATCCGTTATCTGTTGTAGTTGCAGTTCTTGTAGCAGTGTAATTATTAGTAGTTCTACCCATATCATTCATTCCATTTTTTACATCATTTCCAACATCTTTTGCACCATTTTTAACTGTATTCATCCCATCTTTAACGCCATTAACAATGCCTTTTCCAGCATCTTCTATAACATTTTCAGCTCCACCAACAGCATTTCTAACATCATTTACAGCATTAGTTGTAGCAAATGTATAAGATACAGCAAAAAGAGACAAAATAGCTAATAAAGTAGCAACTATAAAAAATTTATTTTTCATATGATGAGAACCTCCTTTTTTAAAAAATTAAGCTCAAAAAATTGCTCAATATTAGTATTTATAATTTGATATAAAATATTCTAATAAATAATGGAAAGAAAAAAGTGGTTGAAAAAAACCACTTTTGAATTATCCTCTTAATCTTATTAAAATTGCAATTGCGAGTAATATTAAAATAACACCAACTGTAATTAATAAAATATTTATAATATTTGTAATTCCTAATTCAGTTTCAGCACTAGTTGATACTCCACTTGGTTGCAAAGTCTCAGTTGGAGTAGAAGGAGTTGTAATACTATTATCAACGACATTATCAACTGTATTACTTGTATTTTCAATTGAATTTTCTACATTATTTGCTGTTTGTTCGTTGTTTATTGTTTCAACGTTATTTGCCATTTGCTCATTATTTTCTGAAGTGATTCCGGGTAAATTTAAGTCGATATTAGTTGCATACACATAAGAACCACAAAAAGCAAAAGCAAGTATTAATATAAAAGATATTTTAAAAATTTTTTTATTCATAATAAACCTCCTAAAAATAACGAATGTTATCTTTTTTCATTTTGTACTATATAATAATACACAAATAAAAGAAAAAAGTCTAGATATTTTCAAAAAAAACTAAAAAAATAAATAAATATATGATATAATTTAGACCTGAAGTTACTAAAGAAAGCGACATTTATGTATTTAAGGAGACAGTAATGATAGTAAAAGATGTAATTTATGGTAATATTGAATTAAATGGAATTTATGAAGAAATCGTAAATTGTGATGAATTTAAAAGACTTGCTGATATAACTCAAACATCAATGGCTAGTTTAGAATATCCTGCATTAGAGCAAGAAACTAGATATGAACATAGTATAGGTGTATATTACTTGATGAGCAGAACACTAAATGAATTAGAAAGAAAATTAGGCAAACAGGGAGTATATTTTAATAAAAATGAAAAAGATATGGCAAAACTTGCTGCTTTACTTCATGATATTGGACATGGAGTGAATTCACATCTTCTTGAAAAAGTAACTGGGCTTTCACACGAGGCAAGAGGTATTGATATAATAAGAGATCCGAATACAAAAATACATCAAATTATAGAACAAAAATATGGACATGATTTTATTGAACAATTAGTAGAATTTATGGAAGTAATTTATGGTAAAGGGGAAATAAAAGAAACCTTACAAATAAATGAAGATAATACCATTTCACTAAAAGGTGTACTTGCGGCGTTAATATCACACAATAATGATATTGATAGAATGGATTATTTAATGAGAGAATCTACATATACAGGTTTAGGAACTTTTACAAACTATGAAGAACTTATAAAAAGTCTTGAATGTGTTTTAATAGGAGATGAAGTACTATTAGCTATTCCAGAAGATAAAATGTACTTGCAAGAGTCAAATATATTTGAAAGAGTACGAAACTATATGAATATATACTATTGCGATATGGACTCTGTTGGAAACTATTTATTTGAACAACTAATTGATGAACTGAGACAACATCCGGATGAGGTACCTCAAGATGTTCCAGAAGCAATAAGAAAATTTTTAACACAGAAAAAAATGAGTTTAACAAATCAAGAATATATGCAATTAACAAATACTCCATTCAATTCAGCTTTAGAAAGAATAAAAGAATCAACTCAAAATGATAAACTTAGATACTTATGCGATTATAAGCAAAATGCAAAAAAAGATTATCATATTTTGCCATCAGAAAAAGATGAAGATTATATAAGAAAATTACTAGGTAGAGTTGTTATAGGATTTCCAAAGAACTCAAAGTGTATATTTAAAACTACTAAAACTATTAAACCATATAAAAAAACAAAGTTTGGAAGTAATAATGTAATTACTAAAGCTGGAATCAAAAAGTTTGAAGAACTACAACATGCAATTAGTTTGGAACCAAGCGTGAAGACTACTATGGCAATTAATCCAGAACTACTTAGACTGGAGCTAGGAATGGAAAAAAATGAATTTGAAGAAAGATATGGAGAAGCAATTAAAGAAGTTGTAGAGAGTCAAGCAAAACCAGTACAGGAGTTTGAAAGAAAATATATAATTCCACTTTTGGACAAAGAGGCAATTGATTTAAATATAACACAACCTGCACCGTTTAAAGGAATAAGTCAAATATTAACAGAACATTATGAACAAAAAGATAGTGTACAGTATTTTTCGACAGATACATATTATGATACAAAGAAATTTGATTTGTTAAAAAAAGGTGCTTCGCTTAGAATTAGAGAAGGTAATAAATTTTATAAAGCTAAAGAAAGTCAAGAATATAAAAGAAAAAGAATTACATATAAAACAAGAACAGATGATGTACAAGATTCTTATGTTACAAAGAACAAATCAGAGGAAATAGGTGACTCAACAGATATAAAAGATTATGACGAATTTCTGGATAGAAATAATATTTCAAAAGATTTAAAAGAAGTACTAAAAGTTAATAATATGAGAAGATTGATAACTGTTTTAGTGAATGGACAAGAAATTGATGTGTCATTAAATTTAGGCTCATATACTAATTGTATTTCAGGAAAAACTGGTGAATTATGTACAATAGAAATTAGACCAAGAGAAAATCAAATTACAGGTAGATTAGGAATATTAGCTGTAAAAAAAGTATTAGAACAGGGCTTTAAAGGTCTTGATAAAATGGCATCAAATAGTGACATATATAGAATTGGAATGGAAGATCAACTAAAACAGAAAACTTCAAAACCAATAGGCGACGAAGAAAGATAAAAAAGTTGAAAATTCTATTGAATAAAACGAATACTTAATATAAAATAATAATAAATACAAAAGAGGAGGAAAGAATAGATGAAAAATGTAAAATTAGATTTAAGTTATAGTAATATAAAACAAGAAGATATTATGAAATATTCTAATCAAGTGGAGAATATTCATAATGAACTACATGAGAAATCAAAAGATGAAAATGAATTTTTAGGTTGGTTAGATTTACCAACTGATTATGATAAAAAAGAAGTTGAAAAAATAAAAAAGTGTGCAAAAAAAATACAAAAAGATTCTGAAATACTTGTTGTAATAGGAATTGGTGGTTCTTATTTAGGAGCAAGAGCTGTAATTGAAGCACTAACATCTACATTCTATAACTTACTATCAAAAGAACAAAGAAAAACTCCTCAAATATTATATGCAGGTAATAATTTAAACCCTAACTATTTAAATGATTTAATTGATTTGATTGGAAATAGAGATTTATCTGTAAATGTAATATCAAAATCAGGAACTACAACAGAACCAGCAATTGCATTTAGAATTTTTAGAGAATTACTAGAAAACAAGTATGGACTAGAAGAAGCAAAAAAACGAATTTATATTACAACAGATAGGGAAAAAGGAGCATTAAAACAGATAGCAGAGGAAGAAGGCTATACTACATTTGTTATTCCAAACAATATTGGAGGCAGATATTCTGTATTGACAGCTGTAGGACTATTACCAATAGCAACAGCAGGGATAAATATAGATAAATTATTAGACGGAGCAAGAATTGCACAAGAAAAATATTTAGACAAAAGCTTAAAATACAATGACTGCTATAAATATGCTGTTGTAAGAAATATATTGTACAAAAACGAAAAAAATATAGAGATACTTGTAAGTTATGAACCTAAACTACACTATATGACAGAGTGGTGGAAACAACTTTTTGGAGAAAGCGAAGGAAAAGATTTAAAAGGAATATATCCAACAGGTGCAGAATTTACTACAGATTTACATTCTTTGGGACAATATATACAAGAAGGACGAAGAAACCTATTTGAAACAGTAATAGATATTAAGGAGTCTGATTCAAATGTATTTATAAATCAAGATGAAGAGAACTTAGATGAATTAAATTATTTAACAGGAAAAGGTCTAGATGAAATAAATAGAAAAGCTATGGAGGGAACAATTGAAGCTCATATTGAGGGTGATATTCCGAATATATTACTAACTATGGATAACTTAAATGAATATACATTAGGACATTTAATATATTTCTTTGAACTTGCATGTGCAATGTCGGGTAAACTACTAGGAGTTAATCCATTTAATCAACCAGGAGTTGAAAAGTATAAAAAAAATATGTTTAGGCTTTTAGGAAAACCTGGTTATGAAGAAAAAGGAGAAGCAAAGAAAGAAGCTTTGGAAAAACTTAAAAAAGGTAGAAGAAAGAAAAAGACTGAATAATAGTTAAAAAATTTAGAAAAAATACTAAAAATCAAAAAAATATGTTGACATAGAATAATGTAATGTGCTACAATATTCTATGTCAATGATATTAAAAATATGCGGATGTGGCGGAACTGGCAGACGCGCTGGTCTTAGGAACCAGTACCAACGGTGTGGAGGTTCGAGTCCTCTCATCCGCACCATAAAAAAGAGCTTTCAAACGAAAGCTCTTTTTTACTCATGAATTACTAATCAAGTAGTTATTTTTTTTATAAAAATAGTTGAAATTTACATAAAATTGTGTTATAATATATTTGTTGTTCGAAAGAACAATTATATATCCTCAGCAAAAATTTATTTTTAGGAGGAAAACAGTATGAATAGAGAGGCTCTTCCCACCAAGCTGAATCTCGGAACTATGGGATTCAAACATCCGGCTGACCGGAGCGAGTTCCTGAAGGCTTTGAAAAAAAGCCACTTCAAGTGGATTCGTGATGAGCTCGAAAATATCGAAAAGAGAAACGTTCGATATGCGGCTCTGACCATCGATCTGAACGACCCCCCCTTCGAGAAAAATACTTCTTTCAGGGGAAATGTCGAAAGACTGATGGAAACACTGGCAGAGGCTGCAGACGCAGAAGTAAGAAAATCTGTCGTCCACAGTATTTATGCCAACTGCAAAGCGCTGAACATTTTGCTCAATGATGAGGAGGAGAGCATTCGGGAAATCGCAAAAAAGCGGCTTTCCGGACTCACAAATGAAGTGTGAGTCTCAAAAAAGCGGTAGAATTTCTACCGCTTTTTTATTGACAAAAACAATTTTTGAATGTATAATTGATACAGTTTTTATATATAAAAGTCTTGGATATATGATGAAGAAGTTATCTAAGTAGTTATATAGAGTTCTATACAGGGAGTTATGGTCAATAGACTGAGAGCCATACTAGAGAAGCTATATAATGAATTTCAATAATGGAGTCAATATCGTTAAGAAAATTATTTTAATAAGTGCTAAGAAATTAGAAAAAAGGTGGTACCGCGGATTAAAAGATTCGTCCTTTAGTTTGGTATCACTATTTTTGTTTTTTAGGGAAAGGAAATGCTATTATGGAAGAAAAGTTAGAAAAAATCAAAAATAATGGAATTGAAAAACTAGAAAATGCAAAGACAGTAGAAGAATTACAAAATATTGCAAAAGAACTAACTGGTAAAAAAAGCGAGTTAGGCGAAGTTTTAAAATCTATAAGTACATTATCTAATGAAGAAAAAAAGGTTGTTGGAATGAAAACAACTGAAATTAAACAATTATTTGGAGATAAAATAAAACAAAAAGAAGATGAACTTATAAGTGCTAAAAGTGTTGTAGATAAACCTTTAGACCTTACATTACCAGGAACAGCTATAAGTAAAGGAGCATTACATCCTATTACTCAAATGTGCTACGACCTAAATGAAGCCTTTTTATCATTAGGTTTTGAAGTGTATAGTGAAGATGATATTAGTAGTGAAAAATATGCTTTTGATAACTTAAATTTCCCTGCTGACCATCCAGCACGCCAATCTATGGATACGTTCTGGTTAGATGGAACAGAGGAAAAATTAGGAAATGAGCGTTTATGTTTAAGACCTCATTTAACAGGTGGATCAGTTAGATATTTATTAAAACATGGTGCTCCTGCAAGATTCGTTTACCCAGGTAGAGTATATAGAAATGAAAATACTGATGCAAGACATGAAAGAGCGTTCTTCCAATATGAAGCTCTTATAGTTGATAAAAATATTTCATTCTCATCTGGAATGGTAATGATTCAAACTATTCTTGAAAAAGTATTTGGTAGAAAAATCAATGTACGTATGAGAGAAGGGTTCTTTCCATTTACTGAACCAGGTTATGAAATAGATATGGAATGTTTAGTATGTGGTGGAAAAGGTTGTAGCGTATGTAACCACAATGGATGGATTGAAGTAATGCCAGGTGGTGTAATTCACCCTAATGTTTTAAAATCTGCTGGGCTTGATCCAGAAGAATGGACTGGATTCTATATTAACATTGGATTAGACAGATTAGTTATGATGCGTTATGGAGTGGATGATGTAAGATTATTCCATAGTGCAGATTTAAGATTTTTAGAGCAATTTAAATAAGGAGGTAAACAAAATGAAAGTATCATTAAATTGGGTTAAAAAATATGTTGATTTACCAAAAGAAATAACAAATAAACAAATAGCTTATGATTTAACATTAAGAACAGTTGAAGTAGAGTCTGTTGAAAATACTAGTGATAAATTTCACGACATAGTAGTAGGAAAAATATTAGAAGTAAAAGAACATCCTAATGCAGACTCATTAAGAATATGTATGGTAGATATAGGTGAAACAGAGCCAGTACAAATTGTATGTGGTGGATCAAACTTGTATGTAGGTGAATATGTAGTTATATCTAAACCAGGTGCTGAAGTATATTGGCATGGAGAACCAGATTTAGTTAAAATAAAGAAAACAAATATGCGTGGCGAATCATCTTATGGTATGATTTGTGGAGCAGAAGAAGTATATTTAGAGAACATTTTTCCAGCTAAAAATGAAACAGAAATAGTTGACTTAAAAGGTATTGAATGTAAACCAGGTCAAAATATAGCTGAATTGATATGCATGGATGATGTTGTACTTGAAATAGATAATAAATCATTAACAAACAGACCAGATTTATGGGGACATTATGGAATAGCAAGAGAGCTATCAGCAATTTATAATGTACCTTTAAAAGAATTACCAAGTATAGAAATTGACAAAAATCTTCCAAAATACAATGTTGAAATACAAGTACCTGAAAAATGTAATAGATATGCTGCAATTGAAATAGAAAATGTATATGATAAAGAATCTCCAATGTGGATGAAAGCAGCTTTAATAAATGCAGGTATGAGACCAATAAGTGCTATTGTAGATATTACAAATTATGTTATGATGGCTGTAGGTCAACCTTTACATGCTTTTGATAGAACACATGTAAATGGTGAAAAAATAATTGTTAGAAATGCTAAAAAAGATGAAGAATTATTACTTCTTGATAATAATACAATTAGCCTAACCGAAGATGATTTAGTAATATGTGATGACACAGATGCAATGGCATTAGCAGGAATACGTGGAGGTAAAAAAGATTCAATTCTTCCAGAAACAACAGGAGTTGTTGTAGAAGTTGCTAACTTCATAGCTTCTACAATTAGAAAAACAGGAAAAAGATTTGATGAAAAAACAGATGCTTCTATAAGATATGAAAAAAATCTTGATACTGAAAGAGTTAGCCAAGGAATTGCATTAGCATTGCAATTATTTAAAGAAATATTCCCAGAAAGCAAAGTTGTAGCATTCAATGATGTTTATCCAATAAAAACACAAAGGGAAGTAATAGATGTATCAGAAGAATTTCTTAATGTTAGATTAGGAAAGGTTTTACCTAGAGAAACAATTGAAAAAGTATTAAAAGCTTTAGGATATGATGTAGAATATAAAGATAAAGTTTACCATGTTGTTGTTCCAGTGTGGCGTTCAACAGGAGATGTATCTTTAAAAGATGATGTAATGGGAGATATAGCTAGATTACTAAGTTTTGAAAGTTTTGAAGCTAAACCACTAACTATTAAATTTGAACATGCTGTTTTACAAAACAAAGTATTATTAGAGCAAAGATTAAAACAATATTTAGCTTTTAGATGTGGATTTAATGAAATATTTACATATCCTTGGATAGACGAAAAATATATAGATGCAGCTGGAGTGGATAAGGAAAATTCAGTTAAACTAGCCACACCTCCATCACCAAGTGAAGCATATTTAAGAATTTCACTTATACCAGGAATGTTAGAGGCAATTTCTAAAAACTTAAGATACTTTGATGAATTCAAACTATTTGAAGTTGCCCAAGCATTTGAAAAAGGTGAATATCATGAATCATCAGAAGATGAGACATTACCAGTTCATAAAAAATTATTGACAGCAAGTATTGTTGGAAAAGATGCTAGTAAGCTATTTTACGAATTAAAAGGTGTAATAGAAAATATGTCTGAATACTGCCACATGGAAAAAATAACTTTGAAACAAGGTGAAAAACCTTCTTGGGCAGATGTAAATGTATATCTAGATATTATGTTGGATAACAAAGTAATAGGTAAATTAGGATTATTATCAATAAAAACTATGAACTCTGCTAAAATAAAAAGAGCTAATGTTGCAATTTTTGAATTAAATGTTGACGAATTAGTACCTTTTGCTTCTAGAGATAATAAGTTTGTTCATATTCCTTTATTACCATTAGTTGAAAAAGATTTATCAATTTTAGTTGACGAATCTGTAACATGGGAAGAAATTTCTGGTTCAATTAAAGGCAAATTAAAAGATGTAAAATTTGTTGAGGAATATAGAGGCAACCAAGTTCCAGAAGGTAAAAAATCAATAATGTTAAGAATTGTAATTGATAATGGTAATACAACTATGACATCAGAAGAAATAAATGCTAAAATGGAAAGCATATTAAAAACTCTTAATAAGAGATGTGGAGCAGTTCTAAGAGAAGAATAGTTAAAAAGTGATAGAGCAATCTATCGCTTTTTCTAATTTTATGATATAATCTGTAAGAAGATGAAAGGAGATAAATTTTATGAAAATAATACTAGCATCAGCTTCACCAAGAAGAAAAGAGTTATTAGGATATATCACAAAAGATTTTGAAGTAATTGTAAGCAATGCAGATGAAAGCTTTGCAGAAGGCTTAACAATTCAAGAACAATCAAAAAGAATAGCTTATTTAAAAGCAAAAGAAGTATTTGATAAAACTACAGGAGACAGAATTGTAATAGGCTCAGATACTTTAGTATTAAAAAACGGCAAACATTATGGAAAGCCAAAAGACAAACAAGAAGCTTTTAAAATGATTTCAGAATTACAAAATGATGTACATGAAGTAATTACAAGTTTATGTGTAATAATTGAAAAAGATGGTAAAAAAGATGTTATTACAGATTATGATATAACAAGAGTATATTTATCTGAAATAGATGAAAGAGAAATAAACGAGTGGATTGAATCAGGAGAAGCAATGGACAAGGCAGGAGCTTATGCAATACAAGGACAATTTTCTAAGTTTATAGTTAAATTTGAAGGAAGTTATAATTCAGTTGTTGGGCTACCAGTACAGAAGTTGTATCAAATTATTAAAAAATATATAGAAGTTGAAAAATAATTAGAATAATTCTTTTCCAACTTAATCTAACATTCAATGGAGGAATGAAAAAAAGTGGAAATACCAGTAAAGAAAAATGAAGAATATATTGTAGATATTATAGATAACGGTTATGAAGGAGAAGGCATAGCTAAAATAAATGACTATATAATATTTATACCACAAGCAATAAAAGGTGAAAAATGTAAAATACTAATATTAAAAACTACTGCATCTCATGGATTTGGTAAAATATTAGAGATATTAGAAACCGCTTCAAGCAGAGAAAAAGTAGATTGTAGCACATATACAAGATGTGGAGGATGCAATTTAAGACATATAAGTTATCAAACAACATTAAGGATGAAACAGGAAGTAGTTCAAAATTTAGCAAATAAAACATTGAAACAAAAAATTGCAGTACAAAATACAATAGGAATGAAAAATCCGTACAACTATAGAAACAAAGCACAATACCCATTAGGCTATGCCAAAAACGGAGAAGTAGTTACAGGAATATTTGCGGCTAGAACACATGAAGTAATTCCAATGAAAGAATGTAAAATTCAAAACCCTATATCAGAACAAATTGCAACAACAATTGTAGAATTCTTAAACCAAAACAAAATATCTGTATATAACGAAAAGACAGGAAAAGGTTTGTTTAGACATATTGTAATAAAAGTTGGTATAAAAACTAAAGAGATAATGTGCGTATTAGTTATAAATGGAGAAAATATACCAAAAGAAAAAGAATTAGTAGAATGTATAATAGATGGTTTAAAACAAAGTGAATTCAAACTAAAAACAGTTGTAAAAAATATAAATACTAAAAACACAAATGTAATACTAGGAAATAAAAATATTACCATATATGGTGATGGCTATATTTATGACAAACTAGGAGATTATACATTCAAAATTTCGCCAATGTCATTTTATCAAACTAATCCTGTACAAACAGAAGTTTTGTACAACAAAGCAATTGAGGGAGCAAACTTAAAAGCAGATGATATTTTACTTGATCTATATTGTGGAATAGGAACAATAGGAATATATGCTTCAAAGTTTGTAAAAAAGGTATATGGAATTGAAATTGTAGAACAAGCAATTGAAGACGCAAAAGAAAATGCAAAAATAAATAATATAGAAAATATAGAATTTACTTGTGGAGATGTAGAAAAAGTTTTGGAAAACTTATTACATGAAAAACATATAACTCCAAATGCTGTATTTGTAGATCCACCAAGAAGAGGTTTAGATGATACTACAATAAATAACATATTAAAATTAAGCCCAGAAAAATTAGTATATATAAGTTGCAATCCAGCAACAATGGTAAGAGATTTATCAAAACTAGAAGAAAAATACAACATAAAAGAAATACAACCAGTAGACATGTTCCCTTTCACGTCGCATGTTGAGTGTGTTTCAGTACTACATCGAAGAAGCTTTGAAAAATAAAGCTTTTTGTTTTTAGACGAAACTAAAATGGACGAATTATATTTAATCATCCTTTTTCTAAAATTTAAGTGTAGAATTGCTACAACCTTTAATAAATGGAGATAGAACAGCTGATATGACTGATATAATAACAAATGTAATCGGTGGAATTATTGGATATGTGATATATTTGATTTTTAGACCATTATTAATTAAAATATTAAAATATATAAAAAAACAAGTAATAATATTACAATTTAGTAATTAGTTGGGAAAATAGTAATTTGTAGGGAGGATTATAAAATGAAAATAGTAACATTATGTGGAAGTCTAAAATTTCAAAAAGAGATGATGACAGTTGCAGAAAAAATGGCATTAGAAGGCTATTGTATTCTTACCCCAGTATATTCTGTATCAGAGAAAATTGATATAACTAAAAAGCAATTAATAAATTTGAAAGAGGCACATTTTAAAAGAATAGAATTATCAGATGCTATATTAGTAGTAAATATAAATAATTATATTGGAGATAGTACGAATTTGGAGATAGATTATGCCAAAAAATTAGGTAAGAAAATTATATATTATACCGATTTAATTGAAAACAAGTAGAACGACAAATTACAATAAGTAGGGTAGATAACCAGTTGAAATTATCTACCTTTTATTATATAATCCTAACAAGAATTAGTAATTTGAAAGAGAGTTATATAAAAGATAAGAAATAGTATTAGAAAGAAGGGAAAGAATATGTGTACAGCAGCAACTTATAAAACGAAAGATTTTTATTTTGGAAGAACATTGGATTATGAATTTTCATATGGAGATGAAGTAACAATAACACCAAGAAACTTTGAATTTAAATTTAGAGAAGTAGATGACATTAAGAGTCATTATGCGATAATTGGAATGGCATTTGTTACTGAAGATTATCCATTATATTACGATGCAATAAACGAAAAAGGGTTAGCAATAGCAGGTTTAAATTTTGTTGGAAATGCTCATTATAAAGAAAAACAGGAAGGAAAAGATAATGTTGCTCAATTTGAACTGATACCATGGATTTTAAGCCAATGTTCAAATGTAAATGAAGCTAGAAATTTGATTGAAAAAATGAATGTGTTAAATACTCCATTTAGTGATAAATTACCATTAGCTAGCTTACATTGGATTATTTCCGATAGCACACAATCAATAACTGTAGAGTCTGTTATTGATGGAATAAAAATATATGATAATCCAGTAGGGGTATTAACTAATAATCCATCTTTTGATAAGCAAATGTTTGCCTTAAATAATTATATGTATTTATCACCTAAATCTCCAGAGAATAAATTTAGTAAAGAATTAGATCTAAGTTTATATAGTAGAGGAATGGGAGCAATAGGTCTACCAGGTGATTTATCATCGCAATCAAGATTCATAAGAGTAGCGTATACTAAATTAAATTCTTTTTCTAAAGAAGATGAAAAATCAAGTGTTAGTCAATTTTTTCACATTTTAGGTAGCGTTGATCAACAAAGAGGATGCTGTGATTTAGGTGATGATAAATTTGAAATAACAATTTATACATCTTGCTGTAATGTAAATAAGGGAATTTATTATTATACAACATATGATAATCATCAAATAACAGCAGTTGATATGCACAAAGAAAATCTAGATAGTAATGTACTTATTCGTTATCCTTTGATAAAGGAAGAACAGATAAGAACTCAAAATTAATGTTTATTTATAAAGAAGATAAAAGTATTACATATAAAAATGAATTAGTATGAGGAAAAAAATATGTGGATGGCAGTAAAAAGAGGAATTGTTGTAGCAATAGGTTTATTAATACAAATTCTATTAACATTATTTATATATTTAAAATTTGGAGAATTTATAAGTGTTATTCAAGTAGTTTATGGTTTACTTAGTATTATAATTGTTTTAATGATTATCAAGTATAGTAAAAGATTAAGTAGCGATTTAATATGGATATTACTGATTATGCTTTTTCCATTAATTGGAACACTTCTATATATCATACTTAGTAATAATATGAAAAGAAGTAAAGTTTTAAAGAATATTAATGAAAATATAGAAAATGGTCAAAAATACTTAATACAAGATGAATTTATAAAAAAAGAAATCGATACTAAAAATTTAGGACAATTAAAATATATAAGTGAATTTGCAGGATTTCCTGTAACGAAAAACAATGAGATAAACTATTATTCTCTTGGTGATGACGTTTATCCTGTTATGTTAGAAGAACTAAAAAAAGCCAAAAAATTTATTTTTATAGAATATTTCATTATTAATAATGGTACTATGTGGCAAGAAATTTTAGATATATTAAAAGAAAAAGCAAATTCAGGACTAGATGTAAGAGTATTATATGATGATATGGGTTCTTTTGCTATGCTACCTAGTAATTATCCAAAGTTACTAGGAAAATATGGAATAAAATGTATGCAATTTAATAAATTATCGCCATTTGCAGGTATTATTATGAATAATAGAGATCATAGAAAAATGATGATAATTGATGGACATACTGCTTTTTCTGGTGGAATTAATATTTCAGATGAATATATAAATATAAATAGTAAATTAGGAGTATGGAAAGATAATGGAATTAGGATAAAAGGTGAAGCTGTTTGGAATTTTACTGTTATGTTTCTAGAAATGTGGAATTCATTTAAAAAAGAAGATAATGATTATAATAAATACAAATATAAATTTACTGAAAAGTATAAGGAAAATGGTTTCGTTGTACCTTATGGGGAAAGTCCATTAGATGATGTTATAACCGGCGAAGATATTTATCTAAATATTATCAATCAAGCGAAAAAGTATGTTTATATTTATACACCTTATTTAATTATTGATACAGATATGATAAATAGTTTAATCTTAGCTGCAAGAAGAGGAGTAGATGTCAGAATTGTTGTTCCTGGAATACCCGATAAAAAAATTGTATATGATTTAACCTCTTCTTATTTTTATACATTAATTAAAGGTGGAGTAAAAATTTATACTTATACGAATGGTTTTGTACATAGCAAAGTATTTTTATCCGATGATGAAATAGCAACTGTAGGAACAATAAACTTAGATTATAGAAGTTTATATTTACATTTTGAATGTGGTATTTATATGAAGGATACAAATGTAATAAAAGATATCAAAAAAGATTTTGAGGATTCCTTTAAAGAATCACATAAAGTAGATGAAAAAGAAGCAAAAAATGGTTTATTTAAAGGACTATGGCAAGCTATTTTAAGATTATTTGCTCCAATGATGTAAACGATATAATAAAATTAGATAAATAGAAAATTATAATTTGTTGAGAAAGCCGTTAAAATGATTTGCTTTTTTCATGATATAATATATGGTGTAAACAAAGCAAAAAATAGTAATTTGTAGGGAGGATTATAAAATGAAAGTAGTAACATTATGTGGAAGTCTAAAATTTCAAAAAGAGATGATGACAGTTGCAGAAAAAATGGCATTAGAAGGCTATTGTATTCTTACCCCAGTATATTCTGTATCAGAGAAAATTGATATAACTAAAAAGCAATTAATAAATTTGAAAGAGGCACATTTTAAAAGAATAGAATTATCAGATGCTATATTAGTAGTAAATATAAATAATTATATTGGAGATAGTACGAATTTGGAGATAGATTATGCCAAAAAATTAGGTAAGAAAATTATATATTATACCGATTTAATTGAAAACAAGTAGAACGACAAATTACAAGTTGTAGAAAAGATTAAAAATATGAAAGATAAGAAACAAACCGAATACTCAGTTGAAGCTATAGGGAGGTAGATATGGAAAAGATATATAATAAATTAGTAAGAGACAATATACCAGATATTATTAGAAGTGATAATGAAAAACCTGTCACTAGGATTTTGACAGATGCTGAATATGAAAAAGAATTATATAGAAAACTAGCAGAAGAATGTAAAGAGGTCTACAGAGCTGAAGACAATGATGAGGCTTGTAAGGAATTAGCAGACGTATTAGAGGTAATTAGAGCCATTGCAAATGTAAAAGGAAAGACTCTTGAAGATATCATAAAATTAGCAGATGATAAAAGAAATAAAAGAGGAGGATTCTCTAAAAGAGTATATTTAGAAAAATCAATAAAGAAAGAAGAAATTGAAAGATAAATTGTATACAAAAATTATTATTTAATATATAATAAATATAATCAAAAGAAAAAGAGAGGTTGAGTTTTATGGAAAAGAAATTAGAAGAGTTGAATGGATTTAAAAATTTAAGAATTGTTGATAACTTTTATCAAACATCAAGCTTTTTTCCAATGCCAACAACAGAAATTGGAACATTAAGTGAATCAGGTCAAACTAATTTGGGTTCATATTCACTATGTTTTCCATACTATATTGCAGGAAAGGATTATTACGCAATGCTTCTTTGTTGCAGAAACAGCTCAAATACTGCTAAAAATATTTTAAGAACAGGTAAGTGTAGCATAAACTTTATAACTGATAAGAGAAAGTATTTTAAAGAAGCGGTAAGACTGGGTTACCCAGGAGAAACAACAGAAGAAAAGATGAAAGACTGTATATTTACTTTAGTAGATGGAAAAAGAGCTAGAGAAAATCCAAATGAAGCATATCCTAAAATTATTCAAGAAGCATTTCAAGTATTTGAATGTACTTGGGTAAAAGAGTTAGATGGAGCAGAAAATGATGTGGTTAAAGATGAATATTTACCACCATACCATCAATTTAATGGCATTACAAGTCAATACGGGGCTCATTTTATTTTGAAAATTGATAATATTTTAATTAAACCACAATATTATGATGCTATAATAAATGGAGTAAATTCATATAATTTCCCACAAGTACCAGTTGACTATGGTTACAGAGATAATAAAAACTTCTGGTATACAAAATTTAAAAGACCTGTATCAGAACCAATACCAGCAAGCAAAGGCATTAGTTTAGACACTGTTAAATATGCAGCTTCAAGAATTGATCCAGATGTAAAATTTACAGATGAAGCTTGTGCTAAACTTGTAAAAGTACCAAGAGTATTTTTAAGTACTGTATTAAAGGGATGTGTGGCATGGGCAAAAGAAAATAATGTTACATTGATTACAGAAAAGGAAATGGAAATTATACAAGATAAACGTAATAAAGAAAAGAAATAAAAACTCAAATGGTCTAATATATTTATATTAGACTGTTTTTATATTCTAGGAATTTTATCATAGTATGATAAAATTCTGTAGAAGATAAATATGCGAATTATTAGAATTTCTAGCAGTTTGCCCTGCGTAGAAATTCTTAAAATCCGTTTTTTTATGGGGGGAAAGAGTGAGTAATCAAGTTATAAAGGTAACCAATATTAATGGAAGTGAAGCAATATTAGATTTTTTTGAAAACAATATAAAAGTATTTAGCACAAAAGCTTTTATAGGCAAAAATGGAATAACAAATGATAAAAGAGAGGGAGATGGGAAAACACCAGTTGGCAAGTACAATTTAGGTATAGCATTTGGAACACATGATGAAGTCAAATTTAGTAATTACATTAAAACAAATGAAAACTTGCATTGGGTAGATGACGTAAATTCAAAACTTTATAATCAGCTTGTAGATATTACAAAAGTAAGAAAAGATTGGAACAGTAGTGAACATTTAATAGAATATCCAAAACAATATGAGTATGCTATAGAAATAAAAACAAATCCTAAAAATATACAAGGTAAAGGAAGTGCAATTTTTTTACATTGTAGTGTAGAAAAACCTACAGCAGGTTGCGTTGCAATAGATAGTCAATATATGAAATTATTACTAGAAAAATTACAAAATAATGCAGTGATATGTATTGAAATATAAAATGATATGTGGTAAAATTTCCCCTATAAAGAATATAATCGTTAAATTCGAAAAAAATGCACTTTTTAACTGTAGTTAAAAAGTGCATTTTTGATTGTTAATTTTTTTTAGTTTACTTTAAAAGATTTTTTAACCTGAAACTAAAAAAGTTATCTAAAGTCAACCTTATAAATATTTTTTTAGTGTTTCTACGCTGTCTTCTTGCATAACTACAAAATCATTTAAGATGTTTTTTACATCTGTTGCGGCATTTTCATTTTGATTAAGTAAACGTCTTCCTTCAATAATTCCCATATTAGTGCCTTGCATTAAAAGTTCAGAAAGTTTTGATGTGCTATCATCATTCATAGTTTTCATTTGAATTCCATACCATGTCATCATTTTTGTCATTGCATTAGTTTCATGAGGTTCTTTGCTACTGTAATTTGCATATAAGTCAGTAACTCTATTAGAAATATCCTTGTATTTGTTATATTCTATATCTAAAACATTTTTAAATTTACTATCTGTAACTTTTTCAGAAACATATGAAATAGCATTCATACCCATAGTTGCACCCTTATTAACTTCATCTAAAATATTCAAATTTTGATTTTCCATTTTCAAATTCCTCCTAAATATATAATTGACTAAATAAAGAAAAAATATTCAAAAACCTTGAGAAATGAGTGTAAATATGTTAAAATATATTTGTTGAAATAATGGAGGGACAAATTATATGGCAAAAATTGAAAAAGAAAAAATAAATAAAAAAATGAAAGATGAAATGAAAAAAGCTCAAAAAGACGCAAAAAAAGAAATGAGTGAGTTCAAAAAATTTATTTCAAAAGGTAATGTTGTTGATATGGCTGTCGGCGTTATTATTGGTGGAGCTTTTGGAAAAATAGTTACAAGTTTAGTAAATGATATAATTACACCTGCAATAGGGATAATAATTGGAGGTCTAAATTTTAGCAACTTAAGCATACAAATAGGTGAAGCTAAAATTATGTATGGAAATTTCATACAAACAGTTATAGACTTTTTAATCATAGCTATTTGTATATTCTCAGTAATAAGAATATTTGAGAGAGTTAAAAATAGAAACAAAAAAGAGGAACCAGCACCAGAAGCTCCTAAAAAAAGTGCCGAAGTGTTGCTGTTAGAGGAAATTAGAGACTTAATGAAAAATAACGTAAATGAAATAGAAGGACAAGAAAAAATGGAAGAACCAATAGCAAAAGGATAATGTATTGACATTTGTTAAAACTAAGACTATAATAGATATATAGTGATAAAAGGAGAAAGTTATGTTAGCTAAAACATGGAAAAAAATATTATTATTTGTTTTAATAATAGCTTGTCTATTTAATATAGTAAATAAACTTGTTCACAAAGCATCTATGAAGCAAGAAGTAGAGGCTTCGGCAGAGTATGTTGAGCAACGACAAAATGCAAATGAACAAAAATAATAATAAAAACTTGAAAAAATTTTTAAACTGTGTTACAATAAATAACAGTTTGTTAATAGATATTAAGGGAGAGGTGAATACAAAATGAAAGAAGGAATACATCCAAATTATACAGAAGCAACAATTACATGTGCTTGTGGAAATGTAATGAAAACAAATTCAACAAAAGCAGATATGAAAGTTGATGTTTGTTCAAAATGCCATCCATTCTGGACAGGTAACTTGAAAAGAGAGACAACTGGTGGTAGAGCAGATAAATTCAAGAAAAAATATGGAATTCAATAGAAACATAAAAAGTGTTGTAAATGTAAATTTACAGCACTTTTATTTTGTGGAGCACTTGAAAAAAATGCTCGATTATTGTAGAATATATTAGATTTATAAAGAAAATATCGGAGGAAGTATTGTGGCAAAAATAGAAGTAGATAAACAATTAGAAGATATAAAAAAAGTAGCTTCATTAAATGAAGGAAAAAACTTAAAATATTGTATTTTGACAATGGGATGTCAATTAAATGAGAATGATTCAGAGAAACTATGTGGAATGATGGAAAGCATGAATTATACTAAAACTGATAAACTATCTGACACTGATTTAATTGTATTTAATACTTGTTGTGTTCGTGAAAATGCAGAGGATAAGTTATTTGGTAAATTAGGCGAAGTAAAAAAATATAAAGAAGCCAAAGGCACTATAATTGCAATTGGTGGATGTATGATGCAAGAAAAACATATTGTAGATAAATTAAAACAAAGCTATCCATTTTTTGATATTGTATTTGGTACACACACGCTTCAAGAATTTCCAACAGATTTATACAATGTGTTATGCAATAAAAAAAGAATAGAAGATGTATTAGATATAGATGGAGATGTAATTGAAGGCTTACCAATATCAAGAGAAGATAAAATAAAAGCATCGGTAACGATTATGAACGGATGTAACAACTTCTGTAGCTATTGCATAGTACCTTACGTTAGAGGAAGAGAAAGAAGTAGAGAACCAAGAGATATTATAAACGAAGTAAAAAAATTAGCAGAACAAGGTTACAAAGAAATTACTCTTTTAGGTCAAAATGTTAATTCATATTTAAGAAATGAAAAAGAAAAAGGTATTGAATTTGAACAATATGAAGGAGTTAACTCATTTGCAACTTTACTAAGAGCTATAAACAAAATAGATGGAATAGAAAGAATTCGTTTTGTGTCTCCACATCCAAAGGATTTTACAGATGACGTTATAGAAGCAATTAGAGACTGTGAAAAAGTATGTAAATTAGTTCATTTACCACTTCAATCAGGAAGTAGTGGAATTTTAAAAGTAATGAATAGAAAATACACTAAAGACCAATACTTAAGTTTAGTAGAGAAAATGAAAAATCAAATTCCAAATCTTACTCTTTCTACAGATATTATAGTAGGATTTCCAGGTGAGACAGAAGAAGACTTTGAAGATACTTTAGATGTTGTTTCAAAAGTAAACTTTGAGCAGGTATATATGTTTATTTATTCTAGAAGAGTTGGAACTCCGGGCGATAAGATGGAAAATCAAATTCCAGAAGACATTAAACATAAAAGATTTGACAGATTAAAACAATTAGTAGAAAGTCAAATTTCAGAAAGAAATAAGGAGTATGTGGGAACTGTTCAAAAAATTCTCGTAGAAGGAAGAAGCAAAACAAATGACAATATGCTTACAGGAAGATCTGACTCAAATAAAGTAGTAATACTAGAAGGTTGTGATGAGCTGGTAGGCAAAATGGTTGAAATAAAGATAGTTTCAGAACATATGTGGTATTTGAAAGGGAAAATAGTATAAAATGAAAGAGATAAAAGATAGTGAATTCGAACAATTGATGTTAGAAGTTATAGAAGGTAAAAAGTCTAGAGTTAAGCTTGCAGAAGAATTACAAACAGACTGGAGAACTTTAAATAAAAAAATTCAATTATTATCAATGACTAACCCAGAATTATACAAGAAATTTGTCGAAAAATATCCATATAAGCCAAAAGAAATAACAGCAATACCATTAAAGACAATGCTAGTAGAATTTTTAAAAACAGGAATATATGGAATAGGTGAAAGGACTTTACGAAGAAAAATAGATGCATTAAAAAAATCAGATGATCCTAAAGACAGAGAGTTACATGATATTTGTAAACAAACAGCTTATAACCGAGCTCATGGAAAAAAGATGAATTTTGAGCTTCAAAGAAAGATTGATGAATTAGAAATACAAGAAGAAATAAAACAAGATGACAAAGAAAAAAGAAGACAACAATTACTTCAAATAGAGAAAAATTATAACGAATTGTGTAGAATAATGTCAAAGGAAAAAGCAGCAGAGGCGATGGGATATACATACAATAGAGTATATAAATTGCTAGACGAACTCTATTGCATGGAAATTCAAAATAATGCGATTAAAGGTTTTAAGGAAGATATAAAAGTAAATCCAAAAGAGATAAATCAAGTTTTAGATGAAAAAATAACAAAGCCAACAACTGAAACAGAAAAGGAGAAATAAACATGGCAGAATATTCACCTATGATGCAACATTATTTACAAACAAAAGAAGAATATAAAGATTGCATTTTATTTTATCGTTTAGGCGATTTTTATGAAATGTTTTTTGATGATGCAATTACAGCTTCAAGAGAATTAGAGCTAACACTGACTGGCAAAGACTGTGGACAAGCTGAGAGAGCTCCAATGTGTGGAATACCATATCATGCTGCAGAAACATATATTGCAAGATTAATTGAAAAAGGATACAAAGTTGCAATCTGTGAGCAACTTGAAGATCCAAAACAAGCTAAAGGAATTGTAAAAAGAGATGTTATAAGAGTCGTAACACCTGGTACTGTAATGGAAAGTAACCTTCTGGAAGAAAAGAAAAATAACTATATAATGTCAATATATAAAAATGGAATTTATTATGGAGTAGCAGTTTGTGATTTGACAACAGCAGATTTTAAAACCACACAAATTAAAGACCAAAATAATTTTATCACCTTAATGGATGAAATTTCAAGATTTTCACCAGCTGAAATTGTTGTGAATACTATGATGTATGAATCAGCTCAAGAAATTAGTAAAATACGTGAAAGATTTAATATATACATATCAAAACTAGATGATGAAAAATTTGATACTGATTATAATGAATTTAAAATTAAATATGACATATTAAATGAAAATGAGCAAGAAGTTGAAGATATATCTGATAGTGTATTATGTGTTGCAGCAAGTAATGGATTATTAAATTATTTGAAAGATACTCAAAAAAGCAACTTAGACTATATTCATAAAATTGTGTTATATTATACAACACATTATATGAATTTAGATATAAATGCAAGAAGAAACTTAGAAATAACAGAAAAGTTAAGAGATAAAAGCAAAAAGGGGACTTTGCTTTGGGTTCTTGACAAAACGTCAACATCAATGGGAGGAAGATTATTAAGAAGATGGCTTAATGATCCTTTAATAGATGTATGCAAGATAAATGAAAGACTAGAAGCTGTTAAAGAATTGAAAGAAGATATAATTTTAAGAGGAGATGTTATTGACAGCTTAAAAAAAGTGTATGATATTGAAAGATTAGCAGGAAAAATATCTTATGGTAGTGCAAATGCAAGAGATTTACTTTCATTAAAAAACTCTGCTAAACAATTACCTGATGTAAAGAAAACACTTGCACAAACAAAATCTCCATTATTAACTCAATTATATGATAATTTAGATACCTTAGAAGACGTTTACCAAATGATTGAAGATTCAATTATTGACGATCCACCTATAAGTGTAAAAGAAGGTGGAATAATAAAATTAGGATATGATGAAGAGATAGATCACCTAAAAAAAGCAACAACAGAAGGTAAAAGTTGGGTTCTAGAAATAGAAGCAAAAGAAAGAGAAACAACAGGAATAAAAGGATTGAAGGTTGGATTTAATAAAGTATTTGGATATTTTATTGAAGTAACAAAATCTAATTTATCAATGGTTCCAGATAGATTTATTCGTAAACAAACTTTAGCAAACTGTGAAAGATATATAACCGAAGAATTAAAAAAAGTTGAAAATGAAATTTTAGGTGCAGAAGAAAAAGTTGTAAATTTAGAATACAATGCCTTTTGTGAAATAAGAGAAAAAATAGAAAAGCAAATATTAAGAGTTCAAAAATCAGCAAGTATCATAGCTACATTAGATGTTCTAACATCTTTAGCAACAGTGGCAGATGACATGAACTATGTAATGCCAATAGTTGATAATAGTGGAATGATAGATATTAAAGATGGACGTCATCCTGTTATTGAAAAAATATTACCAGGTGGAAGCTTTGTTGAGAATGACACATATTTAGACAAAAATGATAACCGTTTAGCAATTATTACAGGTCCTAACATGGCAGGTAAATCTACATATATGAGACAAGTTGCTTTAATAACACTTATGGCACAAGTTGGAAGTTTTGTACCAGCATCTTATGCGAAAATTGGTGTAGTTGATAAAATATTCACTAGAGTTGGAGCATCAGATGATTTAAGTATGGGACAAAGTACTTTCATGGTTGAAATGATGGAAGTGGCAGCTATATTAAAGGAAGCTACATCAAATAGTTTAGTAATTTTAGATGAAATAGGAAGAGGAACTTCAACTTATGATGGACTTTCAATTGCATGGGCAGTAGCTGAATATATTTCAGATAAAGAAAAATGTGGAGCTAAAACTCTATTTGCAACACATTATCATGAGCTAACATCACTAGAAGAAAAACTAGAAGGAGTTAAAAATTATTCTGTTGCTGTAAAAGAAAAGGGAGAAGATGTTATTTTCTTAAGAAAAATTGTACCCGGTGGAACTGATGAAAGTTATGGTGTTCATGTTGCAAAATTGGCAGGAGTTCCACAAGTTGTAACAAAACGTGCAAATGAAATTTTAAAGACTTTAGAAAGAAAAAGTGTACTCGGAGAAAAGGCACAAGAAAAAGAAAATAAAAAAGTTGCAACAGGGCAATTAGATTTATATAATTATAAATTGGCTGAGATAGCACACGAATTGGATAAAGTGGATTTAAATGAATTAACACCAATAGAAGCATTGAATACTTTGGTTAATATGAAGGAAAAAATGAAATAGGGAGTAACAAATGAAAGAAAAATCAAATAAGCAATTTATGATTTTATCTGCAATAGGCATAATACAAGTGGTTATGTGCCATTTAGCACCAGACGTAAAATTAACTGGATACATATTTCCATATACTTCGTTTTTTATGCCTATGTTTGTGTTTATATCAGGATATTTTTATTCGGTAAAAAAGGAAGAACATATATTTAAAACTATATGGGAAAAATTTAAGAAAATAATGTTACCATTTTTGATTATAAATTTATGTTATGGAATAATAAATACAATATTAAGAAATGCAGGAATTATAAATTATGGAAGAGATATTAGCTTATACACATTATTTATACAACCATTTATAAATAATAGTCAATTTATTTTTAATTTTCCATCATGGTTTATACCAGCATTTTTCACAACATATATTGTTTATCTGCTAATACATAAATTAACATCAAAAATAAAGCTAAATGAATATATCTTGTTGCTAATACTATTAGTTGGAAATATGATAGCAGTGTATAATCAGGAAATTGCTAGATTAGAAGATATAGGGTCTTTATTATTAAGAATACTATTCTTCTTGCCATTTTTTCAAATGGGATATTTATATAAAATAACTTGGCAAAAATATGAAGAAAAAGTAAAAACTTGGATTTGCATACCGATAGTGATAATAATAAATATTATTTTAATATCAATTTTTAAAGATATTGAATATGATTTACATGAATTTTCAGGATTTATACAAAATGCATATTATTTGCCAATATTAACATTTGTAACAGGAACTTTGTTCTGGCTTAGAATTTCTAAAATTCTTGAAAAATGGATAGGAAATAATAAATTAGTAAATTACATTAGTAATAATACATTTTCAATAATGTCACATCATTTATTTTATATATTTATACTTAACTTTGTACTATATTTAATAAATGTTCCATATTTTGATTTATCGAACTTTCAGAATGGATGGATATATAGATACCAAATACCAGGTTGGGAGATTCCATTACAAATTGGATATTTACTACTTGGAGTACTCGGACCAATTGGAATGAAATATTTATATGATAAGATTAACATAAAACTTTACAAAAATAAAGAAAAGGTGTATAATGATAAGAACTAGTTGGCTAAATGCTAGTAAATATATTATAAGGAGAATTCACACAATGGGTACAGAGGCACGGAAACGTGAAACAGGTGGAAAAGGAAATTCCTCTATTTGTCTCAAAATAGAGCATTGTATGCTCAGTTGGAAGGGAGGCAGAAAATGTTCCAAGAATAAATGTAGGAACTATGTGGATCCGAGAAAACCTAAAAACAAGAAGAAGTGATGAATTTTACTGGCGAGCAGTCCTAAAATGTGGTCTGCTCGTTTCTTTGTAAAGTATTCATAATAACCAGTTGACTAAAATAGATATAAGATATAAAATACTATTGTTAAATTTAAAGAATTTTAGAGAGGAATGTTGCTAATATGAATATAAAACTAAATACCGAAATATTAGAAGTAGAAGAAAATAAATCAATTATAGAATTGTTTAATAAAGAAATTGGAGAAAACAAAAAGATTATTGCATGTGATATAAATAACGAAATTAAATCTTTAAATTTTATTCCAAAGGAAAATGACAATGTTAATTTTGTAGATGTTACTAGTAGAGATGGAAGAAGAACATATATTAGAGGACTTTTATTTATAATGAGTATGGCTTTTAACAAATGTTATCCGGAAGCCTTTCTATCAGTAAATTATCAATTAACAAATGCTATGTATTGCGAAGTAGATAATTTAGAAGTTACAAAAGAAATGATAGAAAATGTTAATAACAAAATGAAAGAATTAGTAGCTAAAAGTTTACCAATAAAAAAAGTTGAAATGACAAAGGAAGAAGCAATTAAATTCTATGAAAAGGAAAATAGTTTAAGAGGAATATTACAATTAGATAATGAGCAAAAGAAAGGGGTTTCTCTATACTTTTGTGAAGATTATTATAATTATTTCTATGGAGTAATGCCTATAGATACAAGCTATATAAATGTATTTGATATTATTCCATATAATGATGGATTCTTATTACGTTATCCAGATAAAGAAAATCCAGAGGTATTAGAGCCTGGACTAGTAAGTAAAAAAATGATTTCAACTTTAGATGAATACAAAGATATTCATAGAGTATTAGATGTAAACACAATATATAAGTTGAATAAACAAATTAGAGAAGGAAAGTCTGCTGAACTTGTACTATTGGCAGAAGCTTTACACGAAAAAAAGATTTCCGATATAGCAGATAATGTTGTAAAAAGAAAAAATGTAAAAGTAATTCTAATTGCAGGTCCATCATCATCTGGAAAAACTACATTTGCTAAAAGACTTGGAATTCAATTAAGATTAAATGGTCTAAAACCAGTGACTATATCTGTTGACGATTATTTTGTTGAAAGAGAACAAACACCTCTAGATGAAAATGGAAAATATAATTTCGAATGTATAGAAGCAATTGATTTAAAACTATTTAATGAACATTTAACGACTTTATTAAATGGTGGAGAAATACTTTGCCCAACCTTTGATTTTAAAGAAGGAAGCAAAAAGTATACAGGCAAGAAAATGAGATTAGCAGAAGATGAAGTTCTTGTAATTGAAGGAATTCACTGCCTAAATGATAAACTAACAGAATCAATTCCAAAAGAATTAAAATACAAAATTTACATTAGTGCCTTAACTGTTCTTAATGTTGACTACTATAATAGAATATCTACAACAGATAGCAGATTAATTAGAAGAATGGTAAGAGACCATAATTTTAGAAGCTATACTGCTATGCATACCTTACAAATGTGGAATTCTGTAAATAAAGGCGAAAATCAATATATTTTCCCATTCCAAGATGAAGCAGATAGTATGTTTAATACTTCTTTAATATATGAACTATGTGTATTAAAAAAATATGCATTACCAATGTTACAAGAAATTGATAATTCTTATGTAGAATATGCAGAAGCTAAGAGACTATGTGAATTTTTAAAGTATTTTGAAGATATTGAAGATAAGTATGTTCCTCAAAATTCATTGCTTCGCGAATTTATTGGAGGCAGTATTTTTGAATACTAAGAGGTAGAATATATGGGAAGAAAATTTACAAAAATAGATGAAGCATTTGTATGTGAAAATTGCGGAAAGCAAATAAACCCACTTGGATATACTTGTAGAGACCATTGCAATTATTGTTTACATTCAAAACATGTAGATATAAATCCAGGTGATAGAGAAGAAGAGTGCCATGGTGATCTAGAACCTATTAGGGTTGAACTTGATAGCAAAAAGGGGTATGTCATAATTTATAAATGCAAGAAATGTGGAGCGATACGCAAAAACAAAGCAGCAGAGGATGACAATATGGATTTGATAATTGAATTAACTACAAAACAATAGAGAGGTTTTAAACCTCTCTATATAAATTTCCATTAGTATATTGTAATCCTTCTAATTTTTCTCTGTTATAAGCTTTGTCTACAGCTTCATTTATTTCATTAATACTCTCATCAAGTATATCAAGTCTAACAAAATTTACAGGTAAGTCTTTAGTTGAAACTGAAAGAGTTTTACTATTACAAATCAATGTTACAGTTTCAATGCTATTTGGCACAACTCTAAAATTAAAGCCTAGTCTGTCTTTCAAATAATATTTATTATTTTTTTTGCAATTAGTTCCACAATCTGGATAACATTTATTAGTCTCACCTAAAAAGCAATAACTACTTGCCATAAGAGGTAGGTTGCCATATACTATCATTTCAGTGTTGATGTTAGCATTAGCTAACATTTCTTTTATAAGCTCTTGATTAAGTTCTCTAGATAAAGTAATTCGTGAAAGACCTAATTTTCTGTATTCTTCCATTGTATTATTATTAAATACATTAAGAGTATAATTTCCAATAAACTCATAATCTTTGCTATATTTTTTTAATAATTCAAAGTCTCCGATATTCGACACTATAAAGCCTTTTATATTGTAAATCATAACTGCTTGTTCTATGGTACTTAAAGCTATATTTTTATAATTCGTTTTTATTATACTTGGAACATATATGTATAAGTTATAATTATCACTAAAATATGAAATTATTTTAGAATATTTTTTACTAATAAATAACTCTAAAGATACATAAATATTAGTAATTTTTTCTTTGTCTAGTTTAGTATAATCAAAATCTAACTCTAGTTGCCTAAACAAAACAGAGATTTCAGGATTTTTCACATTAGGAGTATATGTTATACTTTCCTTTGATTTTTTAGACAAATCTAGCAAAGTTTTTTTTGCTCTAGATAAAATTTCTTGTTCTACTTTTTCTAAGGCAGTTCTTCTTAATTCATTTAATGTACTAATACTTGGAACATAAAGTCCATCATCCAAAAGAACAGTGATGTTCTCAAAAGAAAATGGAGTATTAGTAGTTTTTGAAATTTGTTTTACAACTCGCTCAACACTAATTGGTGTTTTTAAAGCATCAATAGGTATCATATTTGAAATTTCTTTAACATAAATACTTGAATAAAGCTCATTATAGCAAGTATTTTTATTTGTAGAAATTTCCATACTAATAGGCGTATTCTTTTTGATTGTAACAGTACAATTTAGAGGTATTTTTTTATTTTCACAATTATCATAAGAGGCTTTAGCAAAATCGCTTAAAGCTTTACTAGAAATTCTGTAAACCTTATCTCCAACTTTGATATTGCCTTTCATACGTCCAATTGTAACCTCAGTATTAGCTGAAACTTTCTTTTGATTTACATTCTTAATCATAAGCTCTGATACTAAGTATTTAGAAGCTTCATTAGAAACAGAGATAGAGTCTCCAAGTTCTAAGTCTTCTTCTAGTTGCAGGGTGATATGACCTTTGTTGGAATTATATTTTTTTATAGTTCCTAAATAAATTCCCATATTACTTGGTTTTTCAGGAAATATTAAGTTTCTATTATGCTTAGAATCTAAATGTCCATCTGAAAATCCGCCTCTATTAAATACTTGCATTAAGTCATTTATATCTTTTTCATCAATAATAAAGTCATAATTATTTAATACCATATCAATATATTTTCTGTAAATTCTGGTAACGGTGGCAACATATTCAGGGCTTTTCATACGACCTTCAATTTTAAAACATTTAACACCAGCTTGTATTAAACGTGGGAGATAGGCAATACCACATAAATCCTTAGTACTTAACAAATAGCCTTTATCTATTGATTTACGCTCATGAGTTTCGGCATTTTCACTAATTAGTTCATAAGGTAACCTACAAGGACCAGCACACTTACCACGGTTTCCTGAACGACCACCAACAACACTTGAAAATAAGCATTGGCCTGAATAGCAAATACATAATGCACCATGAATGAAAGTTTCAATTTCAACTTTACAGTTTTTACAAATGTACTCAATTTCTTCACAAGAAAGTTCTCTTGAAAGAACTACTCTGTCAAAACCAAGTTTTTCAAGCTTCAATACTCCTTGTAAATTGTGTACTGTCATTTGAGTACTAGCATGTATAGGTAATCCAGGAATATTATCAATTAAATATTTTGCCAAGCCCAAATCTTGAACAATTATTGCATCAACTCCTGCTTTATAAGCTTCTTTAGCTAAATCAACAGCATTATCAAATTCACAATTCTCAAGAAGAGTGTTTAAAGTCAAGTTTGTTTTTACATTTCTTAATTTACAATAATCTATAACTTGTTTCATATCTTCAACATTAAAATTAGCAGCATACATTCTAGCATTAAACTGCTCTACACCAAAATATACTGTGTCTGCGCCATTTTGCACAGCTGCTTTTAAACAATTCCAGTCTCCAACAGGAGCCAAGAGCTCTACTTTTGTCATATAAATATTAACCTCCAAATAATTTAACCTTATTAATTGTAACACAATTTTTGTCTTTTGCATACTAATATTATATAGAAAAGTAAAAAGGAGGAAAACAGTATGCCAGAAGAATCTAGAGATTGTGGATGTGGCCGTAATAATGGTTGTGGTTGCTTAGGTAACTTATTTGGAGGTTGCGGATGTGGTGATAGTAGTATTTTATTCTTTATAATAATATTTTTATTACTATTTTGTAATTGCGGAGGCAACAGATAACAACATATTAAAGGCAACATTTGACAAATGTTGCCTTTTTTCTATTTTGTCTTGACGGAGAATAGCAAGAATGATATACTAGGCTTGTAGAAATTTATCACTTTTTAGGAGGAAAAAATGTTATTGAAAAACATTTTAAATATACGAAGAATAGTAAGTATTATTCTAATAATTTTAATATTATATAGTTTAATTACACTATTTATAAATAACGAGGTAAAGGCTACATATAGCAGCAAGTTTTCAAATTATCCTCGGATACGAAAAACTATTAAAAGAATTACAAGAAGCTCATCCAAATTGGGAGTTTGAAATATTAGAAACCGGTTTGGATTGGTCAGAAGTAATTATTGCTGAATCTACAGGATATCACGGTAGAAATGTTGTACCATCAACAAGAGCAGATGCTTGGAAATGTGCTTGCAACAAAACTGTAGAAGATGTTTGGAAATGTGCTTCAACAGCAGCAGTAGCATATTATATGGATCCAAGGAATTCATTAAATGAAAATTATATATTTCAATTTGAACAATTGACATATGATGAAAAAAATCAAACAAAAGAAGGAGTAGAACTTATACTTAAACCTTGTAATTATACACAAGGTAAAGTTACATATTATGATTCAAAAGGCAACAAAAAGACGTTAGACAAAACTTATGTAGATGTAATAATGGAAGCTTCAAAAGAATACAATATAAGTCCATATCACTTGGCTTCTAGAATAAGACAAGAACAAGGAGCTGGAAATGCAGGCTCAATGATTTCTGGAACTTGGACAGGCGGTGACGGAAACTACAAAGGTTTATACAATTTCTTTAATATTTGTGCTTATGGAAAAAACATTGTACAAAACGGTTTAAAGTATGCTAAATCACAAGGATGGACAGATCCAGAGAAATCTATTAAAGGTGGAGCTAAAATATTAGCATCAGGATATATTTCAATAGGACAAGATACATTATATCTAGAGAAATTTGACGTTATAAATGGTGGAGATGGATATTATTCACACCAATATATGACAAATGTATCTGCTTCTAGAACTGAGGGATATACAATTCGTAATACATATACAGATATGGGATTATTATCATCAGAGTCTAAGATAAAATTTAAAATTCCAGTATATAAAAATATGCCTGAGCAAATATGTCCACAACCAGGAACAGAAAAACCTGTTACACAAGATGTTGAGATAACTGAAAATAAAGTGAGAGTTAGAAAAGGCAAAGGAACTAACTATGATATAGTTACAACATTAAACAAAGGAACTAAAATTTTAAGAATTGAATTAGACAATTCTAAAACAGGGGGATATTACTGGGATAAAGTTGTATTAGCAGACGGAACTAAAGGATATGCTGCAAGAACTTATTTGAAACAAATAGATTTACAAAGTAATTGCAATGAACAGTATATTACTACTAGATATACAGATTTTAGAAACGGTCCAGGCACATCAAAAACAACGGTTCTCAAAGTATTATCAGCAGGGCAAATAGTAACAATTGTGGAAAAAGATAAATACAAATCTTTAGATGGCAATGACTGGTGTAGAATTAAATTAAGTGATGGAACTTATGGATATGTTACATCAAATAGTTTTGAAGCATATGATCCTACTAAAGTTGACCAATTAAGAATAATCTGTACTGATGGATTAACTGTCAGAAAGTCACCAAGCACAAGTTCATCAGCACTAGCATCACTATATAAAGGAGCTATAGTAACAAGAACAGAAAGAAATGTAAAAAGCACAAACAAAAACTATATATGGGATAAAATAATTACATCTAGTGGAATTACAGGATATATAGCAACAAGAGATATAAAAAATAATGAAGACTGGGCTGAAGTTATAGGGAATGGAAGTGGAGAAACTACTTCAGAGATAAAAGGAAAGGGATTTAAAACTATTGGAACAAACATTGTCTGTCAGCCTAAAATTACAGTAGCTAATATAAAAGCAGTAGCAAAAGATGCAATTATCAAAAAAAGTGACACTGTAATAGCAGATACAGCAAATGTAGGAACTGGATATAAATTAACATCAGACGGAAAAACATACACAATTGTAGTTTTAGGAGATGTTAATGGAGATGGAAAGGCTTCAGCAGGTGATTATGTATTAATCAAAAATCACATAATGCAAACTAACTTGATAAAGGATTCTGCAAATCAAAATGCTGCCGACGTAAATAAAGATGGTAAAATTTCAGCAGGTGACTATGTATTGATAAAAAACTATATAATGAAAGGTACTGAATTTTCATTATAATTATAAAGGAGATTAAAACAAATGAATAAGAAAATATTAAAAATTAATTTATGCTTAATAATGTTATTTATATTTATATCTTGTACAGCACAAGTTTTTGCTGCAGGAAGATTTTCATTAAGTAAATCTAGTTCGAGTATAACAGAAGGTAAAACAGATAGTTTTACTATAAATGGAAGTAATGCAACAGGAAGAGTAGATATTACATCTTCTAATACAAGTGTTGCAACAGTTAGTTCAAGTAGCAAATGGCTTGAAAATAACTCTACAACCGTAACTATAACAGCCAAAAAAGCTGGAACTGCAAAAATAACTGTGTCTGGTACAATAGCTGACAAAGATGGAAATGAGGCAACAGTTACTAAAACAATAAGTGTAACAGTAAAAGCAAAATCAACATCAAGTTCTACTAACAATAATTCTAATTCAAACTCAACTTCAAATAGTGGAAGTACTAAAAAAGAACCTAAATTTACAAGTGTTAATCAAACAATGTATACAACAGGAGAAGTAAATATAAGAAAAAGCTATTCAACATCTAGTGCAATAATAAAAACAGTAGAAAAAGGAACTAAAATTACTAGAGTAGGAATAGGAGATAATGGTTGGAGTAAAATTACATATAATGGTCAAACAGCCTACATTAGTAGTTCACTATTAACTAAAACTAAACCAGCTGAAGATAAACCAAAAACAGAAGAACCAAAAAGCAATACAGCAACAAATCAAACTACAAATAATGAAACAATAAACAACGAGAATACTAATAACACAACAGAACCTGTTAATAATGAAGTTGATAATTCTAACACAGACAATACAAATGCAGTATTAGGACTATCTAAATTAGAAATTGCAGGAGTAAACTTTTCAGAAGGATTTGACCCTTCAATACATTCATACACTTTAAAATTAAATTTCTTTGTAAAAGACTTAAATATCACAGCAGAAGCTAATAAAACAGATGCTAAAGTTGAAATAATAGGAAATGAAAATTTTGAAGCAGGGGAGAATAATGTTACAATATTAGTTAGTTCAGCTGATAACAAAGAAACAGCAACATATCAAATAAAAGTAACAATACCATCAGAAGTAGCAAGTTCACCACAAAATAATATTCAATTTTATCTAATGTGTGGAACTATTATATTAGCAGCAATCGTAGTAATTGGAATAATCATTTCAATATATAAAAAGAAAAATAAAACTGAAGTAGATTATAAAGAGCCAAAAACAGATAATGATATGATAGACCCCTATACAGATATAAAACCTAAAAAAGAAAAAGTAAAAAGTGGTAAACACTCAAATTAAAATATAATGTGGAAAAGAAATTTTTCTTTTCCACAAAAATATGCTGGTATAGCTCAGTTGGTAGAGCAACAGATTCGTAACCTGTAGGTCGGCGGTTCGATTCCGCCTACCAGCTCCAACTCGATAGAAAATACAACATTTTATAGATAAAGTTGTCATAATAATGCTACGAATTTTGACAATATCTGTATAAAATGGTATAATATAAGAGATGAAACGTTTTTACTCCGTTACATCAAGAAACCTACATTATAATAGTGCAAATGCACAAGGAGGAAAAGTTAATGGCAAAATTCGAAAACGAAGGTTACTGCCCCAACATTTGGGTTCCAAAAACTTGGGGTGACGGTACAGACAGTCGACTGAATGGTCTCTGGAGCCTCGTAGGACAATCCATTGTCTACAAGGAAGAATGCAACTCTGATGTATGCAATGAGGTCTTTGGTATTGACATTATCGCTTATGATGTGCTTTCTGCCATCGTAAAAAAGAATGTCAATGCTGACAAGATTCTCGTTCACGAGCTCCACAACGGAGCATGCAACATGCAGAAAGTTTCCGACATTCAAAAAATCCTGAACGAATCCATCAATCCTGAGCTGATTGTCCACGCGGGAAGTAACTTCACTATCGTGTTAGCAGAAGCTGAGCATGGACTCGACCTTTGGGTCTGGGATTTGCGAACTACCTGGTAACAGCCATGAAAAAGAAAACGTATTGTTTTCTCCCCTCGAAAGAGGGGTTCTTTTTTTATTACATAAAAAATCAAAAATCTTCTGTATATAATAAGGTTGCCATTTTTTGCATATTATGGTAAAATATAAAAGGATTTAAACAAAAGAGAGGTTGATTTTATGGGATTTTTTGATAAATTAAAAAATGGTTTGAGTAAAACTAAAAATTCATTTGATGAAAAAATAAATAATGTATTTAGTAATTTTAGGAAAGTTGATGAAGACCTTTTAGAAGAATTAGAAGAAGCCTTAATTATGTCAGATGTAGGAGCACAAACATCTACAAAAATTATTTCTAATTTAAGAGATAGAATAAAAAAAGAGAAAATTGAAAATGAAGAAGATGTAAGAAATGCACTAAGAGAAGAAATAAAAGCTATTTTAGATGAAGTTGATAATGGTTTAAAATTAGCAACTCATCCTTCTGTTATTTTAGTAGTAGGGGTAAATGGAGTGGGCAAAACTACTTCTATAGGTAAAATAGCTAATCGTTTAAAACAAGATGGTAAAAAGGTAGTAATTGCCGCAGCAGATACATTTAGAGCAGCAGCAGTAGAACAATTAGAAATATGGGCTAACAGAGCTGGTTGCGATATAGTAAAAAAAGAAGAAGGTACAGACCCTGCGTCAGTTGTTTTTGATGCAATTCAAATAACTAAACAAAAAAATGCAGATGTTTTGATATGTGATACAGCCGGAAGATTACACAACAAAAAATATTTGATGGACGAGCTTGTAAAAATAAAAAAAGTAATAGATAAAGAGCTACCAGAAAGTTCAAAAGAAGTTTTGATGGTTCTTGATGCAACAACAGGGCAAAATGCTATTTCACAAGTAAAAGCATTTAAAGAAACAGTTGATATAAATGGCTTAATATTAACAAAACTAGATGGAACAGCTAAAGGTGGAGTAGTAGTTGGTATAGTTGCAGAAAATCAAATGCCAGTTAAATTTGTTGGTGTAGGCGAACAAATTGACGATATGGAAATTTTTAATAGTGCAGACTTTGTAAATGCTTTAATTTAATGGAGGTTTAAATGGAAGAACAAGTAAAAACAAATGCAAAAGAAGATAAAAACATTCATAAAAAAATTAGCAAAACTAAAAAATGGGTGGTCTTAATATTTCTTGCTTTAGTGCTAATAGTTACATATGTGAATTATAGAGGAGAGTATTTAGAAATATTAGAATTAGGAGAAAACTACTTAAGCATATTTTGGCAAAATTCAACTAATTACTTAATTACGTTTGTAGTTAATTTTATAGTAATTTATTTACTTATTCGAATTACAAACAAAAGAATAAAAAAAGGTTTAATACCATTTTTTGAAAAAGAAAAGAAAACAATGCCTAAAATGCCTAATAGATCAATTGCATTTATTGGTGCTATAATTGTTAGTTTTGTAATAAGTGGAACGGTACTTGAAAAATTTATGTTATGCATCAATGCTACTAACTTTGGAGTTACAGATGTTGTACTAGGATATGACATAGGATATTTTATCTTTGTACAACCATTAATACAATATGTGTTATATTACATTGTATATGCTATAGTTGGTTTAACAGCCTATGCTGTGTTATATTATATTGCAGTATTCAATTTATGCTTTGAAGGAGTAGACAGAGAAGTATTAAGCAAAGGAACATTGTTAAAACAATTATGCACAAATATAATGTTTGCTGCTATATTTATAGCTATGATTATATTTGTAGAAACACAAAATGTTGGACTTCAAAAGATTTTAACTCTTCAAAATGGTGAGGAGCCATATGTACTTTGGGGAGCTGGAATTTCTGAAGTTACTATTAAATTATGGGGATATAGAATATTATCAGTATTAGTAATTATTTCTATTGCAATGGGAATACACTATTTAAAGAAAAAATCAACTAAAAAAACTATAATTTCTTTAGCAATAGTTCCAACATATTTAATAGCAATGCTTATAGTTTTAGTTGGATTTAACACAATTTTTGTTAATCCAAATGAATTAGATAAACAACAAAATTATATCAAAGCTAATATAGACGCTACTAAACAAGCATATGAAATTGATATAGAAGAAGTTAATTTGTCTGGAAATGAAACAATAACATCAGAAATTATACAACAAAATAAAAATGTAATAGACAACATAGCATTAATAAATAAAGATATTGTTCTGAAAAATTTAAATATAGTTCAAACTAGCAAGGGATATTATACATATAATTCAGTACATCCAGCTACATATAACGTAAATGGCGAACAAACATTAGTATATGTTGCTCCAAGAGAAATTTCAAATACATCAAGTACATATAACCATAAAACATATGAATATACTCATGGTTATGGAACAATTATTACTTCTGTAACATCAACAGACAAAACTGGAAACATAGAATATTTACAAAAAGATTTTAATTCAAATGAAGTAGTAACCATATCTCAACCACGAATATATTTTGGATTAGAAACAAATTATACAGCTGTAACTAATAGCAACAAAGTTGAATTTGATTATCCTATTACAAGTTCAACAAAAGCTGAAAATGCAGAAAATGCATATGATGGACAAGCAGGACTTTCTTTAAATTTCTTTGACAGATTAATTTTAGCAATAAAAGAAAATGACTTACAATTAGCATTTTCAAATAAAGTAAATTCAGAAAGCAAAATATTGATAAATCGTAACATTATAAAAAGAGCAAAAACTTTAATGCCATATGTTTTATATGACGAAAATCCATATTTAGTAACTACAAACGAAGGAAAATTAGTATGGGTAATAGATGGTTATACCATATCTGAATGTTATCCATATTCTCAAAAATTAACATTAGAAGATGGAATTATAAATAAAAAGCAAATAAACTACATTAGAAATTCTGTTAAAGTTTTAGTAGATGCATATGATGGCACTGTTAAATTCTATATTACAGATAGAAATGATCCAATAATTATGGCATATCAAAAAATGTATAAAGATTTATTTGTAGATAAGGATGAAACAATACCAGAGGACATTAGCAAACAATTTATATATCCTGAATATTTATATAAAATACAAGCAGAAATAATGAAGAGATACCATAATATTCAAACTGATGTATTATATCGTGGAGACGATATTTGGAAAATAGCAACACGTAATACAACAAAGCTATTAAACAAATCAGGAATTGAAATAGATCCTTATTATACAATAGTAAAAACTGTAGACAATGAAAATACCACACTAGGACTAGTTTTACCATACACACCATATAATAAGCAAAATTTAACATCATATCTTGTTGGAAGCTATGAGAATGGTCAATCAAAACTCTCTTTATATAGATATCCTTCTGATAGTAACGTTTTAGGCACAATTCAACTAGATACACAAATAGAGCAAGATGAAACTATATCTAAAGAGTTAGAAACTTTAAATATAACAGGAACTAAAATTATTAGAGATATGGTAGTTGTTCCTATAAATAACACTTTGCTATATGTAGAACCAATTTATCAACAATATATGAACGAAGAAAATTCTACTCCAATATTAAAGAAAGTTATAGTTGCATCAGGAAATAAAGTAGCTATTGGAAATGATATTACAGAGGCATTAAAAAATCTTGTTTCTCAATCTGCTGTTGATATTGAAGTTGAAGATACTGAAACTATTGAAGGCTTAATACAAGCTATAGTAAAAGCAAATAACAATTTAAAGCAGTCTAATAGTAACAATAATTGGGAAATGGCGGGAAAAGATATGACAAGACTACAAGCACTTATTACTAAATTAGAAAAACTACAAAAACAAAACCAAAAGGTGCAAAGTAGTAATCCTGTAGAAAATTTAACAAATCAAGAAAATAATGAATAAAAAATGATAAAATCTTCCATCATTAATATAGATGGAGGATTTTATTTTGGATAAAGATAAATTAGAAGAAAAATTAAATAATAACCTAGAAAAATTAAATTATTCTTTGGAAAAAAGCAACATATTTGATTTAATGGAACTGTTGGGAAGTAAAAGAAAATTGTTTGTTAGGAACTTTATTTCTGGAATTTCAAAGGGAATAGGGATAGGTATAGGCTTTACAGTATTAACTGCAATTTTGATAATAATTCTTCAAAAAATTGTGACCCTTAATATTCCAGTTATTGGAGATTATATAGCAGATATTGTGGACATTGTGCAGTCAAAATAAATTATATTTTCCCTCAAAACTACTTGACAGTTTACAATAATCAATATAAAATAGTAGTGTAGGAAAATATATTTTAATAAAATTTTTATAATTAGTTATATATATTTAGTACATTGAAAATTTAATAGAAAGAGGTGTAAGATTATGGATAATATCCTAATTGGAATCGCCGTTTTTCTAGTCTCAGCAGTAATTTTCACATTTGTAGGTATGTACATAAGAAAGAAAATTGCTGAATCTAAAATGGAAAGTGCAGAAGCTCAAGCAAAAAAAATAATCGAAATGGCAAACGTAGACGCTGAAAATAAGAAAAAAGAGGAAATCTTTAAGGCTAAAGAAGAAATTATGAATGCTAGAAAAGATTTAGACCAAGAGATTAGAGAAAGAAGAGGCGAAGTTCAAAATCAAGAAAGAAGATTAATTCAAAAAGAAGAAAACTTAGAAAGAAAACAAGACATTGTTGAGAAGAAGGAAAAGGATTTAGACAAAAAATACCAAGAACTAGACAACAAAAAAGCTGAAGTTCAAGATTTATTTAATAAGCAAATGAGTGAATTACAAAGAATTGCAGGTATGTCTAAAGAAGAAGCAAAAAAAGTTTTATTAGCAGAATTTGATAAACAATTAACGGTTGAAAAAGCTAACTTATTAAGAGATATGGAAGCTAAAGTCAAAGATGCAGCTGATAAAAACGCAAAAGAGGTAATAGGATATGCTATTCAAAAATGTGCAGCTGACCATACTTCTGAAACAACAGTATCTATAGTAACTCTTCCAAATGATGATATGAAAGGTAGAATTATTGGTAGAGAAGGTAGAAATATAAAAGCCTTAGAAACATTAACAGGAATTGATTTAATTATTGACGATACTCCTGAAGCAGTTGTTATTTCAGGCTTTGATCCATTAAGAAGAGAGGTAGCAAGAATTGCTATTGAAAAACTAATTGAAGATGGAAGAATCCATCCTGCTAAAATCGAGGAAATGGTTGAAAAGGCTAAAGAAGAAGTAGCAAATGTTATAAAAGAAGAAGGAGAACGTGCTGTAATGGAAACTGGTGTAATTGGATTACACCCAGATTTAGTTAAACTAATTGGAAAACTAAAATATAGAACAAGTTATGGACAAAATGTTTTAAATCATTCTATTGAGGTTTCTAACTTAGCTAGAATAATGGCTGAAGAATTAGGGCTAGACGCTAAACTTGCTAGAAGAGCAGGATTATTACACGATATTGGTAAAGCATTAGATCATGATATGGAAGGAACACACGTAGAATTAGGTGTTGAAGTATTGAAAAAATACAAAGAAAATGAAAACGTTATCAATGCTGTACAAGCTCATCATGGTGATGTAGAGCCAAAAACCATTGAAGCAGTTTTAGTACAAGCTGCTGATGCAATTTCTGCATCAAGACCGGGCGCAAGAAGAGAAACTCTAGAAGCATATATCAAGAGATTAGAGCAATTAGAAGGAATTGCAGATTCTTTTGAAGGTGTTGAAAAATCTTTTGCAATTCAAGCTGGTAGAGAAATTAGAATTATAGTAAAACCTGATAAAATTGACGACAACCAAATGAAATTGATGGCAAGAGATATAGCAAAAAGAGTTGAAGACGAGATGGAATATCCCGGCCAAATAAAAGTTAATGTTGTAAGAGAAACAAGAGTAATTGATTACGCAAAATAATTTTTTAAAAACGTTCAAGTAAATTGAACGTTTTTTCTTTTGCTACTTGAAACTTCTAAGTTTTATTTATATAATATTATGGTATTAAATAAGGAGGAAAATAAATTGACTTTTATTGAAAATATTAAAGAAAAGGCAAAAAAAGATATTAAAACAATAATACTACCAGAAGCAGAAGATATTAGGGTTTTAAAAGCAACTGAACAAATAATAAAAGAAGGATTTGCAAAAGTTATTTTAATTGGCGATACGACACAGATTAAAGAGGATGCTAATAAAAACAATTTGAACATATCAGATGTAGAAATTATAAATCCTAAAACTTCCGATAATTTCGAAGAATATGCAAATAGTTTATATGAATTAAGAAAGGCTAAAGGAATGACATTAGAACAAGCTAAAAAATTACTATTAGAACCAATTTATTTTGGAATGATGATGGTAAAAAACAATGATGCTGACGGATTAGTGTCAGGTGCTTGTCATTCAACAGCTAACACTCTAAGACCAGCACTTCAAATATTAAAAACAGCACCAGGTACAAAACTTGTTTCTGCATTTTTTGTAATGGTAGTTCCAAACTGTGAATATGGAGAAAATGGTGTATTTGTTTTTGGAGATAGTGGTTTAGTAGAAAATCCATCTGCTGAAGAATTAGCAGAAATAGCAAAATCATCAAGTAAAAGTTTTGAAACTTTAGTTGGAAAACCATCAAAAGTAGCAATGCTTTCATATTCTACTTATGGAAGTGCACATTCTGAACTAACAGAAAAGGTAATAAATGCAACTAAACTGTTAAAAGAACAAATGCCTAATTTAGTTTGTGATGGAGAATTACAATTAGATGCTGCCATAATCCCTGAGGTTGCGTCTTCAAAAGCACCTAATAGTCCAGTAGCAGGTAAAGCAAATACTTTAATATTCCCTGACTTAAATGCTGGAAATATAGGATATAAATTAGTTCAAAGACTAGCAAAAGCTGAAGCTTATGGACCACTTTGCCAAGGTGTTGCAAAACCTGTAAATGACTTATCAAGAGGTTGTAGTAGTAAAGATATTGTTGGAGTTGTAGCAATTACTTGCGTTCAAGCTCAAAATGGTATATAATATGGAAAGATTGAATTACAGAGTTAATCTGTTCAATATATAATAATTTTAGGAGGATTTAGAATGAAAGTTTTAGTAGTAAACTGTGGAAGTTCGTCAATTAAATATCAATTGATAAACATGGAAAATGAAAGCGTTATGGCAAAAGGATATTTGGAGAAAATTGGATTACCAGATTCATTTTTAACACATACTGTAAATGGTGAAAAACGTAAAATTGAAGAGCATATAAACAATCATGAAGAAGGAATAAAATTAGTGTTAGCTCAATTAACACACCCAGAATATGGTGTGATTAGTAGTTTAGATGAAATTGGAGCTGTTGGACACAGAGTTGTTCACGGTGGAGAAAAATTCAGTTCTTCTGTTTTAATAAATGATGCTGTTATGGAAGCAATGAAAGAATGCATTCCACTAGCACCTTTACATAATCCAGCTGGAATTACAGGAATTGAAGCTTGTAAAAAAGTACTACCAAATGTTCCAATGGTTGGAGTATTTGATACAGCTTTCCATCAAACATTACCAGAAAAAGCATATATCTATGCTATTCCTTATGAATATTATGAGAAATATGGAATAAGAAAATATGGATTCCATGGAACATCTCATAGATTCGTATCAAAAAGAGTAGCTGAAGTTATGAATAAACCAATTGAAGATTTAAAAATTATAACATGTCACTTGGGCCAAGGTGCAAGTTTATGCGCTGTTGACGCTGGAAAATCAGTTGATACTTCAATGGGATTAACACCTTTAGCAGGAATTCCTATGGGAACTAGATCAGGAGATATTGATCCATCAATAGTAACATTTTTAATGAACAAAGAAAATTTAACACCAGACCAAATGGATAATATACTAAACAAAAAATCAGGTAAATTAGGAGTTTCAGGAGTTAGCTTTGATGATAGAGATATCGAAAAAGCTATGGCAGAAGGAAACGAAAGAGCAAAACTTGCAATAGATACATTTGTATATCAAGTAATTGGATATATTGGTAGATTTGCTGCTCAAATGAATGGTGTAGACGCTATTACATTTGCTGGTGGTGTTGGAGAAAACGGAATTGATGTAAGAAAACAAATATGTGAATCACTTTCTTTCTTAGGCGTGAAAATCGACGAAGAGAAAAACAATTGCAGAGGTAAAGAAGTTGAAATTTCAACACCAGACTCTAATGTAAAAGTATTTGTTATTCCAACAGACGAAGAATTAACAATAGCAAGAGATACTATGGAAATAGTAAATAAATAATTAAAAGAGGATTGAAAATGAAAGTATTAGTATTAAATTGTGGAAGCTCATCAATTAAATATCAATTGATTGATATGGAAAATGAAAATTTGATGGCAAAAGGATATTTAGAGAAAATTGGATTGCCAGATTCTTTCTTAACACATACTGTAAATGGTGAAAAGCATAAAATTGAACAAGTTATAGAAAACCATGAAGAAGGAATTAAATTAGTATTATCTCAATTAACACATCCAGAATATGGCGTAATTAAAAGCTTTGATGAAATCGGAGCTATTGGCCATAGATTAGCTCACGGAGGAGATAAAATTAGTGAGCCAACTTTAATAGACGAAAATGTTATAAATGTATTAAAGGAATTTACACCTTTAGCACCTTTACATAACCCTGCTGAAATAGTAGGAGTAGAAGCTTGTAAAAAAGTATTACCAGATGTTCCAATGGTTGGAGTATTTGATACAGCTTTTAATCAAACTATTCCTGAAAAAGCATATATGTATGCAATCCCATATGAATATTATGAAAAATATGGAATAAGAAAATATGGTTTCCACGGAACATCATATAAATTTGTTTCAAAAAGAGTAGCTGAAATTATGGATAAACCTTTAGAAGATTTAAAAATTGTTTCATGTCACCTTGGTCAAGGAGCAAGTGTATGTGCAATAAATGGAGGAAAAGCAGTAGATAACTCATTAGGATTTACTTCTTTAGCAGGTCTTCCTATGGGAACAAGATGTGGAGATATTGATCCATCAATAGTAACTTTCTTAATGAAAAAAGAAAATTTAACTACAGAACAAATGGATAAAATATTAAATAAACAATCTGGTAAATTAGGAATTTCAGGGGTTAGCTTTGATGACAGAGATATTGAAGTTGCTGCAGAAGAAGGAAATGCAAGAGCAAAACTTGCAATAGATGTTTTTGTATATCAAGTAGTTGGATATATTGGTAGATTTGCAGCTCAAATGAATGGTGTAGATGTTATTACATTTGCTGGTGGAATTGGAGAAAATGCAATAGATGTAAGAAAACAAATATGTGAATCACTTTCTTTCTTAGGAGTAAAAGTTGATGAAGATAGAAATAATTGCAGAGGAAAAGAAGTTGAAATTTCAACATCTAATTCTAAAGTAAAAGTATTTGTAGTTCCAACAAACGAGGAACTAATGATAGCAAGAGACACTATGGAAGTAGTTAGTAAATAAAATTTTGAAGGGTTTCGAAAAGAAACCCTTTTTTCTACTTGTATAACTTAAAATTTAATGATATTATATATGCGAAGGGAGATTTAGCAAATGATAGACTTAAAAGAAAATCCAACATTTTTAAATTCATTTTTGGAATATCTAACAGGTATTTTAAATAAATCTGTTAACACAGTAAAAGAATATAACTATGATTTAGCTCATTTTCTAAAGTTCATATCTCATCATTTTGGCTTATCTTCTGAAGAAAACATAAAAGAGATAGATATTCATGATATGAGTATAGAAACGGTTAAGCAGATTAAATTAGAAGATATACATGCATTTTTATATTATTTAACAGAAACATACCACAGTAAAGCCGCCACACGTGCAAGAAAAGCCGCAAGTATCAGAATGTTTTTTAGTTATTTAACTCAAAAGGCTCACTTATTAGAAGTGAATCCTGCGCAAGGACTTGAAACACCTAAGCTAGACAAAAGGCTTCCTAAATATCTAACTTTAGAACAAAGTAAGGAACTACTAGAAGTTACAAAAGCAGAATCCGGAGATTTTAAAGAAAGAGATTATGCGATAATTACTTTATTCTTAAATTGTGGAATGCGTTTATCTGAGTTAGTGAATATAAATATAAAAGATATAAATTTTTATGATAATAAATTAAATGTAGTAGGTAAGGGAAATAAAGAAAGAACTATTTACTTAAACAAAGCTTGTATTGATGCCATAAATTCATACTTGGCTGTAAGACCACATGATGGCGTAAAATTCGATTCTAGAGATGCTCTATTTTTAAGCAAAAGAAAAGAACGCATCAGTAACAGAATGGTCCAAGAGATAGTAAAAAAAGAGTTAATAAAGGCTGGACTAGATATAAGTAAATACTCTGTTCACAAATTAAGGCACACTGCTGCAACCTTAATGTATCAGTATGGTGATGTAGATATTAGAGCTTTACAAGTATTATTAGGACATGAAAGTATATCTACTACTGAAATATATACACATGTGGAAAATAAACAAGTAAAGAATGCTGTTGAAAGCAACCCTTTAGCAAATGAATGAAATGGAGAAATATAATATGGAAAAAGAAGTAGAAGTTAAAGAGAAAAAACATATAAAAATAGCAGGAATTACACTTTGGAGAATAGTTGCATACTTTATAATTTATAGTGTAGTAGGATTTATTATAGAAACAATATTTGGAATATTAACTAAAGGTGTACTCGAAAGTAGAAAAAGCTTTTTATACGGTCCTTTTTGCAGTATATATGGACTTGGTGCAGTTCTAATGATATTGCCTTTGCAAAGATTTAAGAAGAATAACTATACTTTATTTGCTGCAGGTTTTGTAATAGGTTCTATTATTGAATATCTTGTAAGTCTAATAGGAGAGCTAATATTTCACATTAAATGGTGGGATTATTCAGATCAGATACTAAATTTAAATGGAAGAATTTGTGTACTATTTTCACTATTTTGGGGATTACTTGCAATATATTTAATGTCAGATATCAACAAAAGAGTAGACAAACTAATAGACTTTTTAAAGAAAAAGATATCAATGGGAATTTTAAAAACTGCGGTTGTTCTTGTAAGTATATTCCTTGCATTTGACCTAGGAATTACAGCATATGCCTTACAAATGTTTACTATAAGAATAGTACATGACAACAACTTAAATGTTGCAAATAAGCAGTATATTGATGAGCAATATGAAAATATATATGTTAAAGATACTAAACAAAAAGAATTTATTTTGAAATATTTTGATGATGAAAAAATGATAAAAACATTTCCAAATATAAAAATAGAAGATGTGGATGGAAATATATTATTTTATAGAAAATATGTCAAAGGCATAAAACCATACTATTATAATTTTAGGTCAAACTCACATCTAAAACTAAAATATCTTGAAGATGTGGATTACTAGATTTTCTTTACTTTTAGGGCTTTACGTGATATAATAAGACTACATTCTAACTAGAATGAATAAATTTAAGAGGAGGTTGCTTTATGAAACGGGTAAATCTTGTAGGGAAGTACAACTATGAGAAGCCATTACCTTGCGAAATGGAGGATGTTGACATCTGCTCCAAAATGGCTTGTATCAAGAAGCCACGGTCAGATATCTGGTATTCTCCGTTAAAAGCACGGCTCGTAAGAGCAGGTTTCCCTGTGATTGTCAACTATCGCTCCATTGATAGATGGAAGTTGGTAGAGAATCAGAAAGGAAAAATGGTATTGTTCTACAGAGAATGTCGTACGCCTTTGCCCATACCTGTAATATACGTGGTACGATATGATCCTAAAAAGGGATATTTTCTGAAGAATATATCCAATAATTTTTCCACGTTGGAAAAATTCAAAAAGTTCTATGAGGACACCACATATTTTGACCTGAATTCTTAAGGCAACAACTCGACAAGACACCAATATTTGGTGTCTTGTTATTTTTTATCTTCTATAGAAATATTTCCAGTTTTGTTACTGGGAAAAAATGGGAGGGTAGGAGAGAGGAACAGTCAAAATCATAAATATTGAAATATAAAATTTGTATAAACTTTTGGTTAAATTAAAATTTTAAAATTTTGTGCAAAGTTTTAAATTTATAAAAATTTTAAATTTACGAGCAAAAATTCTAAACATTTATAATTGATAAATTTTAATAATAAAATTTTTGTTTATAATTTATAAATAACTAAAATTTATTATACCAACTATATAAAATATTTTAATTATTTGACCTGTTAAAATTATTTTTAAGATATTTTAATATTAAAGATAATAAATTTTGTCTGATAATCATATAGAATTTTATATGATTGATGCAAAAAATTGATTTTTATTGATTTTTATAAAGTCACCAAAAAGTGGCAAAAAAACGACGCTCTAAAATCGATTTTAAGGCGTTTTTATTTTTTAGACATATAACTTGTTATCTAAAAAATAACTTCATATTGAAGATATACTTAATAATCAAATATTTATAAAAAAATTATATAATTTAGATAAAAATATATCAATAATTTATATTAATATATAATGATAAAATATTTGAAATGAAATTATATGAATAAAAATTCAAAAAGGCTTAGAATTGATTTTAGAAGGTTAAAAATAAGTGAGTAATAGGATAAGATTATAAATATAATAATTAGATTGAATATAAAGTAATAAACTATAGGCATATATACTATATAAGCCAAATAATAGCTAAAAGTAGTAGGAGAGGAGCTATATAAGGTATATAGGCAAATTTTCCTCCACTCAATTGCACAAAACTTTGATTTTGCGCAATTGGTGCAATATAATTTAAAGTAGTATTTCTTAACACTACCCTCTTTTCAATCATTATTCAATTTATTAAATCCTTATTTGTATACATCACAAATTTTACTATACAATAAAAAGAGCAGCTTTAAAACTACTCTTTAGTTGTATGTTATATTAAATTATAAAACCTTAATTGCTGTAATATCGTCACAATCTTTAAATCTATTTTGATATTTTTCCCAGTTTTTATCTTCTAACAATTTTCTTTTTATTTCTTTTGCATAATATTCAATATTATTATCTGAAATATTATGCATAAATTTTTCTTTTGTCATACCAAGTACATCTATATCAAATCCATCTGTACATACAAAAACTTTTTCAAGTTCATTTAATTTGTATTTTCTTTGATATGCATATGAAACTACTGAAGAATCATTACTCACTATATAATATCCACCAACTTTGTTTTTTAATTGTCTATTCTCTCTTAACAGTTCTATTACTTCTGGTTTATTTCTTGCTTCTTTTATTGTGATATCTTCAACAATTGATATATCTTTCATTAATTTCCATACATTGTTATCTAATTTATGTAAATTACAATCTCTTATTTCTTCAACAGTATCATTACTTTTACGTTTGATTAAGATAATTGAATCACCTAAAGAGAAAAGTTCTAAAAACTCTCCCCTTTTCCTTGAAATAACCAAGCTTGAAGATGGTACTTCATAAGGTTTCAACCTTATTCCTAGTTCTTCTTCTTTTGCTTCGATTCTTTCTTTCATATATTCTATAGCAGATTTAACCGTATCTTCTAATTCTATATTTTCTTGATTTACCAATTTAGACTTTAAATATTGAAGTAATTCAGCTACATACCATTCAGCAGAAGTTTTATATACATCTAATTCATTATCTCCTAAACCTGTCGCTCCATCCATAAGTATGGTGATATTTTCATCCGTATAAAATATATCTTCATTTACTAAATGTCCATTTCTTTTATCTTTCTTTTCTCCTGAAAGTGAAATTACCATATTTTATTCTTCCTTTATTATTTCGTTTATTATTTTGCATTTTTCAAGAAGTATGACATTTTATCTAAAAATTCATTGTTATTCTTTGTTGAAACCATTTGTGTAATTAATTCTTCAGTAACATCTGCAACAGACATTGTTGACATTGCTTTTCTTAATGCAAATACTGTTTCTAATTCTTTTGGAGTTAATAATAGTTCTTCTCTTCTTGTTCCTGATTTGTTTATATCAATTGCTGGGAAAATTCTCTTTTCTGATAATTTTCTATCTAAGTGAACTTCCATATTACCAGTGCCTTTAAATTCCTCAAATATAACATCATCCATTCTACTGCCTGTTTCTATTAAAGCTGTAGCAAGAATTGTTAAGCTTCCCCCATTTTCTATATTTCTAGCTGCTCCGAAGAATTTTTTAGGTTTATGTAATGCACTTGGATCTAAACCACCAGATAATGTTCTTCCTGAAGATGGGATAGATAAGTTATATGCTCTTGCTAAACGAGTAATACTATCTAATAATATAACTACATCTTTCTTTTGCTCTGTTAGTCTCTTGGCTCTTTCCAGTACCATTTCTGCTACCTTAACATGATGTTCAGGTAATTCATCAAAAGTAGAATATATAACATCTCCTTTAATGCTACGTCTCATGTCTGTAACTTCTTCTGGACGTTCATCTATTAAAAGAACAATTAATTCTATTTCTGGATTATTTGTTGTAATACTGTTTGCAATTTTCTTTAATAATGTAGTTTTTCCAACTTTAGGTGGGGCAACTATCATTCCTCTTTGGCCTTTTCCAATTGGTGACATTAAGTCAATAATTCTCATTGCATATTCATTTGGAACTGTTTCCAATCTAATTCTTTCGTCTGGATAAATAGGAGTCAAATCATCAAATTTTTGTCTTCTATATGCTTTTTCTGGAGATTCTCCATTAACTTCACCAACATAAATTAGTGCTGGAAATTTTTCTCCTTCTTTTGGTAATCTTGCAATTCCTTTTACTTTATCACCTTTATCCAACCTGAATCTTCTGATTTGTATAGGTGATATATATACATCTTTTGGAGTTGATAAATAATTTTCTCCTCTTAAAAATCCATATCCATCAGGTAATACTTCTAATATTCCTTCAACAATTTGGTCATCTGCATTTGTTAATTTGTATGATCCATTTGAAGGTTCAGCAAGACTGCTTGTAGTTACATCTGTTGCAACGTAGCTCCCATCATATTCAATTTCTTTTGCTTCAATTGATTCATTTTCCAATTTCAATAATTTTTCTATAATTTCCTCTTTTTTTAGCTTTGAAGTGTTTTTTATCCCCTTTTCTTTTGCAAGTTGACGCAATTCTACTAATGTATAATTTTCTAAATCCATATAATTTCCCCCATTATTAAATTTATATAAACAGACAAAATAAAGCTTGTCCTTGTTTTTTATTTTATTTGACTAATTTCTTTGGATTTTAAAGTTAGAATTAAAATAATTGAATAAATATAGATTGTATATGATAATGAGAAAGAATGAACTTTCTCATTATATAAGTGCATTTATTAGTATATAAATTATTTGCTGATATCTATGTATACCTTTTCATTTGGCAAATACATATCTAGTTTTTCTCTAGCTACTTCTTCAATATATTCTTTTGAATTTATATTTGCCTTTGTTTCAAGTAATTGCTCCTTTTTTTCTTCTTCTGCAGCAATTTGTTCTGTATATCTTTTGCTATCTGCTTTATATGCATTTAACTCTTTTTGTTGAACAAAAAATGTATAAACAACATAAATTAATATAGCAATAATTATAATTCTTTTAAAATTTATTTTCTTGTTTTTCATCTGTACTTTCATTCCTTAATTAATTTCTTGTAATATTATAACACACTATAATTATTTTTTCTACAAATTTCATAAAATTCCTTCTTTTTCTTGCAATTTAATTTTATTTTTTTCTTTTTTCTTCATAATTTTTGTCGTATTTTGAAATATTTTTTTGAAAAATGTAGATAATCTTTGTGCTAAAAATTTTATAGGTTTAATAAGTAAAAAATTAAATATTTTAAAAATTAAGTTTACCGGATAGGATATTATCTTTTTAATAAATTTTATTATAATAACTGAATATTTTACTATATATTTACTAAGAGTAAGCATGTAAATCAATACTCCTAATGCAATTCCAATAAATATATAACTTCTAATTTCCCCATTATTAAATTTAAATATAGAAAATAGTGTAATAAAACCTGCTAATATCCAGAACAAAATATCTTGTAAAGTTGTTAGCCAATCAGCTGTTTTAAAACTTCTACGTAATATTCTAAAAACATCAAATAAAACACCTATAACTATTCCTGTAACTGTGAAAGCAATTAAACAAAGTAGTTGCTCCATTTTAAACTCATTCCCTTCTCAGCCTATTTAAAGATTTTTCCTAGAAAACCTCCACCCTTCTCCATACTATCTTTTTCACTATACGCAAGTTGATAAATTGTGCCATCTATTGTAACTTCTGATGTATCTAAGCTCAATTTATTTATTCTCAAATTTTCTCCTTTAACGGTAAGTAACCCTAATTCAGTTTCTAAAATAACTATTTGATCGTCAAAACTAAGTACATCTAGTACTCCAGAAATATTTAATTTTTCTCTATTTTCTAGAACAATATTTTGAATAACATTTGTCATACTTGACATTGATTTTCTTTCTTCTAATGGCATATCCATCACTCCTTAAAAACAAGTCTATTTATATATATTCAGGTCTTGTCTCATTTAGAACAAAATTAAAGGAAAGTATTTATTACTTTCCTACAATTGTTCCTATTTCATCATTAAATGTATTTTTAACTATTATTTTTACACCATATTTTTTAGCTAATACTACACACCTATCATGTAAGACTTTAGCTCCATTTTTAGCCATTCCTTCCATATCTTCATAAGAAATGTAATCTAACTTTTTTGCATTTTTATACTTATATGGATCTTTATCATAAACACCATTTGTATCTGTAAAAATATAGCATTCTTCCTCTTCTAAAGCAGCTGCAATTGCTATAGCTGTCGTGTCTGAGCCATTTCTTCCTAATGTTGTTATATTGTTATTTTCATTTATTCCTTGAAAGCCTGTTACAACCACAACATCATTATTCTCTAGTTCATTCCAAATCATTTTAGGGTATATGTCTTGAATTTTAGCTTCTGTGTAGTTTGAGTCTGTTACTATTCCAGCTTGCCATCCTGTTAATGAAACAGCTTTATAGCCTAAGCTATGTAACAATATTGCAAACTTGCTGCAAGCCATTTGCTCTCCAACAGACATTAGAACATCTAGCTCTCTTTTATTTGGCTTATCTGTCAATTCTTTTGCTTCTTTTATTAAATTATCTGTTGTTTTACCTTGAGCTGATAAAATAGCAACTACCTTTTCCCCACTTTCTAAAAATGAAATAGTCTTTTGTGCAGCTAGTTTTAGCTTATTAGTATCAGCAATTGAGCTTCCTCCAAATTTAATTACTTTCATAAGAACCACTAATCCTTATACAAAAAATACAAGCCAATTTAATTTTAAACTTGACTTGTATATAATATGTTTATTAAACTTTTTCGTTACTTTTCTAAATTGAATTTTAAATAACTATCAATAAATCCGTTTAAATCTCCATCCATTACAGCCTGAACATTTCCAACCTCATAATTAGTTCTATGGTCTTTTACTAAAGTATATGGACAAAATACATAAGAACGAATTTGGCTTCCCCATGCAATATCCATTTGTATGCCTTTTAATTCGTCAATTGTATCTTTTTGTTCCTTTTCTTTTAAATTTAATAGTTTAGATTTTAGCATTTTCATTGCAGTATCTCTGTTTTGAAATTGTGAACGTTCAGTTTGACATGCTACAATAATTCCTGTTGGAATATGTGTTAGTCTTACTGCAGATGATGTCTTATTTATATGTTGACCACCTGCGCCAGACGCCCTATAAACATCCATTTTTATATCGTCAGGGTTGATATCTAATTCAATATCATCTGTTATTTCTGGTAAAACCTCAACAGAAGCAAAAGATGTATGTCTTCTTCCACCTGCATCAAATGGTGAAATTCTAACTAATCTATGTACTCCCATTTCGCCTTTTAAGTATCCATAGGCATAATCACCATTAACAGAAAATGTAACACTTTTTAGCCCTGCTTCATCACCTTCAAGATAATCAAGTTCTTTTACTTCATAACCATTAGCATTCGCCCATCTTGTATACATTCTATATAACATTTCAGCCCAATCTTGAGCCTCTGTTCCTCCTGCACCTGGATGAATAGTTAGTATTGCATTATTGTTATCATACTTTCCAGATAATAAAGTAGTTATTTCCAATTTTTCTATGTCTTTTTCTAATGTATATGTAGACTTCAACAACTCTTTAGCTAGTTCTTCGTCTTCCTCAACTTGTAAAAGCTCACTCATTTCAAGTAAATTATTGAGTTCATTATTTAATTTTTTAAATCCTTCTACTTTTGATTTTAAGCTATTAATTTGTTTTAAAACTTTTGAGCTATTATCCGTATCATTCCAAAAATCGTTTTCAGTTGTTTTGCTTTCTAACTCTTTTAACTCTTTTTCTTTGTTTTCTACATCAAAGTGAATCACCTATCTGTTCTAAACGTTTTTTTAGTTCTTGTAATTTTTTAGAGTTTTCTTCTAAATCTAACATCTTCTCACATCCTTTTCAAAAATCAAAATCCAGCCAAATATATGCTGACATATCATAATTTAACACTTTATCTATAAGCTCTTTTGCTTCCTTTTCAATCAATGTTATTCTTTTTCCATTAACTAAAGGGTTAATATATCTTTTTTTGGCTCCATGGTGAACAAAATATACATTTTCAGGTTGCTGTTGTGATATATTAACCATTTTAGCAGTTTTCCATATATCATATACTTTTGAATATTTAGAGCTTTCAATAATCCTAATTATATCACTTTCCTTTTTGCTATATAAATCATCTATTGTTATTAACTTTTCTTCATTTAGTTTTTTAACTATATCTGCTAAAAATTGCATTGAGTATCTTGTTCTTTCTTCAAAATAAATTATAGCCAGCTTAGACATTGCTCTAACAAATCTCATTGCAATATCTAAAGTTTTAAAGCCTAATTCTGACACATTATTTTCATTTGATTGAATTATTATATCATTATATATTTCTTCAATTTCTTGCAAGTTTAATTTATTATAGTGGAATAATGCATTTGATAAAGTATATTCTAATCTGTCAGCAGAAAGCATTGGCGTATCATTGTCTGCTATAGGATATTTATGATAATCATTTACTTCTTCTAATTTAATATTATCTCTTTTCAATAAGCTCATTATTTCAGAGGAATTTGATATTATCTCTGTAGTTAAGTCTTCTGTTGACTCTTGAGTCATATAATCACCATTTAAAAAATCTATGCAATGTTTAAATACTGGTGTTGCAATATCATGAAAAAGTCCAGCTAGAGTTTGTTTTTTATCATGTGTAAAATGCCAAACTATTAAAGCTACACCAATCGAATGATCTAAACTTGAATAAAAATAACTGCTTTCAAATAAATCACTATAAATTGTCCCACAAGTAACACTTATATAGTTTTGTTTAAATAAAGCCTCTGTATTTATATATTCCCATAACCATTCTGGAAAATCTGACTCTAATACTTTAAAGTATTCTAAAGTTCTTTTATTTACTGTATCTAAATAGTTCATAATTTACTACTTCCTTCTTAATCTTAATGCATTCAGTACTACTGTTAAGCTACTAATTGTCATGCTAAACGCTGCTATCATTGGATTTAGTGTGATTCCTAATGGTTGTAAAATTCCTGCTGCAATTGGAATCATACATACATTGTAGAAAAACGCCCAAAATAGATTTTGCTTTATATTTCTTACAGTTTTACTACTAATATCTAATAAATCATTTATTCTCTCTAAGTTGTCATTCATAATAATAACTTGAGCTGAATCTCTTGCAATATCTGTACCACTTGATACAGAAACTCCAATATTAGCAGTTACTAAACTAACACTATCATTTATTCCATCTCCACACATCATTACTAATCCTTTTTCCTTTAGTTTGTTTATAGTTTCTGCCTTTTCTTTTGGAGTAACATTTGCAACAACATTTGTTATTCCTATTTGATTAGCAATTACGTTTGCTGTTTTTTCATTGTCACCTGTTAGCATTACAACATCAATGTTTTTGCTCTTTAATTCTGTTATTACTTGTGGAACATTCTCTTTTATAACATCACTTACACCTAACAAGGCTACTAACTTTTTATTTAAGCTTACAAATAAAATACTATTTCCATCACTTATTAGTTTTTGCTCATCTTCTCTATTTGTTAGTTCAACATTATTTTCTAACATTAGTTTTTTATTACCAATTAAATAATGCTTTTCATCAGATGTTTTTCCCTCTATTCCAAATCCAGGAATAGCTTTAAAATCTTTTACATCTATCAAACTAATATTATCTTCTTGTGCTTTATTTACAATTGCTCTTGCTATTGGATGTTCTGATTTATTTTCTAGACTTGCTATATCTTTTAATAATTCTTTTTCATCTTTATTACTATAGTTATACATCCTAGAAACTGTTAAAGTTCCTTTTGTCAATGTTCCTGTTTTATCAAAGCAAATAGTCTTTACTTTATGAGCATTTTCTAATGTCTCACTTGATTTTACTAATATACCTTTTCTACTTGCATTTCCAGATGCAATAACAATTGCAAGTGGAGTTGCTAAGCCAAGACTACAAGGGCACGCCACAACTAATATGCTTACAAATATATTTATTGCAACAGAAAAATCTTTAGAAATTATTAACCATATACCAAATATAATTATAGCAATTACTAAAACAGTTGGTACAAAATATCCACTTATTTTATCTGCTATTTTAGCTATTGGAGCTTTTGTACTTGTTGCTTGTGCTACTAGTTTTACTATTTCTGAAACAGTTGATTCTTTGCCTATTTTCTCTGCTCTATATTGAATAGTTCCTTCATAATTTATACTTCCTGCAATTACTTTAGAGCCTACTTCTCTTTTTACAGGTACACTCTCCCCTGTTATAAATGATTCGTTTATATGTGTAGTTCCTTGAACGACCTCTCCATCAACTGCTATTTTTTCACCTGGTTTGCAAATAACAATATCACCTTTTTTAATTTCATCTAATGTAACTTTTACTTCTTGTCCATCTTTTAAAATTGTTGCATTATTAGGAGTTATTGTCATAAGCTGTTTTAAAGCCTCTTTGGTTTTATCTCTATTTTTGTTTTCGATATATCTGCCTATTTCAATAAAAAATATAACAATTGCAGCTGACTCATAATATAAATTTTCTACGTACTGAGCATTTCCTTTTAATATTTGAATTGTGCCGTATATACTATATATGAAACTTGCTAATACTCCAATCATTACTAAAGTGTCCATATTAGGTGTTTTGTGTATTAAATTTTTATATCCGTTTTTCAAAATATCTTTTCCTAAAGTTATAACAACTATAGTTAATATTAATAACGCAATTGCATAATTTACAGGATGATACATCATATTTAAAAATGGAATAGATGGTAAACCTACCATGTGTGCCATTGATATATATAATATTACTAATGATATTATTGTTATTGCAATTAGTTTATATTTCTCAGTACCTTTTTTCTTACTCTCTTTTTCAAATGTGTCAATTCCTAAACTTGTAAATCCTGCTTTTTCTATAAATTTTTCAACTTGCTCTAGTGTTAATTTTTGTTCATCATATTCAATATTTGCGTTATTCATAACTAAATTTACATTTGCTTGTTTTATTCCATCTTGTTTGTTTAAATACTTCTCTAGGCCTGATGAACAAGCACTGCAAGTCATTCCATCTATTTTTAATAATACTTTTTTCATGTATTATTCTCCTTTAAAACCTGCATCTTCTATTTCTTGAAGAATTGTATTTAATTCTACCTCTTCCTCATTATATTTTATATCAGCTGATTTTTCTTCTAAGCTTACTTTAGCGCTTTCTACTCCATCTACATTATTTAATATTTTTTCTAATCTATTAGAACATCCTGCACAATGCATTCCTTCTATTTTTAATTTAATTTCTTTCATTTTATTTTTCTCCTTTTTCTATTTAGCAACGCTCTCAATTTCTTGTAATTCAAACCTATATTTTTGTTTTACATTTGGATATTTATTATGATCAACTTCACTTAAAAACATATCAAGTGGTCTTATCCAAAGGCTTCCATCTCCATATAGTCTTCTATATACAACATATTTTTCTTTTGTTTCAGAATCATTTGCAACATCAACTACTAAATAATAATCTCCTTTAAAATGCTTATATACTCTATTTATTTGTATCTCTCTCATATCTTTTCCTCCCTTTAGTCGCAACAAACTAAATTATATCATATATTTTTAAAATAGACTGTTGAACAGTGTACTATCAACAGTCTTTATTTTATGCTATTTTCCACAGCAGTTTTTGTACTTTTTGCCACTTCCACATGGACAAGGGTCATTTCTTCCAACTTTTGGCTCGTTGTTTATTATTGGTTCATTTGAGCCTGATGTTCTAGGAGCTTTTCCTCCTAATTCATTTGATACTGTATTGTCTAGTCCTTCTCCTGTGATTTTTATTGAAGAAGTTCTTTGAACATTGCCTTCTCTTTTTCTTGCATTCATTAGGAATTTTACAACATCAGTTTGAATATCTAAGTTCATTTGTTCAAACATATCAAATCCTTCAATTCTGTATTGAACAACAGGGTCTTTTTGACCATAGGCTTGTAAACCAATTCCGTCTTTTAGTTCATCCATTGCATCAATATGGTCCATCCATCTATCGTCAACTATTTTTAACATTACAACTCTTTCTAATTCTCTTAGTTGTTGTTCACCAATTTCTTTTTCTTTTTCCTCATATGCAGTATGAATTTTGTCTTTTAATTCTTCAGCAACATCATGTGCTTTAATTTTATCTTTATGAAGACTATCTAAATCAGATATTCCATAGATTTCCTTTATTTCTTGTTCAAAGCCTTCTACATTTATGTTATCAGCATTAGATAAATACTCATTTACAGTATCTTCTGCTAAAGAGTTCATCATTTTAGTAATATGTTCTTTTAAGTCTTCTCCATCTAGTACTTTTCTTCTCTCGTCATAAATAATTCCTCTTTGAACATTCATGACATCGTCATAAGAAAGGACATTCTTACGAATACTAAAGTTTCTTCCTTCAACTTTCTTTTGAGCATTTTCTACTGCATTAGAAATGATTTTTGACTCAATTGGCATATCTTCGTCAGCTCCTAAAGTATCATAAACTCTAGTAATCATATCTCCACCAAATATTTTCATTAGGTCATCATCCAAGCTGATATAAAATCTTGATTCTCCTGGATCACCTTGACGTCCACTACGTCCACGAAGCTGATTATCAATTCTTCTTGATTCATGGCGTTCTGTACCTATTATTTTTAATCCACCTGCTGATATTACTTTTTCTTTTTCGTCTTTAATTTCATTATCATATTTAGCTTTAAGTTCTTTAAATTTATTTCTAGAAGCTAAGACTTCTTGATCATCAGTCTCGTTAAATGCTGTTGCTTGTTCAATTTGATCCTCTGAATATCCAAATTTTCTCATTTCTTGTTTTGCTAAATATTCACTATTACCTCCAAGCATAATATCAGTACCACGACCAGCCATGTTTGTAGCAATTGTAACTGTTCCAAACTTACCAGCTTGTGCAATAATTTCAGCTTCTTTTTCATGGAATTTAGCATTTAATACTTGATGTTTGATTCCTTCTTTTTTTAGCATACTGCTTAATTTTTCAGATTTTTCAATAGAAACTGTACCAACTAGCACTGGTTGACCTTTTGCAAAGCTTTCTTTAATATCAGAAATAACTGCTCTGTATTTTGCATTTTCATTTTTATAGATAATGTCATGATGGTCATCACGTACCATTGGTTTATTTGTAGGTATTTCAATAACATCTAATTTGTATATCTCTTGGAATTCTGCCTCTTCTGTCATTGCTGTACCAGTCATACCTGAAAGTTTATCATACATTCTAAAATAGTTTTGGAATGTAATTGTTGCTAAAGTTTTTGATTCGTCAGCTATTTTAACATGCTCTTTTGCTTCAATAGCTTGGTGAAGACCATTATTGTATCTTCTTCCATACATAATTCTTCCTGTAAATTCGTCTACAATAAGAACTTCGCCGTCTTTTACAATGTAGTCAATATCTTTTTTCATAATTCCATGTGCACGAAGTGCTTGGTTAATATTATGCACTAATTCTGAGTTTTCAATATCATTAAAATTCTCTAAATTAAATTCTCTTTCAGCTTTTTGAATACCTTTTTGTGTTAATGAAGCTGATTTTGCTTTTAAGTCAACTATGTAATCATAGTTTTCATTATCTTCAGCTTGTTCTTCATCTTTTATGTCTTCTTCAACTATAACTTTTGGAGTTAATCTAGCTACAAAGCTATCAGCCTTTTTATATAAATCTGAAGACTGTGCTCCACGTCCTGATATAATTAAAGGTGTACGAGCTTCATCAATTAAAATACTATCAATCTCGTCGACAATTGCATAGTTTAATTCTCTTTGTACTAATTGGTCTTTGTATATAACCATGTTGTCTCTTAAGTAATCAAATCCAAATTCATTATTAGTTCCATATGTTACGTCAGCAGCATATGCAGCCTTCTTAGCACTTGGATCCATTCCACTAATAACTAATCCAACTGTTAATCCTAAAAATTTATATACTTTGCCCATCCATTCACTATCTCTTTTGGCTAAGTAATCGTTAACAGTAACAACATGAACTCCTTTTCCAGTTAAAGCATTTAAGTATACTGGTAGTGTTGCAACAAGTGTCTTTCCTTCACCAGTCTTCATCTCTGCAATTCTTCCTTGGTGTAATATAATACCACCAATAAGTTGCACATCAAAATGACGCATTCCTAAAACTCTTTTTGAAGCTTCCCTTACAACTGCAAATGCTTCTGGAAGGATATCGTCAAGTGTTTCCCCTTTTGCTAACCTATCTTTAAATTCTGCCGTTTTATTTCTTAGTTCTTCATCTGATAATTTTTGAATTTCAGGCTCTAAACTATTTATTTTCTCTACTATTGGTCTTACTCTTTTTACCTCTTTCTCACTGTATGTTTTAAATAATCCCATGTCTTTCTTCCTTTCTTTTTGTAAAATCTTACATCTATGATATAATATCACTTTTATAGAAAAATCGCAAGAAAAAAAGGAAAAGTTATTAATTCTATTAGAACTAACAACTTTCCTTTTAAGAGAATGCTTTTTTACAAAAGAATTTTTAATAATCTAATCAGCATTAACGTCAGTGATATGATACCCCAAAGACTACTAATAGATAATATTGCCGCCATAAAGAAGTAGAAATCTATTTTGGGTGGCAATATTATCCGTATTCCAATTATGAATAACTTTCCGAATAAGATTATTAAAGCTATGAATATTCCTATTAATGCTATTGTCATATGTCATTCTCCCTCTCAAATAATAAATATAGTATTACCATAGTATTTATATTTTATCATTTTTAACTTGATCTTTCAATATTTTTTAAAAGTCTGTTTAAACCATTTTTTTATTCTTGCAAAAATTGGCTCTTTATATTCTACCATAGAAACAGAATTTTCTACTGTTTCTGCTTTTTTCTCTTTATTTTTAAATATATTGTCTACGTTATATTGTTTTTGCTTATTCTTTTCAATCTGTATTCTATCATAGTTTTGTTTTGCTAGTATTTTTTCTCTTTGTTCAGGTGTAGCCCAATAGTCTCTAAACAAAATGGCAATAATGGCTTTAGTTCTTTTAGAAACATTTTGCTCATCTAACGTGAGATTGGTATCATACTGAAAGTTATAATTTTTATTAGCATTTTTTTCAAATAAATCAATTTTTTCACTTGGTACTTTTTCATAATCTTCTTTCGAAATATTCTTCAATATTTCAAGAACTTCACTATATGCATTTGCATATTCTATATTTTCCATTTTTCTCCTTTGTTACAATTCTTGTGTATTTTTATCCTTATCTTCAATTGTTTTTTGCTCTCTTTCAAGGTCTTCCTGTGTTTTATCTATATAAGATGTTTCTTCCTGAATATCTATAGTCTCTCTTCCTAAATCTTGTACACTTTTTCCATTGTTGGCTTTTTCACTAAACAATTGCTGTGCAAATTGTTCATTTGTTCCAATTCCTTTATCTTTAATTCCACTAACTACTTGTTGTTTCACAAACTCGGTATCTTGTAATGCTTGTGTAATATCGTCTTGTCCTTCTAAAGCAGGATAAAACTCTGCTCCTCTTGAAATCTGCTCACTTAGTTTATCAATGTCTGTAATACCCTTCTCCTCTAAAAAAGCTTGAACCCTTTGATTATATGCTTTTTCTAAGTCTTCTTCTGAAATATAAGCTGACAAATCCATTGCTTCTAAAATAGGTTTTAAAAATAGTAAGTCGCTTTTTGCTTCTTTCCAACCAATTAACTCTATTGGCATATGTTGATATTTTTTATCTCTTGCAAAGAACTTTTTTTGATTGTCATGAACCCATCCATCATGTATAGTAGATAGTACTGATATTACCATGTCTCTTGTGTCTTCTGCAATCTGTTTTTCATCAGTATTTTCTCTTCCTAACCCCATTTGTTTTTTTACTGTTTCAAAGAAATCATTAGTAGACCCATTTCTGTAATCGCCTGTCATGATTATTTCTTTAAATGTTTCCATATCTTGTTCACTTATTGGTTGCTCATAACCATTTTTGTTTTTTAGATATTCTTGAGAATATTTTTGAAACCCTTTTATTGCAGCGTCTATTGAGCCCTGTGCATATACTTGTGATTCTAGTTCTTCATTTGAACTTTCTTGAACTACTTTTGTTGCTTCTTCTTCTGATAAACCATTCCAACTCATTAACGCATCTTTTGCTATTTGTTTATATACAGTTAAAGCCATATTACAACCTCCAAAAAATATATTTATAGTAATTATTTCATAAAATCTATCTTTTTTCAATAAATATATCAACTGTTACAAAAACGTAATATAAACTTAATATTTCTGTAACATTTTTAATTTATTATAATATTTTCTTCAAATAATTAACATTGATTTTTAAGTGTTAAATTAAAATAATAATATAGTTATAGACATAATAAACATCGGCGTGTTCATATATCACAGAAAAGAGATAGTAATCCCATCTTACTATCTCTTTTATTTTCCATATAAATCGCAATATTTCTAACATAATTTTCCAATGAATTTAATATATTGTATCAAAGGTGTGATGTGTATGTTTATTTATAACTTAAAAATTGACGGAAATAAATTAGGTAAAATATTTTTAGGAATTCTACTAGGAATTATTATTATAATAACTGCTATTGTTGTTTACCGTATTTTAGGAAATAATTTTTTCAAAACGAATGATGATACAAATTCTGTGAAAGTTCAAGAACTCACAGTTAGCAATTATACCAATGTACTAAAAACTGTGCATGATAATATAGACGATTACGTTGGTATGAGAGTGAGCTTTTCCGGATACATACATAGAATGGTAGACTTTAAAGAAAATCAATTTGTTCTAGCTAGAGATATGGTTATCTCTTCTGATTTGCAAACAGTTATTGTAGGTTTTTTGTGTGAATGTGACGATATAAAACAATATGCTGATAAAACTTGGATTCAAATTGAAGGCAAAATTATAAAAGGCGATTATCACGGAGACATGCCAATATTAAAAATTACAAAAATACAAAAAATTGATAAACCTTCTGACGAATACGTGTATCCACCTGATGCTGCATTTGTTCCAACATCTGCAATATTTTAGACATAGATTCAAAAAGCTAGACCTCGAAGGTCTAGCTTTTTAGGCATTTTCAATATTAGTTATCTTTCAAATATTGATTTGAATACTCCTTTATCAATAAATGTTGAGAATATATTTTTTAATATTATTAGTATTATTGGTCCTATAAACATACCAATAACTCCTATGAATTTAAATCCTGTATACATTGCAATTAAGGTAAATATTGGATGTATCCCTATTTTTCCACTCACCATTCTAGGTTCTATAAATTGTCTTACTACAGACATTATAATCCATAAAACTATAATCCATATTGCTAATGTAAAATCTCCTGAACATGCTGATATTACAGCCCATGGTATCATAAATGTTCCAGAACCAAATATAGGTAATAAATCTACAAATCCTATAATTAAGGCCATTAACAGTGGGTATTGAACATTCAAGCCTGCAAAATGAAATATATATAATCCTATTAAGCAAATAACAAATGATATAAATACTAAAGTAACTTCTGCTTTTAAATATCCTCCTAATGATTTAGTAAGTTCTTTTATATGAATTCCTATTTTTTTAACCCAAGTTTCTGGCATATGATGTTCTAATTGGTCTATCATGTATACTTTATCTACACAAATAAAATATAATGCTAATAATGTAACAACTGTATATACTCCTATTGTTGGTATAGATGTTAAAAAGTTAATTGCATTTGTCAATGCTGATTTAGCCCAGTTTGTTAAGTTTCCTAAAAAATCAAGTGAAGACTGTTGAATGGTTGACATTATGTTGTCTGGTATTTTTAAACTTTCAAAATCAACTGAAGCTATTAGATTCTGTACTAGTTGATATCCTTTTTCAAAATATTCGTTTAAATTTGTAAGTAAATTAGATGCTTCTGTTACTAATGTTATTGATGCCCACACTAAAAGTCCCGCTATTATAATTATTGCAATTATGAATATTATAATAGAACTCGTTTTTCGTCTCAGTTTGGTTTTTCTCATTATAAATCTAATGCATGGTTCTAATAATAGTGAAATAATGAATGCTACTAAAAATGGCATATAAAAAATTACAAGTTTAAATCCTAGATAAAAGCCAAGAATAGATAGTGCCAATATTAGTAGGTTTTTTAGTACTTTTCCCCAATAATTCATATCTATAATCATATGTAATTGTTCCCTTTCTTTTTAATATGACCGAATTATATCATATATAATAACTTATTTAAATACTATTGTGCATTTTTCTTGTCACATCCACAAATGCAACCTAAAGTATTTCCTAAATTTGTTTCGTTAATTTTACTGTTTGCAGCTAAATCTCCCAATGTCAACATGCCAATAAGTTTGTTGTCCTCTATTATAGGTATTCTTTTCACTTGATTTTTAGACATTAAATTTTCTGCTTCCTTTACATCTGCATTAGCATCACAGCAACATACTTCACAAGTCATAATTTCACTAATTGGTGTAGTATTTGGATCTTTATTACAAGCAATACATCTTAAAATAATGTCACGATCAGTTACAAGTCCAACAACATTTTGTGAATTATTACATACTGGAATACAACCAACATGTTTGTTGCTCATCATTGTAGCACAGTCGTGAACTGTGTTAGATGGTGTAGCATATTCTATTTCATTACACATACAATCTTTAACTTTCATAACATACTCTCCATTCAAATTTATTTGATAATTTCAAATTATCAATATTATTTTTGACCAAAATAAAAAAGATATGCAACATTTTGCACATCTTTAAAATTTCAAAAATTGTTAAAATTTTGAAATTTATAAATATTCAGAATAATCTATATCCATTCTATTCATTCCCGGTCCATAAGGTGGTCTTCCTCCAGAAAATGGTGGCCTACCTGGTCCCACTGGTGGAAATGGTGGACGTGGAGGCATCGGTCTTGGAGGTGTAATTGCACCTCCTCCAAACAATCTTTGCAAAATTAGAATTTTAATTAAATCTCTTAACAATGGATTATTTGGTTGTCTTGTTTCTCTAGTTTCAGTTTTTATTGGCGTTCTTTTAGGTGTAAGTTCTCTTTTCATTTCTTGTCTTGCACTTACATGACTGTTTTCTCTATTTTGAGCTTCTATTTTTATATTTACAACTGTTTCATTTCTTTCAACAAGTTTGTATACATCATCTGTCATTCTATCTACTACTGATTTTGAAATAGGTTCATTATTTGCTTCACATGCTTTGCACACCAATGGATATATTATATTATAGCTGTCTGGATATAAAGCTTTCATTTCGGCTTCTGTTAAATTATTCTGTACTTGATTTGATGAATATGTATTTTCATTTCTATAATCATATGTCTCATAAATATTAGGATCATTTATTGGATATCCTAATACTTGTCGCATATAATCCTCATAATTTTGGTAATACATACAATACCTCCCATTTTAAATTTAATGTATTATATGTATCCTATATTGTATTTGTTACAATAATTTTATTTTAATTCCTAAAACACCATATTGTTTTTCTTTATCTGGTGAATAAATTTCATACATGCCATTAGCTTTTTCAGTTGCTTCACTTTCATCATTATATAGTTTTAGAAACAACTTCTTAAATGTATCTTCTCTATATAACTCAATAACATCAACTAATAATTTTTCCTGTAAATCTGGCAATTTTGAAAATTCTATTTTATCTCCAATTTTTATTTGCTGTCTTTTCTCATCATATAATCTAAATTCCACTGTTTTTGTTCCATTTTTTATTCTTTCAAAAGGATTTTCATTTAATTTCATTTTGTGTATCATAAATCTTTCTCCTCTACTTGTTATCTTTCTAATTCTTCTTGTTTTACTTTATCATCCTTTATTCTTCCTAATCTTTCGATAATTTTCTCTACATTTTCAGGAAGTAGTCCTTCTCCAATATCTGTTTCTTTTTCTTTTGACATTTTTACTAACTTTTCCGTAAGAGCACTATCATAAGAATCAAAAACCTCGTCATCTAGTATAACAAAGTTTTCTACATTGTTATTGTTTTCTAGCCATTTTCTTATTTCCAATCCTCTTTTATGTTCTACAACAGGTGTTGAATCTGTAATATGAATTCCGTAATCTGCCAACAATTTCTTTAATGCTAGTGCATTTTTTGTATATCTCCATGAAGAGGATAGTACAACTTTTGCCCCTGTTGTATCAACTGCTTTTTTTAACAATTTTACTTTATTGATATCTATTTCACTTTCTATTCCTTCTATATCTAAGTTCTGTATTCTATCAAAATATTCGTCTGAATTTAATACCCCATCAACATCTAAAAATATAACTTTCATTACTGTTTTCCTTTACAAATTATTTACTAACTCTTTAAATAAATTGCCTCTTTCTTCAAAGTTTTTAAACAAATCAAAACTTGCACTTGCTGGTGAGAATAGTACAATTTCGTCTGGTGTTGCTATTTCTTTTGCTTTGTTAACTACTTCATTTAATGAACTACAATGATATATTGGCATATCTTTTTCTTGTGCTTCTAGCTCATCTCTAACAACTTTTTCTATCTTTTCAGCAGTCGCTCCCATTAAAATTAATTTACTTACATTTTCTACAATTGGTTTCGCAATTGGCGTATAGTCTAAATGTTTATCATATCCTCCTGCAATTAGAACGATTTTTTCACCAAAAGAGTTTAGTCCTGCTATAGTTCTTGTTGGTGATGTTCCAATAGAATCATTGTACCATTTAACTCCATCTATTTCTCTTACAAACTCTAATCTATGTGCTACTCCTTTAAAGTTTTGAATAGCTTTAGCCTGGACTTCTGGCTCTACCAAGCTTTCTGTTGCAGCTATTGCAGCACAAACATTTTCGTAATTGTGAACTCCTCTTAAATGAATATCTTTTACATTTAAAATATGTCTTCTAACCTTATCTTTACATTTCTTAATTTTTTCATCGTCATAGATTATTCCATCATCTAATTTACTTTTTCTACTAAAATATATAACCTTTCCATTAGCTTCATTTTTAAATTCTTTTGTTATTTCATTATCATAGTTAATAACTAGAATATCCTTCTCGTTTTGGCTTTTAAATATGTTTTTCTTAGCATCTATGTACTCTTCATAAGATTTGTGAATATCTAAATGATTTGGTGAAATATTAGTGATAACCGCAATGTGTGGGCTAATTTGCATATCCATCAATTGAAAACTACTTAGTTCTAATACTACTACATCTTCTGGTGTCATTTCTCTAACTTTTGTAAACAATGGTAATCCTATATTTCCACCTAAGTAACATTTCTTTCCACTTTGTTTTATAATTTCATAAATTAAACTTGTAGTAGTAGTTTTTCCATCACTTCCTGTAATTCCAATTATAGTAGCTGGGCAAGTTTGCATTAACATCTCTATTTCAGATGTTAAAACAGTTCCTTTTCTTACCTCATCCACAATTTCTGGTGTATCAGGTCTACAACTTGGAGAACGGAATATTACTGAAAATCCTTTTAGATTTTCTAAATTATTCTCTCCTAGGTATAAATCAAAATTATAATTATGTATTTTTTGAACTGCTTCTTTGTCTAGTTTTTCAACTGGTCTTTTATCAAAAAATGCAACACTTGCACCTAAGTTGTGAAAATAATCTATTAAAGGAATATTACTAACTCCTAAACCAATAATAGCAACTCTTTTTCCTCTTATATAGTTTTCAAATTCATCTAATTTTTTATTCACAAAATCCATTATCTATATTCTCCTTTTTTATAAAACTTAAAACCTTTTTAGCTGAAGCTTGAACATTTTTGCACTCACTAACATCAACTACAATAGTCTTGTCATATATTTTGTAATAACCTGCTTTTTCTTGTAATTCATCTCTTCTCTGGATATTTTGTTTTAGTTCCTCTAAATCAATTTTGTTGTTATATTGTATGCTTTTTCTTCTTATACGTTCATCTAGTGAAGCTGTAATCATAAAGTGATAATCTAAATTTGGATAAATTTCCATTAAAGCTCTTCCAGAAACTATAACATTATATTTTTCTTTAAATTGATCTATTATTTTCCTTCCAAACTCATATAACTTGTCATTGTTAGCAATTGTACCTATTTCTGAAACTGCTAATGATGATTGTGCTGATTGTAATTTTTCTTCATCGATTTTTTTTTCGTCAATATAAATTGCAGTTTGTCTATTTTCAATTGCAATTGTAATCTTTAACTTTTCCATAATTGATTTAATATCAACATGGGACATGTTTTGTTTCAAATTACTTAAATCTATTCCTGATTTAAGTAAGCTGTATACAATTGCTCTATATAAATTTCCACCTTCTAAAATTATACTATTAGGAATGTGATTTAATAGTTCTCTGCATATTGCGCTTTTTCCTGCTCCAACATATCCTTCAATTCCAATTACTATATTACTCATTACTAAAAATGCACCTCTCTTTTTCTAAAAAAATTATACTACAAAGTAATTAAATTATCAATAAAATTTCACTTCTTATTGCTATGCCTTTTCTATTTTTTGAAATCTTTTTGAATAAATTTTAATTTTTTTCTAATAATACTATTAAGAAAAAGAAATGGAGGTGCTTAATTATGTCAGAAAAACAAAATAAAAATAATAAAAACAATAACAAGAATAGTAACAATAACCAAAACAAAAATAATAACGAAAGAAATAATAACTGTAAATAATTTTATCTTCCAAATAATAAGAGATGTAAAGCTAAGTGGGTATTCATTTTATAAATTATTTTATATATAATTAGTTTTAATTTTATTTTTAATTTTACTTTGTTCCCTTTCTTTTTGCTGTGTTTTTTACTTTTGTATTTTCTATTTTTTATGAATGCCCATTTAGCTTTACATCTCTTAAAACAAAGACAAAGACAGTATCATGGAATTATGATACTGTCTTTGCTTCCTCACATTCATTATCCTAGATATTTCTTTAAAAATTTTCCTGTATAACTTTGATCATTTCTTGTAATTTGTTCTGGTGTTCCTACTGCAATTATTTGTCCACCTTTTTCTCCGCCTTCTGGTCCTAAATCTATAATGTAATCAGCTGTTTTTATAAGGTCTAAATTGTGTTCAATTACAATTATACTATTTCCTGTATCAACTAATCTCTGTAAAATATCAACCAATTTATGAACATCTGCTATATGAAGTCCTGTTGTAGGTTCATCTAAAATATATAATGTTTTTCCTGTTGCCTTTTTAGATAATTCTGTTGCTAATTTAACACGTTGTGCTTCTCCACCTGATAAAGTAGTTGAAGGTTGCCCTAACTTAATATAACCAAGTCCAACATCATATAAGGTTTGAATTTTTGATTTGATTTTAGGTATGTTTTCAAAAAACTTCAACGCTTCTTCTACAGTCATATCAAGAACATCACTAATAGTTTTACCTTTATATTTAACTTCAAGTGTTTCCCTATTATACCTTTTTCCTTTACATACTTCACATGGTACATATATATCTGGTAAAAAGTGCATTTCTATTTTTAAAACACCATCTCCAGAACATGCCTCACATCTACCACCTGCAACGTTAAAGCTAAATCTTCCTTTATCATAGCCTCGCATTTTAGCTTCTTGTGTTGCTGCAAAAATGTCTCTAATAACATCGAACACTCCTGTATATGTTGCTGGGTTTGAACGTGGAGTTCTTCCTATTGGTGATTGATCAATATTTATAATTTTATCAACATTCTCTAGCCCTTTTATTTCTTTGCATTTTCCTGGTTTCTCATTTGAACCATATATTTCTTTTGCTACAGTTTTATACAATATTTCATTAACAAGTGTACTCTTTCCAGAGCCTGAAACACCTGTAACACAAATAAATTGTCCTAATGGGAATTTTACATTTATGTTTTTTAAATTATGCTCTGTTGCCCCTTTGACTTCAATTGCCTTTCCATTAGATTTTCTTCTTTTTTTAGGTACTAAAATTTGCTTTTTGCCACTTAAATATTGTCCTGTAATAGATTCTGGAACTAATTTGATTTCTTCAGCAGTACCTTGTGCAATTACCTTTCCACCATGCACACCTGCACCTGGCCCAATATCTATAATTTGATCTGCTGCGTACATAGTATCTTCATCATGTTCAACAACCAAAACAGTATTTCCTAAATCTCTTAATTTTCTAAGTGTTGCTAATAGCTTTTCATTATCTCTTTGATGTAAACCAATACTTGGTTCATCTAATATATATAGTACTCCTGTTAGTCCTGAACCAATTTGAGTTGCTAAACGAATACGTTGCGCTTCACCACCTGATAAACTTCCTGCACTTCTAGATAATGTTAAATACTCTAACCCAACATCAATTAAAAATTGTAAACGTTTATTTAATTCTTTTAGTATTTGATCTGCAATCATTTTATCTTTGTTATTTAATTGTAATGTATTTAAGAAATCTTTTATTTTATCAATAGACATGTCTGTTAATTCATTTATGTTTTTATCTCCAACCTTTACAGATAAGCTCTCTTTTTTTAGTCTTGCTCCATGACAAGTTTGACATGCACTTTCACTCATATACATTTCATAAAAGTCTCTCATACCTTGAGATTTTGTTTCATTATATCTTCTATCTAATGTTGGTAAAACACCTTCAAATGGACTTGTAAATTTTCTTGTTCCAGCATAAGATGTATATTCAAAATCAATTGCTTCGTCACCTGTACCATATAAAATTTTCTCTAAGAACCATCTTGGTAATTTCTTAATAGGCACATCTTTTATTTCTACCCCATAATGTTTAGCGATACTTTCAAAATACATTTTTGCCATTGTATCGCCTTTTTTCATTGTGCTAGCTCCAAAAGCTTTAATTCCATCATATAAAGTTTTGTTTTTGTCAGGTACAATTAAATCTTCGTCCATTTTCATTAAGTAACCAATACCTGTGCAAGTTGGACAAGCTCCAAATGGATTATTAAAAGAAAACATTCTTGGTGTTAATTCTTCTATACTTATATTACAATCTGGACAAGCATAGTTTTGACTATATAATACTTCCTTATCACCTGGAATATCTATTACAACTAAATTATTTGCATATTTTAAAGCAGTTTCAACTGATTCTGTTAGTCTTGTCCTGATTTCTTCTTTTACAACTAATCTATCAACTACTAGCTCTATATTATGTTTTTTCTTTCTATCAATTTCTATGTCGTCTGTTAATTCATAAACTTCTCCATCAACACGTACACGAACAAAACCTTCTTTTTGAAAGTCTTGTAATAGTTTTGTATATTCACCTTTTTTTCCACGAACAACAGGTGCTAAAACTTGAATTCTAGTACCTTCTTCTAAACTCATAACACTATCTATAATTTGATCAATAGTTTGTTTCTCAATTTTCTTACCACAGTTTGGACAATATGGTACACCTATACGTGCATATAATAAACGAATATAGTCATATATTTCTGTGACCGTTCCAACAGTTGAACGTGGATTTCTAGATGTAGTTTTTTGATCTATTGAAATTGCTGGTGATAAGCCTTCAATTGATTCAACATCTGGTTTTTCCATTAGTCCTAAAAATTGTCTAGCATAAGATGATAAACTTTCTACATATCTTCTTTGACCTTCTGCATACAAGGTATCAAATGCTAATGAAGATTTACCAGAACCTGAAAGCCCTGTAATTACTACTAATTTATCTCTTGGAATTTCTATATTTATATCTTTTAAATTATGTTCTTTTGCTCCCTTAATAATAATGCTATTTTGCATTTAAAAGCCCCCTATATATGTTGTACTACGTACAAATAATTATAAATCAATAACATATTTAATTATAAAACATAAGTTCGAACATGTCAAGTAGAACTTAATTTTATTACAAATATATTACACAAATATTACAAAAAGGCAATATGTATTACATAATTGTTACATTCGGTTTACGAAAAATCTTATCCACAGTGTTGTGGATAATGTGGATAACTTTGTGAACAACTATAAATAGGCACTAATTTCTGTGGATAACTTTCATATTTTATTGTTTACTGTTTTATGGTAACAATTTATTTGTTGTATATTGTCAAATAGTTTTTGAAACTTTTACATTAAATTCCATTTATATATTTCTTTATTATTTAACGTTAAAAAAATGCATTTTCTCAAATTTAGGAAATGCATTTTTTATCACCATTTTACGTACATAATAGTATTATTAGGAGAATTTCACATATTAGAATTGTAGGAAATCCTATTACAAATTTTGCTTTCTGAGTTTTATGCCTAAAAGTATACATTCCGACAATACCACCTATACCACCTCCTAGTAAAACTAATACTAGCAAAGTATTTTCTGGTATTCTCCACTTGCCTCTTTTAGCTTTCCACTTATCAAGCCACATTGTCAAAAATGTAATCAAATTTATCGCAATCAAATAAATAACTATATACTTAACATCAATCAAATCTTTCAAGCTCATACTCCTTTTAACAATTGTACTTAGTACAGTAAATATTCTTAAATTTTTAAAAAAATTAGTATATTGCTAGGAAAAAGTTATAAAAAAGGCAAAGGAGCATACGTGTGTATGTTGCTGAGGCTGTTAAGGCTTTGCCTGTTACAGCCTCAGTATGCAGTAGCTGACTGCGTTTTTTATGGCTTTTGACAACGCAAGATGCTGATTATTTTAAAAATTTAACCAAAGAGGCTTAATTGGTTACTTTGACTCATACCCTTCAAGCATCCAACTTTTTGTAACATTTCAACAACAGAAGCACCAATTTTAGAGCGAATCTTCATATCGTCTATCGACATAAATTTTCCATCTTTTTTCGCAGTATCTATTCCTTCTGCAGCTACGGTTCCTAGTCCTGGAATACTATTTAATGGAGGTCTTATTTCCGTATCTGATTCCATTATAAATTTTGTTGCATGACTCTTATACAAATCAATTGGCAAGAATGTAATTCCTCTTTCATACATTTCTAATACTAACTCTAAAATCGCATACATATTCTTATCTTTAGTTGAAGCACTATTTCCTTGTAAGTCAATTTCCTTCATTTTGTTTTTTACTTTTTCTACACCATAACACATAATATCACTATCAAATTCATCTGCACGAATTGTATAAAATGCTGTGTAATATGCTGCTGGTTTATGTACTTTAAACCATGCAATACGGAAGGCATTTGTAACATAAGCTGCAGCATGTGCTTTAGGGAACATGTACTTAATTTTTTGGCAAGAACCAATATACCATTCAGGTATGTTGTATTCTCTCATCATTGCCTCATGTTCTTTCCATTTTTCTGGATCTTTTGAAGCTTTTCCTTTACGAACAAACTCCATTATTTTAAATGCTGGCTTTGGTGGTAATCCTTTTTTTATTAAATAAAGCATAATATCGTCTCTACAGCCTATTGCCTCACTTAATGTAACAATTCCTTGATTAACAAGTTCTTGTCCATTATTTAACCATACATCAGTACCATGTGAAAGTCCTGATATACTTATCAATTCATTAAATGTTGTTGGTTTTGTATCAACTAGCATTCCTCTTACGAACTTTGTTCCGAACTCTGGTATGCCAAATGTTCCTACTTCTGAATGTATTTGTTCTGGTGTTACACCTAATATTTTTGTTGAACTAAATATTGACATAGTGTCTTTGTCATCCAAAGGTACTTTAGTTGGGTCAATTCCAGTTAAATCAAATAACATACGAATCATTGTAGGGTCATCATGGCCTAGTATATCTAGTTTTAATAAGTTTTGGTCAATTGAGTGATAATCAAAGTGTGTTGTTATAATATCTGAATTAGGGTCATCTGCTGGATGTTGTACTGGTGTGAATTCATATATTTCTCTGCCTTTTGGTACAACTATAATTCCACCTGGATGTTGACCAGTTGTCCTTTTAATTCCTGTACATCCTTGTGAAAGTCTTACAACTTCTGCATTGCTAATAGGTATGCCTTTTTCTTCATAATATTTTTTCACATATCCATAAGCAGTTTTGTCAGCTACTGTACCAACTGTACCAGCCTTAAATGTTGTTCCTTTTCCAAATATTACTTCTGTATATCTATGAGCCTTTGCTTGATATTCTCCTGAGAAATTTAAGTCAATATCAGGCTCTTTATCTCCATCAAATCCCAAGAAAGTTTCAAATGGAATATCCATTCCATCTTTTGCTAATTTTTCTCCACAATTTGGACAAGTCTTATCAGGTAAGTCAAATCCATTTTTCACTCCATAATCTGTGAAATCTGAATATTTACATTTAGGGCATCTATAATGTGGTGGAAGTGAATTTACTTCTGTAATACCTGTCATATTTGCAACAAATGATGAACCAACAGAACCTCTTGAACCTACTATATATCCATCTTCATTAGATTTCCATACTAATTTTTGTGCAATAATATACATAACTGAGAATCCATTTGTGATAATAGAATGTAATTCTTTATCTAATCTTGCTTGTACTATTTCTGGTAATGGATCTCCATATAATTCATGAGCTTTACTATATGCTATATTTTTTATTGTTTCTTCACATCCATCAATGTGTGGTGGACACTTTTCAGGTGAAATTGGGCTTATTTTCTCACACATATCAGATATTTTATTTGTATTAGTTACAACAACTTCATATGCTTTTTCTTCCCCTAAATAATCGAATTCCTTTAGCATTTCTTCAGTTGTTCTTAAATATAATGGTGCTTGGTCATCTGCATCATCATACCCTTGTCCAGCCATCAATATTCTACGGTAAATTTCGTCTTGTGGATCCATAAAGTGAACATCACATGTTGCTACAACTGGTTTTTGTAGTTTTTCACCAAGAGCAACTATTTTACGGTTAATATCTTTTAAATCTTCAACACTTTTTACTGTTTCATTTCTAACCATAAACATATTATTTCCAAGAGGTTGAATCTCTAAGTAATCATAGTCTGCTGCTATTTCTTCTATTTCTTCATCTGTTTTACCAGCAATTATGGCTCTATATATTTCTCCTTGCTCACAAGCGCTTCCAAGTATTAAACCTTCAGAATACTTTTTATATAATGATTTTAATATACGAGGTTTTTTATAAAAATAATGTAAATGTGAAATAGATATTAATTTATATAAATTTCTAAGTCCAACATAATCTTTTGCTAATATAATAGCATGGTATGTTGGAAGTGATTTATAATCTGCTTTTCCACTTAATTTTTCGTCTATGTCGTCTAATGTTTTAACACCCTTCTCTCTAAGCATATCAAACATTACATTTAATACTTTTACTGTTGTATCAACATCATCTAATGCTCTATGTGCTACATCTACTTTTATTCCTAGGTTTTCTGCAATAATTCCCAATTTATATTTTTTGTACTGTGGAAATAAATCTTTTGCTAATCTTAGTGTATCTAAGTATGTATTTCCTAGCTTTAATCCTAATAATGTACAATTATATTTCAAGAATCCTATATCAAAGTCTGCATTATGTGCTACAAGAACACTATCTCCAACAAACTCTATAACTTTTGGTAATATTTCTTCAATTTTAGGAGCATCTTTTACCATATCGTCAGTAATATTAGTAACTTCTACTACTCTTTGTGGAATTGGTTTTTCTGGATTTACAAATGTACTAAATTCGTCAATAATTTCTCCATTTTTAACTTTCATTATACCAATTTCCGTGATTTTTTCTGTTCTAAATGAAAATCCTGTTGTTTCCAAGTCTAAAACACAATATGTAGTATCATCTAGAGGTTGATTTTTTGAAAATGAAACACATGGTGTTTTGTCTGGTGCCAAATACGCTTCCACTCCATATATAACCTTCAAATCAGGATGGTCTTTTTCTAGGTATTTATGAGCCTCTGGAAATGCTTGTACAACTCCATGGTCTGTTATAGCTATTGATTTCATTCCCCATTTTACAGCTCGTTTTAATAGATCTTTTGCAGCTGTCATACCATCCATTTGGCTCATTTGAGTATGCATATGAAGCTCAACTCTTTTAACTTTTGCTTCATCTTTTCTAACTTCTCTTTTAATTCCTGTAGATTCGATAATCACATTTGCAATTACTCCTAATTCTTTTGCAAATGGGTCAAATTGTGCTGTTCCATTTACTTTAACTCCACTGGCTGATTTTAATCTTTTTATTACTGCATCGTGTTTGTCTGCTTCAACAAAAGCTTTACAAGTAATTGTACTTGAACCATCATATAAATCAAATGTTACCAAGAATTTACCTGATTTTAACTCTCTCGAATCTGTATTTAAAATTTCTCCATCTAGCAATACTTTGCCGCTATCAACTGATAAATCTATTACTTTAGATAATTCTTCTTTTATTTTTAAACTTCTACCATAAATTAAAGGTGAGTTATCTTCTTGTTCTGGTTCAAAAGGAATATCTGCATCAGTAGGCATTGGTGCATCTGATATTGGTGCAGATTCAACTTGCATTTTCTTTTCTTTTTCTTGTCTTTTTTCTTCAGCTTGTTCCATTGCTTCTTTTTGTGCTAACATAATTGCTTGTTTTTCTACTTCTCTTGTATGTGCTTGGTATTGCTCTATCATTTCTTGTGTAATTTCTTCTTGGTAAGAAACTACATAATTTTTATGATATAAATCTGCTAATTTAGAAGATAATATTTTTTCAAAGCCTCTTGCTTCTAGTACCATTTTGCCTTTCATTGCTAGTTTTACACTTATTCTATTATCTTCAATGCTAATTGCACTATTTTTCAATAATGCTTTTGTTAATGGATGTTTATATGCCATGTATTCTACAATGTCAGCCCATTCAGCTTGAATTTTATTATTTACATTTTCATCTGTTCCATCAGATTCTATTTTTATATCAATATCTTTGAAATTAAATCTTTTAGCTAAATATTTTTCAAAGTCAGCTAAATCTTTCATTAAAATAGAAGAAGTTACTTTAAGCTTTATTTCTAAAACATTAGTCTTTTTGTATATATTTACACATACAACTTTAGCCTCGCTCAAAGCGAAGCTATTTGAATTGTAATCTCTAAATACTTGTTTTACTGTTTTTAGTTCTTCCATTTCTTCTCCTTTTTGTATTTTTCCTAATAAGAAATTTATGATCAGATCTTCTTCCATTGAGTTGTCATATTTGTAAGGAATATAATTCATTTATAGCTTTCAATTAATTTATTTGTTCTAAATCAATTAATTCATTTTTTCTAAAAATCAACTTTAATAGACATGGAGACTTTATATTTAATATTGTTTTTTTGTTATATACAAGTTTAACATCTTCATTTACTGTACACCAATTTAATAAAAAGAACTTTATTGAGCCTCCATGACTAATCACTGCAATTCTTTTTCCCTCATATTCTTTAAGCATTTGATTAAAAAATCTATTCATTCTTTCTCTAGTTTGCTCTGCACTTTCTCCATCTGAAGTCCTAAATGTTCTATCTAATAATTGTTCTTGTGAAGGATCTCTTGTCATTTTATCCTTCATAAATTCTCCTAATTCTTTCAAATTACCTAATTTTCTTTCACTTAGGTTGTTATCTAGGTTAAAATCTAAATTATTTATATTTGCAATGTATTTAGCAGTTGCTTTAGCTCTAGTATAACTACTCGACCATATAACATCCAAATTTGTCAATTCTTCATTTTCACTTAATTTTTTAGCTTGTTCCTCTCCATCTACGGACAATATTTCTTTTTCATTAATCATTTGAGAATCTTCATTTGTATTTCTTATTCCCCTTTCATCAACAGTTTCCGCATGTCTTATCAAATAAACAATAGTATTTTCCATAATTACAATTCCTTTTCACTATTTAATATAATTTAAAAAATCCTTAGTACATCATTATAAGTAACTAAAATAGAAAGCCCAATTAGAAGTGCAAATCCTGCCATTTGAATAGAAATTTCTAGCTTTTCACTCATTGGTTTTCTTCTAATTGCTTCTATAAGTAGAATAACAATTTTTCCTCCATCTAGTGGTGGAAATGGTAGTAAATTTGTAAATCCTAAAGATATAGATACTACTGCTAATATATAAACAAATTCTGCAAAGCCTGTAGTTTTGGCAACTATTTCACCTATTCCAACTGGTCCAACCATTTGGTCAATTGATACATTTCCTGTGAATAGCATTTTTAAACTATCAACAATTGAAAATGCAAACTTACCTGTTGCTGAAAAAGCATATGATACATCATTTTTTATGCAGACTATTAAAATAAAGTATACTATTAAAGCAAAAACAATATTTACAAGTCCACCTGCTGCTACTATTGCTATTCTTCTAGGAATACTTGCTTTACTAAAAGAGCCTTCATTTTCAGAACGCTCTTCCTCGCCTTCCATATTAACAAATCCTCCTAAAGGAATAAGTCTTAGAGCATATTTAGTTTGTTTACCTTGTTTTCTCCATATTGTTGGTCCAAATCCAATAGCAAATTCATTTACTTTAACTTTGCATAATTTTGCTACTAAAAAGTGTCCACCTTCATGGATAAGAACAAGGAAACCTAGTATAAATATAATTTTCAATATTGTAATAATTACTGAAATCAATAGAATTCTCTCCTATAATAAAAACATAAATAAAAAGTATGCAAATGGCGCTGTAAATATAACACTATCTATTCTATCTAACATTCCACCATGGCCGGGAATTAAGTTACTAAAGTCTTTAATTCCTGTATACCTTTTTACGCTTGAAGCTGCTAAGTCTCCAATTTGACTTAATATGCTTAACACTATTGTTATAAGTGTAACATATACATAGTTAAATTCTACATGGAACGCATATTTACATAGCACACTATAAAGTATAGTAATTACTACTGCGCCTACTGTTCCTCCAATACATCCCTCTATTGTTTTTTTAGGGCTAATTTCTGTAAAATGATGTTTACCCAATGTTTTTCCAACGACATAAGCAAATATATCAGTACCCCATGCTGTAAGGAATACAAACCAAATTAATAATTTCCCATGTTCTAAGTTCTCATGAATTACAGAAATATACATCAAAAATATTACTATGTAGAATATTCCAAAAAAGGTAACTGCTATATCTATTATATTAACTTTTAAATTTTTTATAATAACATATAAAAATAAAATACATAAAGTTATTGGCAATAATAGCCCAATAGTTTTTACAGTCCAGTCTTTTGGTAACACATGAATTAGGGATATCATTCCTGCTAGAACATAGCCTATCCATGTAATTGGATTTGCCTTTTCGCCTGTTCTAAATGCTTTATAAAATTCATGTAAACACATAATTGCTAATATTGCTACTGCTACGTCAACTACATATTTATTTCCTAAAATCAATATAGCTGCTGCAACTGGAAACAAAACTAATCCTGATACTACTCTTTTTACATTCATATAAAAAATAACCTTTCTATTGTTTACTTTCCACCAAACTTACGATTTCTTTTTTCAAAAACTGATATCGCTTCGTCTAAATCTTGTTCTGAAAAATCAGGCCAATATTTTTGCACAAAATAGAATTCTGTATAAGCAAGTTGCCATAAAAGGAAATTGCTAAGTCTTTGCTCTCCACTTGTACGAATTAGCAAGTCTGGTTCTAACTGTCCTGCAGTATATAGTGAATTTGAAATAGTTTGTTCATTGATGTCTTCAACATTTATTTTATTTTCTTTTACATCTTCTGCTATTTTTCTAACTGCTCTTACTATCTCATCTCTTCCACCATAATTAAATGCAATATTTAACACTAAGCCTGTATTATTTTTTGTTTTTTCTATTATTTTATTTATACTTTTTTGAAGTCCTGTATCTAAGTCTGCAATATTTCCTAGCATATTAACTTTAATATTTTCAAAATCATCGCTACTTAAAAATTCTTCCAAATATTTTTGAAGTAAGATCATTAAAGCTCCAACCTCTTCTTTGGTTCTTTTCCAATTTTCTGTTGAAAAAGCATATACTGTTAAATATTTCACTCCAAGTTTATTAGCATATTTAGCAATTTTTCTTAATGTTTCTGCTCCCTCTTTGTGTCCTAATCTATAATCTAAGCCCTTTTCTTTAGCCCATCTACGATTTCCATCCATTATAATTGCAATATGTTTTGGTAATAACTTCTCTTCCATATTCTTTTCACCTTTATCATTTAATTTCTATTCTAAAAAGAATTAGTAGATTGCAAGGCACAGTATATTAAAAAGGCAAGGGCGCATACTTTTGTATGTAACCGCGTTTTTAATATACTGTAACGCAGCAAGCTGCTGATTATTTTTAGAATTTATATGCTCATAATTTCCTTTTCTTTACTAGCCAACATACTATCAATTTCTTCAACCTTCTTATCTGTTAGCTTTTGAATTTCATTTTCTTCATTTTTTAAATCATCTTCTGTTATTTCAGATTTTTTTTGCATTTCTTTAGCTTCATCCATTGCGTCTCTTCTAATTGAACGAATTGCAACTTTAGCTTCTTCAGCTAATTTTCTTATATCTTTTACTATTTCTTTTCTTCTCTCTTCATTTAATTCAGGAAAGTTTAATCTTATTACTTTTCCATCATTATTTGGATTGATTCCTATGTCAGATTTTAAAATTTCTTTTTCAATTTCTTTTAAAAGATTCATATCCCATGGTTGAATTAAAATCATTCTAGCTTCTGGTACAGAGATACCCGCTACTTGGTTTATTGGTGTTGGAACTCCATAATAATCTACTGTAATTTTGTTTAATATTGCAGGATTGGCTCTACCTGCTCTTATTTCTGATAAGTTTTCCTCAAAAACACTAATTGTTTTATTCATTTTTTCTTCATATACATTGTTTAACATAATTTAATCTCCTTATAATTAATTTTTATTTCCAACAAAGGTACCTACTTTTTCACCTTTGATTGCTTTTATCATATTTTCTGGTTCGTCAATTGCAAATACTATAAGTGGTATATTATTGTCTTTGCATAAAGATATTGCTGTTGAGTCCATTACTTTTAAATCTTTATTCAAAACATCCATATATGTAATTTCATCAAATTTAACTGCATTTGGATTTATTTTTGGATCATCTGAATATACTCCATCAATAGTTTTTCCTACCAATATTGCATCTGCACCAATCTCTGCCGCTCTTAAAGCTGCTGCTGTATCAGTTGTAAAAAATGGGCTTCCAGTTCCTCCACTAAAAATAACTACTCTTTTGTTTGATAAATGTTTTTCTGCATTTCTTTTTGTGTATCTTTCTGCAACAACTGTCATTTCTATTGAAGTTTGAAGTATAGCTGGAACTCCTTTAGCTTCTAGGGTATCTTGTAAAGCTAAACCATTCATACAAGTAGCTAACATTCCCATATAGTCAGAGGTAGTTCTTTCCATATCATGACCATTTTTTCCTCTCCAAAAGTTTCCTCCACCTACAACAATTGCTACTTCTGCACCCAAGTTAACAAGTTCTTTTACTCGGTCACAGATTTTTCCTATTGTGTCTGCATTTACTCCATGTTTCGTTTCTCCTGCAAGTGCCTCACCGCTAAGTTTTAGTAGTACTCTTTTATACTTTAATTCAGCCAATTATAAACACTCTCCTTAATATTAAATTTATATGCTCTATTCTATCATAGATTATTTACTTTTACACCTTTTTTTCAAAAATTTTTAATAAATTTTGAATTTTTTATTAATAATTGACAATACTAATTTAAAAGGTGATAAGATGAACCAGATTTTAGATAAAAACTATACGTCAAGAAGTAAAATAACTGTTGAATTCAGTAATGAAATAGCAGAAATACCGTATATCGAAACAAAAAAGTTTAAATCAAAAAAAGATAATTACAAAATACAATTTTTCATCTCTTCAATTATAGCTACATTAGGTTGTTTTATCTTTTTACTAAATCTTATAAAATCTCATTCTCAAGAAAAAATTTCAAAAAAATTATTAAATAATTATAATTTAACTACTTTATATCAAACCGAAACACCTTCTTTTCAGCAGTCCTCTAATGTTCCTTTTATTATTGGTATTATAAAGATAGATAAAATAGATTTGAATTACCCTATTTTATCTCAAACAAATGATGATTTACTAAAAGTATCTGTTTGTAGATTTGCAGGACCAATGCCAAATGAAGTAGGAAATTTATGTATTGTTGGGCATAATTATATCGATACTCGTTTTTTCAGTAGATTAGATGAACTTTTAAATGGAGATGAAATTAAAATTTATGATTTAAATGGAAACAACATAGTATACGAAGTTTACAACAAATATGAAGTTAATTCTAATGATTTAACCTGTACTAATCAAAATGTTAATAATAAGAAAATTGTAACTTTGATAACCTGTGACAATATAAATGGCTTAAAAAGATTAATCATACATGCCAAACAAAAAAGTAAGAAGTTTTAATTCTTCTTACTTTTTAAAATTAAATATTTTTATAATTTTTAATTTTTGTATAAGCATATATTGCAGATACTAAGCAAATACCTATAAATACGAATAAAGTTGTATCTTCTGCCACACCTGTTTGAGGTAATTTATTTTCAGCTACATTTGTGTTCTCTGTATTAGGTTCATCATTTATTGTTGGTTTTTCATTGTTTGCCGCTGGTTTTTCATCATTTGTCGCATTTTGAGTATTATTTGTATCATCTTCATTCAATATATTAAATGGATTATTATCACTTGCCTTCACAATTGGCATAATGGCCATAACAAATATAATCATTGCAATAAATACTAACATAATTTTCTTATTTTTCATAATCATCTATCTCCTTTTTCTTCAGATATATTTATATTATTTTTTCCTTACTAAAAAATAATATACATTTTTCATACTATATTTATTTTATACTTATATTTAAGAATAGTCAAGCTTTTTTGTCATTTTTTTGATTTTTTTGTTTTTTATACGTTAAATCTAAATAAAACAACATCTCCATCTTGCATAACATATTCTTTTCCTTCTGAACGCATTAATCCTCTTTCTTTAACAGCATTTATTGAACCTTCTCTTATTAAATCATCATAAGAAACTATTTCCGCACGAATAAATCCTCTTTCAATATCACTATGGATTTTTCCGGCTGCCTGTGGAGCTTTTGTTCCTTTTTTTATAGTCCATGCTCTTACTTCAGGCTCTCCTGCTGTCAAAAACGACATCAATCCTAGCAAATCATAACTTGCTTTAATTACTTTATCAAGTCCAGACTCTTCAAGACCCAAAGCCTCTAGCATTTCCTTTTCTTCGTCCTCGTCTAAGCTTGCTAATTCTTCCTCAATTTTTACACAAAGAGAAATTACTTCTGCGCCTTGTTCTTTTGCATATTCTTTTACTGAATTTACATTTTTATCATTTGCGATATCATTCAATTGTTCTTCTGAGACATTTGCTACATATAATATTGGCTTCATTGTTAGTAGAAATGCATCTTTAATTATTGCTTTTTCCTCATCTGTAAAAGATAAGGTTTGCGCCAATTTCCCTGCTTCTAATGCTTGCTTTATTTTTTCAAAAACATCTAATTCTTCTTGATATTTTTTATCTGCTTTTATCTTTTTCTTTGCGTTATCAATTCTTTTATCAACTGTTTCGATATCTGCAAATATCAGTTCTAAATTAATTGTTTCAATATCACGAATTGGATTTATGCTTCCATCAACATGAACTATGTTAGAATCCTCAAAGCATCTAACAACTTCAACAATACTGTCAACCTCGCGTATATGTGATAAGAATTTATTTCCCAAACCTTCGCCATGACTTGCGCCTTTTACTAACCCTGCAATGTCAACAAATTCTATAACAGCTGGTGTTACTTTTTGTGGTTTATAAATTTCAGCTAACTTTGTTAGTCTTTCATCAGGTACTGCTACTACTCCGACATTTGGTTCAATTGTACAAAATGGATAGTTTGCACATTCTGCACCTGCTTTTGTTATTGCATTAAACAATGTACTCTTGCCTACATTTGGTAAGCCGACTATTCCCATTTTCATGGCTGATTCCTCCTTATTACATCACTTTATATTTGTGTATTATTTGCTTGCTTGTTCTCTACATTATTATTTTCAGTCTCATTATTCTCAGTATTATTATTTATTAATTCATTATTTGAGGTTTCAGTATTTTGTTCCTCATTTGTATCATTTTTTAAAACCTCATTGTTTTCTTGCTTGTTTGTTGTTTCATTATTTGAAACATTATTAGTTGTATTATTAACTTCATTTGATGTGGTATTGTTTTCTGTATTTTTTTCTTCTTGCTTTGTTTTATATGTTCTCCATGGGTTTTTAGGATCTGGGTCAGTAGGATCCCAGTTCCTTAAGTTTTTTGGTGCATTTGAAATTTTTTGTGCCGTTGGTTTACCAAGTGGTCCCGGATTAGAGCTAGAATAGAACTCTACTTGTGTTCCATATGAGATATTATCAAATATCCATTTAGCATCTCTTGTGGTTAATCTAACACATCCTAGTGAATCCTTAGTTCCTAATTTATCATATGCCCAATACTCTAAAGTATCATTTTTTCTTTTCAAATATGGAACCGAATGAAATAAGATATCACCTACTATTTGCGTACAATATTGTGCATATACATTTCCATACATATAACACCACTTTATTTTGGCTGGTATTTTATATATTCCTGAAGTCGGTGTTTCTATTCCGGTTGAACACACAAATGCTTTTACAGGCACAGTATACTTCCCTTTTTCGTCATATGTATAAATGTTTACTACTTGGGCTCCATAATTTACTTTTATATAGTATTTATTTTTATTTACCGTATTTTTCTTATTAGTAGTCTTATTTTCATTTTTGCTAACTTTACTTTTTTCTATCTCTTTTTTATTTATTTCTTGTAATTCTTCTTCCGTTTTATTCTTAACTGAAACAAGATCTTGTAAGTTAGCAAATTCATCCACTCCTTCAGCTGTATCTTCATTAACTGTATTTTGTACATCTTCACTACTCGTGATTTGTGTATTTCTTTTCATTTTAAATATGCACACTGTAATAATTGATATTACTATTATGCTTAAGATAATTATACTTACTGAAATTGCAAATTTCTTTTTATTTTCTATTTGATACTTTTTCAAATTATCTCCTTTACATTCAGATAAATTTCAAAAAAATGGAGCTTCCAGCCGGAATCGAACCGGCGACCCCAGCCTTACCATGGCTGTGCTCTACCTACTGAGCTATAGAAGCATCTTTACAAGAATTTCTAAGATAGAAATTCTTGATATTTATTTAAAATTATTCATTTGGTATTTCTTTTATTGCTTTTTTGCGAATTCTTTGAATTGCATTATCAATTGACTTAACAGGTGTATTTAATTTTTCTGCAATTTGCACATAACTTTCTCCTTGCATATAGCAATTAAGCACTTGTTTCTCAAATCCACTTAAAGTTTTATCAATCGTCCTCTCAATTATTTTATAATATTCTCTTTGAGTAATAGTATCCAAAGGATCCTCTACTAGGTTTGTATTTAATATTTCTATTAAATCAGCATTATTTTGATTTTCTTCATTATTATCATATGCATTCATATTTAAAGACAAATATGAATTTAGTGGCATATGTTTTTGTCTATTAGAGGTTTTTATAGCAGTAATTAGTTGTCTCTCTATACACATATTTGCAAAATTCTTAAAAGAACTTTGCTTATCTGGTTGATAATTTTTGATAGCCTTAAATAATCCTATCAATCCTTCTTGTACAATATCTTCTCTTTCCGCACCAATTATATAATATTTTCCAACCTTCATGTTAACTAAGCCTTTATAACGGTCAATAAGATACTCTAGTGCATATTTATTGCCTGATTTAATAATTTTTATTAAATCTTCATCACTAGTTTCTGTATAATTTATGTCAGATGAATAATATACGTTTGCACTGCTCATATATTTCAAGCTACCTCCTATGTTGTAGTCGCCTCTATGCCTGTATTATATCTACTTAACATTTTTCTGTCAATAGAATTTATACAAAAACTTGATTTTTTATTGATATTTTGCATAAAGGAAGACCTCCACCGAAGTGAAGGTCTTATAATGCTTTCTACTTAGAAAGTCGGTGTCTGGAGGGGCCAGATTTTGCGTCCACGGAAGTAGATCTCATCTACCTCCTTAAATGCTTTGCTCTCTCTGATTTTCTGTCCCAACATGGAACTAATAGTTGCGGCAGAACCGGTGTCAAAGTCGATGTATACTCTGTATACACCATCTTCAGTTAATTCCTGACTGCCGTGGTTTCTAAAAAAGAAACCATTTCTTTGGGCTATATGCCGCAAAGCATTTTGTTGTTCCTGATTAAATTTTTGCATGTAACTCATTGTTTTTCCTCCAAAATAAAATTATGATACTTTTATTATACCACCATTTACTCCAAAAGTCAAAACTTTGTTTTTATTCAACATCTAAATTCCTGTTTTGTACTCAATTTCCTCCATATGTGGAAACATTTCTTTTACTCGTTTAAAAGTAATCATAGAATGCCTTGGTTGAGGATTTTTATCATGTACTGTTAATAATTGTTGTGTATAGCAATTTTCTGAAGTTTTAAATAGCAAATATCTATTGCGTACATACGTAAAATATATTTGGTACCCGTCTTCTAAATTTTTATAAAATTCTTCAAATGTGTATTTTCCATCCATATAATTTATTTCCTTTTCATTAAACTGTCATAGCAATAAATTCTTCTTCAGAAATTATTGTAACACCTAATTCTTGTGCTTTTTTTAATTTGCTTCCTGCATCTTCTCCTGCTAGTACATAATCTGTTTTTTTAGAAACAGAAGATGAGGTTTTTCCACCTAATTTTTCAATTATTTCACCTGCTTCATCTCTTGAATAATGCTCCAAGGTTCCAGTTAACACAAAAGTTTTTCCTGCTAGTTTACCTGTTGAACTTTTTTTCGTTTCTGCTTTCATATTAACTCCAGCTTGTTTTAATTTATTTATTAAATCAATAGTTTGTTCTTGTCTAAAAAATTCATAAATAGCGTGTGCTGTTATTTCTCCAACATCGTCTATCATTCTTAATTCTTCATAAGAAGCTTCCATCAATTTATCCATATTTCTAAAATATTTTGCAAGTGTTTTAGCTGATTTTACACCAACATGTCTTATTCCAAGTGAATTTATAACTCTATATAAATCTCTTGTTTTGCTCTCTTCAATTGCATTCATTAAATTCTGTGCAAACTTTTTACCATTTTTCTTTAATGATTCAAAATCTTCTATTGTTAATTTATATATATCTGCAATGTTTGATATTAGCTTTCTTTCTATTAGTTCTCCAATAATAGCTTCTCCAAGTCCATCTATGTTCATTGCATCTTTAGAAGCAAAGTGAATAATACTCCTGTATAGTTTAGCTGGACATTCAACTCCTATACATCTAACTACTGCTTCTCCTTCTTCTCTTACTGCCTCTGCTCCACAAACTGGACAAGTACTTGGCATTTCAAATTTCTTTTCTGTACCATCACGTTTTCTTTTATTTACTCCAACTACTTCTGGAATAACATCTCCGGCTTTTTGAATAATAACTCTATCGCCTATTCTAATATCATTTTGCTTAATATAGTCTTCATTGTGAAGAGTAGTTTTTGAGATTTTAGAACCTGCTACATATACTGGCTCCAAAATGGCCATAGGTGTAATTGCTCCTGTTCTACCTACTTGACAAATAATGTCTTTTAACAAAGTTTCCTTTTTCTCAGGTGGATACTTGTAAGCCACCGCCCATCTTGGTGTCTTATATGTTGTTCCAACCTTTTCTCTTAGCTCTAAATCATTTACCTTTACAACCGCACCATCTATACCAAAATCTAAATCATTGCGCATATTTCCAATGTCTTCAATAGCTTGTCTAACTTCTTGCATATTATTGCACAATATTTTTACTGGATTAACATTAAAGCCTAATTTTTCTAGATATAACAAGCTTTCGTAATGTGTTTCAAATTTAATATCATCACATTTTTGCACATTAAATACATAAATATCTAAAGGTCTTGAAGCTGTGATTTTACTATCTAATTGTCTTAATGAACCAGCAGCTGCATTTCTCGCATTTGCAAATTGCTCTTGTTCCTCTAATAATCTGTCCTCATTCAATTTATCAAAATCTGTTTTGCCTATAAAAACTTCACCTCGAACAGTTATAGAAATAGGTTCTTTTAGTTCTTTAGGTACATGTTTTATAGTTGCAATATTTTGTGTTACATCTTCTCCAACTATTCCATTTCCTCTTGTTGCACCTTTATAAAATTTGCCATTTCTATATTCAATGGCTGAAGACAAACCATCTATCTTTGTTTCCACCACATAATTTAGTGGTCTATTATATAGTTCTGCAGCTTTTTTCATTTTTTCATCAAAGTCTTCAATTTCTTCAAATGTGAACACATCTTGAAGGCTTTGTAATGGCACTTCATGTGTAACCTTTTCGAAGCCTTTTTTTATGCTTCCCACACCAACTCTTTGAGTTGGAGAATCACTTGTTATTAATTCTGGATACTCTTTTTCTATTTGTTTTAATTCTCTCATAAGCATATCATATTCATAATCACTAACAACTTGTTCATCGTCAAAATATTTCTTTGTGTAATATTGTAATAATGGTCTTAGCTCTTCAGCCCTTTTCTTTGCTTGTTCAAATTCCATAACTCTACCTCTACATTGAATCTTTGAATAGTTCTTTTCCGTTTTTTACATATTCCCAACCTGAGAATATTGTTGCTACTACTGATACGCTCATCATTAGCGTAACTAGTAAATTGATTCCAAATGCATAGCCTGTTAAGTTTCCATTGAATATAGTTCCATATGGGTTTGGATCAATGAATGCTAATATAACTGCTATCATTTGTGTTACAGTCTTCATTTTTCCCCATATACTTGCTGCTATTACATTTCCTTCTTTTTGTACTGCCACTAGTCTGTATCCAGACACAATAAATTCTCTAAATATAACTATAATTGGAATCCATGCTGGCAAGTGTCCAAATTCTACTAACATAATCATTGCTGCTATTACTACTATTTTATCAGCAATTGGGTCTAAAAACTTTCCAAATGTAGTTATTTGGTTTCTTGACCTTGCAATATGTCCGTCAAGTTTATCTGTTATAGCTGCTATTATAAATATTAAATCCACTAGCAAATATGTAATTGGTATTCCCCATAAATCTCCCTTTATTCCTAAAAATGGAATTATTACCATTATTGGTACTAAAATAATTCTTAATATTGTTAATTTGTTTGGTAAATTCATAACTTCCTCCATAAAAAATATAATGTACTAATTTTTACTTAGTACATTATATATATAATTTTCAAAAAAATAAATAGATTTTTAATTTTTTTATTATCTTTTATGCTCTTGGGTGTGCTTTTTGATATATATCTTTTAAACCTGGGTCTTGGAATTGCATATATACTTGTGTTGAAGATATATCAGAATGTCCAAGCATTGTTTGTATTGCTTTTAAGTCTGCACCATTTTGTAATAAATGTGTTGCAAATGAATGTCTTAATACATGTGGTGTAATATCTTTTGTAATATGTGCTTGTTCTTTATAATATTTAACTATTTTCCAGAAACCTTGTCTTGTTAATCTTTGACCATTTACATTAACAAATAATGCTTTTTCTTTTTCATTTCTTATTAGTATTGGTCTTGCTTCATCTATATATTCTTTTAATGCTTTTAATGATAATGAACCTAAAGGAATATTTCTTTGTTTTGAACCAACTCTACATATTACATATTCACCCTCAAGATTAACATCTTCTATATTTAAGTTTATTATTTCTGTTACTCTCATCCCTGTTGCATAAGCAAATTCTAACATTGCTTTATCTCTAGTTCCCTTTAAATCAACGTCTTTTGGTTGTTCTAGTAGTAGTTCTACTTCTTGTGCTGTAAGAACGCTTGGAACTCTTTTTTCTATTTTTGGAGACTGAACATCTTCAGTTGGATCATTTTTTATTTTTTTATTTCTTATTGAAAATTGGTAAAAAGATCTAATTGATGCTAAATTTCTAGATATTGTAGATGGTTTCTTTCCAATTTGCTTTAAGTAATTAAGATAGGCTTTTATATCTTCTTTTGATACTTTTGCATAATTTATACCATTTTCTTCAAGGTAGTTTTGGTATTGTATTATGTCTCTTTTGTATGATTGTAATGTGTTGTCTGATAATTTCTTTTCATTTTGTAAAAATTCCAAAAAAAGTTTAACTTGTTTTTCCATTTTTAGCTCCCCTATCTTGTATATTTAATTTTCAAAACATATTATGTCGATTTACATAAGTTATATCAAAATAATTAACAATTGTAAATAGATTTGTCAAAAATTCTTTAACTTTTTAATATTATAAATATGATTTGCATAACATTAATAAATTGGTTGACAAATATGTTTCTATTATTGACGAGATTGCAAGTATTGCTAACATAACTAGCGAAAATATTGTATGTCTGATAATTTCTATTTTTATATTTTCTCGTCTCTTATCTTTCATTATTGATTTATATAATTTTATTCCACTTACTGCTAGTGCAATAATGCATGGAATTGCTATCAAATTTTGTAGTAACATACTAGTTGCAAAGAATAACATTCCTTTGCCTGTTCCCCATATTTTAATAACTGCTGAAATTGTATATCCTAAACAAAAACCCCTAAATGCAACTATGCCAAGTACTACTGGTATTCCTATAACTGTAGATCCTACAAACCACATAAGAAAAACTAACAAAAGATTATTACCTAGCGATTTTTTAAGCAGTTCTCCACTGTTTACAGATTTTCCATCTTTTAAAGCTCCTATAAAGCTTTGTATATATGTTTGTATATCTTGTGTTTGTGCTTCACTCATATTATTTACAAAAATTACTCCTAGAGTAATTCCTATTAATAATATAATTGAAACTATTATGTATGCTTTTAAATTTTCTGCTATGTGACTTTTTATAACCTCAGTGATTCTAGATGTTTTCTTAGGTATTACTCTCATTTTAAACCTCATTTCATTATAAGTATTTTATACATAATGTCTATTCAATAAAATGAAATTTAGAACTAATTATATTAACCTACTGTCAACTTGCCATATACTCCGCCACCACCTGCTTGAATTGTGGCTTTTCCTTCTCTTGCTGCTACTATTGTTTTTGCAACTTTTTCTCCTACAACTGCTTCTATATCGTCTTCTGATAATTTATGTAGAATGTTCATTTCTGTCTCAAATGTATTTAATAGTTTATCTATTGTTTTACTTCCTAATCCAGGAATAAATGTTAATGGTACTTGATAAACATATGGTGGTCTATTAACAGGACTTACGCTCTTTTCTTTGTCTCTGATGCTTACAATTCTATCTAGCACTCCCATTGTAATATTTGTTCCATGGCATTCTGGACATTCAAATATTGGTGGTTCCCCCTCAATTGGTTTATCACAAGTTTCACAATATGTTCTGTGATATTTACCAAGTTTTGGATCCAACCCATAATTACATAATATTTTTCTACCATCTTCATTTTTCAAAGCTTTTAATAGCTCTTTAAATGAAATATCTTCTACTAATATTTTATTGTATTCTCTTGCTATTTTAGGTAAAGAATGTGCATCAGAATTTGTTATAAATGTTCTAGTTTCTAATTCAGATATTTGATCAGCAAGTTCAGTATCTGCACTCAACCCTAATTCTATTGCAAATATCTTATTAAATTTTTCTTTGAAAATTCTTTCTAAACGACTTGTACAATTTCCATAAAAACTTTTATGTGGTGTAAAAGCATGTGCTGGTATTAGTACTCCATTAAACTTTTCTACTATATCAACTAATTCATATGCTGATATACAAGCTCTTTGAGAACTTAAAGTTATGTTTTTAATGTATTTACTCATCTCTTTTGAAAATGCTTTTATATCTGCTAAGCTTGGGAAATAGCATAGGTTGTGTGCACTACCAGTTTTTCCATTATCGTTTATTTCTGCTGTTTCTATCTCACTGCCTAAAATTATACATACTTTGTCTTTATATATAATTCCACCATCTTTTATTTCATAAGCTTCACCAGTTTTTAAAAATTCTTCTATGTCTTCTATAACATAAGGTGATGCACAGTCTATAATTCCAACTATTTGTATTCCTTTTCTCTCAGCACATTCTTTTGCAATATTAGCAAAGTTTAGACTTCTTGCTGCTGTTATTTTTATTGGCTTTCCTTTTTCACTTCTTCCTATATGTACATGTAAATCTGCAAACATTTCTTGCATTATATATTCCCTCCTTACCTAATTTACCTCAAAAAAAGATTGGTATATAGCCAATCTTTTAGCTCTTTTCTTAAGTAAACTTTTAATCTATAAATTCTCTGTTCATATCTTTTCTTATGCTATCAGCATTTATATTCTCTGCTTCTTCTTGTTTTATTGTCTGCTCTTTTATTTTATCATATTTCTTTTCCAATATAGATTCTCTAATTCTTCTATCTAAGTCTACCATTGCTTTTATTGCAGGAATATTACTTTCTGTATCAATACTATTAATTTCATTGGCCACCACTTGTATAGCTGGTTGTTTTATTTGACTCATACCAACACCTCCTGCATTTCATTTACAAATTGTTTGAATTTTTGTAAATATCTATTGTTTTTATCTTTTAAATTCCTATATTCCAATAAAACTAAAGCTTCGTCCACTTTAAATGCAATTCTCTCTGGCCTATCTAAAAGCATACCACCAAAATTATCAACTAATTCTAGTACATCACTTTCTTTTTCTCTTATAGCATTTCCACTATATCTATTAACTTCTTCACATATTTTACAAAATCTATTTGAAAACCCTAATTTTGATAGGTATTCTGCTCCTTCTTTAGCATATGTTTTTATCTTTTCTAAGTCTTGTGGGCCTTTTCCTTTTTTACAATTGCACAGCAAACAAGCTGTTAAAACAAGGTTTTCATCTAAATCGATATCTGTATTTTCTAAAAATAATTTAGCAAGATATGTTTTGAAAATAACAGATTTATCAAAAAATATTCCTGTTTTTAGCTGTAAATAATGCATTATTTCCATTTTTTTTATCCAGTCTTTTTCAGATAAAATATAATCTGCAAAAGTTTCCATGTGAATTACTCCTTTTTTATGGAATTTTCTTGCGTAATTTAAAAACTTTCTACTTATTTACATTATATGTTAGTTATTTGTTTAATTCAATATTGTTACACAAATGTAATATAAATGTAAAGTAATTGTAAAAAACTTCTATTAGTTTTCACTAAATAGAAGTTTTTCGATTTGCTGTTCTAATGTCTCATCATTAATAAGAGTATTATCACAATTTTGTATATAAAATTCATTTGGATGTTGTGCATTAAGCCTTGCAATTGCATGTTCTTTATCAATATTATCACGTTTAATAATTCTTTTGATTTGTAAATTTCTATCTTCTGAAATTACAGCAATTGTTTTGTCACATATCTCTTGTAAATTCGCCTCTAAAAGAAGTGGTGCATCTATTGCAATTATATTATTATTACTTTTTGCAATTTGTTCTTTTATTTCATTTTTTATATACTTAAATGTTATATTGTTCAATTCATCTCTTTTTTCTGGGTTCGAATAAATAATATTAGCCAGTTTTCTTCTGTTTAGTTCTCCATCTTCTAGCAAAATATCGTCTCCAAAGTTTTGTATAATTTCTTGTAGATAGTTTGTTCCCTGCTTTGATAATTGTTTTGCAATTTTATCTGCATTTATAGTTTGAGAACTATATTTTCTCTCCAATATTTCACATACAGTACTTTTCCCTGCACCCGAACTACCTGTAATACCTAAAATCATTTTATTTTTTTACCTCTTTCAAATCTGTACTGGTTACTATTTTACTAGTATAATCTAAGTTAGACCATGAGTCTTTTTCATATCCTAAGGTATATACATTTGTTGCATAAATGTCTATTGCTAACATTTCTTTTAGCACCTTATTTTTGCTATTATCCATAAATTCTTTAACAGATGTTACTAAATTTATCTTAGGATTTTTGGCTTTTATTGCTGAAATTAGTTTTTTGCCTTTTTCACTATATCCGAGAATTCTTGTATATGGCACTGTTTTTCTTGCTGTTTCCATCATTTTTTTATCTATGCCAAGTAATGCATATATTAATACTCTCTGTATTCTAGTTTGTGTATACCTCTTAGATTTTACCATATTAACTAAGTCTATTATATTGTTACAAGAATTAGCAGCATTTTTTATAGCATTTTCTAAGCCTTCTGAAACATCTGGCAATTGTTCTATTTCTTTTATAGACATTTTTCTTAATATATATATGATTTCCTTTTGAAATTTAGACAAATCTAATACATAATGTCCTTTTCTTAGTTCTTGAGCTAATAAAATATATGAGCTTCTTGGAATAACTTTAATAATATCGTCGAATTGCCTTGTTGCAATCATTTTGCGTATTGCAGTGGCACTAGCAAAATCATCTACTATGATTTCGTCATGATATAGTACTTTTTCTCTTTTTATTCCAATTGGTTTTAATGGACTTTTCAATTTTTTTAGTGCTTTTAAATACTCTATCCCTAATATGTTGTTTGAGCCACTTAAAACATTTGCATATCTTTTAATATCATTTAAATACATCATTAATGCATTTTCTCTTGCTCTTGGGAAAGATACCCCTTTGCTTAGCTCATGGCTTAACATAGTAACATATTCTTTCGGTTCTTGATATAAAACATTGGCAATATTATTTAGTGTTGCCAAATCTTTTGCTTCTATTCCAAAAGAAAGTGTATCAACAATTCCTAAGGAATCTAATATTTTTATAGCACCTTCGGCAAAGTTTTCTGCACTTGAAGTAGCATATATTGTAGGCAATTCAATTACTAAGTCTGCGCCTTGTGCAATAGCCATCTTAGCTTTAGTCCATTTATCTATTATAGAAGTGTTTCCTCTTTGAACAAAATTTCCTGAAATCACGCACACTACATAATCAGCTTCAGTTTGTTCAACAGATTCTCTTATGTGATACAAATGTCCATTATGAAATGGATTATATTCTGCAATAATTCCAAGTACCTTGCTCATTTTTACCCCCTTTTTTTATTTTATTATTGACTTGTCTTAGTTTATGTTATAATATCATAAAAAGTAATAATTTACAATGTTTAAAGGAGAATTTATTAATGGATAAAGTTATAATCTATACTGATGGAGCTTGTAGTGGAAATCCCGGTCCAGGTGGATGGGGATCCATTTTGATGATGGGTGAAAATAGAAAAGAGATTTCTGGTGGTAAAAAGGATACTACTAATAATGTTATGGAATTGACTGCTGTAATTGAAGCTTTAAAACTTTTGAAGAGACCTTGCAAAGTGGATTTATATAGTGATAGTGCTTATGTAGTAAATGCATTTTTACAAAATTGGATTTTGGGCTGGATTAAGAATGGTTGGAAAAATTCTAGTAAAGAAGAGGTTAAAAATAAAGAGCTTTGGCAAGAGTTATTTTCCTTAACTAAAATTCACGATGTCACTTTTCATAAAGTAAAAGGTCATGCTGATAACGAATATAATAATCGTTGTGATGAGCTTGCACGTAATGCAATTAAAAATTTATAACGCTTAAAGCTAAAAGCCAGTTAGTGATACCCAACTGGCTTTTGATTTTATTATTTATTTTTTTCTTTTTTTAACTTTTCTTTGACTTTATCAGCTTGTTTCGCTATCTCTCCTTTTAGCTCTCCTGCTTTATCTGTTATATCACTTCTTACTTCATTTGCTTTATTAACTATATCTCCTTTTATTTCTTTTGTCTTTTGTTTTATTTGTTCTTTTCTTTCTTTTATTATTGCTGTCAATTCCGGAAAGGCTTCTACTAATCTTCTATTTAATGGTGATTTGCTCTTTAAAAATTCTCTTACTTTTCTAGATATTTCGTCTGTACTGTCTTTTGGATTTTCTTTATCAAATTTCGTAGTTGCTTTTCTTACATTAGATATTACTGTAAGTGAAATTATTAGGTCTAATGTAAATAGTACAGCTACAACTACAGCTATGATATTTATTACATTTGTTGAAACCTTAGATAAATTATCAAATATAAATGGATTTATTACATATATTAAAACTAGCCCCAGAATTCCAAAAGGAACTATCGTTTCTAAGCAAACTCTTCCATTTATATTAAATTTATTATTGCTATAGTCCCACCAACGTGCATTAAATATTTTTTCCATTAAATAACTTGTTAAGTATTCTAGTACACCACAGATAAGTATTGCAGTACTAAATAACGCGACAGGATGATTAGCCAAGTTAGATAATGTTAAAGTTATTAAAACTCCTCCACAGCCATATATCGGACAATATGGTCCGATTAAAAATCCTCTATTTGAAAATTTATGTTTTTGTACCAATTGAAGTGTTACTTCCATTATCCAGCCTATTATTGCTAAAATTATGAAATATAAAAAGTATATGCTTATACTATATTGCATTGTTTTATCTCCTTAATGTTATGATAGACTATATTATAACCAGTTATGGCAAAAATTACAATACCTAAATTTATTTAAAATTTTATTTACTTTTGTCGAAAAACGTAGTATAATAAATTTTATGATGCTAGAAGCATTAAATTTTATATTTTTGGAGGTTTACCACATGCAAGCAGGAAGGCTTACCTTGTTGGAGCGGTTAGAGTATCGCTCTCAGACCGGCAGTACCACTGCTGAGCTCAACCTGTACCCTCGTCAGGCAAAGAAACTTAACGATGAAGGTTTTTCTCTTAAAAAAATATCTCCCGTTTATGGCAGATATGGCCAGCACCGTTATCACATTTCTTGGCGAGAAGCAGTTGTTAACACCACCGCCTACAATCTTCTTATGGTGGCGGTAGAAAACAATGAGCAACTACGAGAAGAAATTGCTTCTGAAACAGTTGCCCCTATCAAACCGCCTTACAATTATTCGTAAGGTTTTATCCAAAAAGACTTTCCCCTCTGGATATTTCCAGAGGGGAATTCTTTTTATATCATTTTTTCAAGTTCTTTTATCTTATCTCTAATTTCAGCTGCTTTTTCAAATTCCATTTCTGATGCATATTTAAGCATCTCGTCAGTAAGCTTATTGATTATGTCTTGTACATTTGCTTCTTTGTCCAGCTTATATTCTTCTTGTATATCAGCAACATAACTTGCTTTTATTGTATCTCTGATAGATTTTTGTATTGTTTGTGGAGTAATTCCATGTTCTTCGTTATACTGCATTTGAATTTTTCTTCTTCTGTTTGTTTCACTAATTGCTTTTTCCATACTGTCAGTTAATTCGTCTGCATACATTATAACTTTCCCATCTGTATTTCTAGCAGCACGTCCTATTGTTTGAATTAATGAACGCTCTGAACGTAGAAATCCTTCTTTATCTGCATCTAATATAGTTACTAATGAAACCTCAGGAATATCTAATCCCTCTCTTAAAAGGTTAATTCCAATTAAGACATCAAACTCACCCAATCTTAGGTCACGTATAATTTCCATTCTTTCTAGTGCTTTAATATCCGAGTGCATATATTTTACTTTTATATCCAAACTTGCCAAATAAGCTGTTAAATCTTCTGCCATTTTTTTAGTTAATGTTGTTACTAACACTCTCTCATGTTTTTCTACTCTTTCATGAATTTGTTCTATTAAATCATCTATTTGATTTGATACAGGCTTAACATCTATTTTAGGGTCTAGCAAGCCTGTTGGTCTTATAATTTGCTCAACAACATTTTCTTTTGAATGCTCTTTTTCATATTCGGCTGGTGTTGCACTAACAAATACAACTTGATTTATTCTTTGTTCAAACTCTTCAAATTTTAAAGGTCTATTATCAAATGCTGATGGAAGCCTAAAACCATAATTCACTAAAGACTCTTTTCTTGCCCTATCTCCATTGTACATTGCTCTTACTTGTGGTATTGTAGCATGTGATTCATCTATTAGTAATAGAAAATCTTTTGGAAAATAGTCAAATAAAGTGTATGGTGCACTTCCAGGCTCTCTACCACTTATATGTCTTGAATAATTTTCTATACCTTGACAAAAGCCAGTTTCTCTCATCATTTCAATGTCAAAATTTGTTCTTTCTTCTATTCTTTGAGCTTCTATTAGTTTATTATTATCTTTAAAATATTTTACTCTTTCTTTTAGTTCCTCTTGTATTGTTACAATTGCCTTTTCCATTTTGTCTGCAGTTGTTGCATAATGAGAATTTGGGAATATCATAATATGTTGCCTTGTACTTATTGCTTTACCTGTTAAAGGATTTATTTCAGAAATCTTTTCAACTTCATCTCCCCAAAATTCCACTCTAATTGCAGTTTCACTTTGGTCTGATGGGTATATCTCAACAATATCACCTTTAGCTCTAAATGTACCTCTTTTAAATTCAAGTTCACTTCTAGTATATTGCATATTTATGAGTTTTTTAAGTACTGTATTTCTTTCAATTTTCATCCCTGGTCTTAAAGATATTGTTAAATTTTCATAATCAATTGGGTCTCCTAATCCATAAATACATGAAATTGATGCAACTATTATTGTATCTCTAGTTTCAAACAAAGAAGCTGTTGCAGAATGACGTAATTTATCTATTTCATCATTAATAGAAGCATCTTTTTCGATATACGTATCTGATTGTGGTATATACGCTTCTGGTTGGTAATAGTCGTAATATGATACAAAATACTCAACATTATTTTCAGGGAAAAACTCTTTAAATTCGGAATAAAGTTGCCCTGCTAAAGTTTTATTATGTGCTAAAACCAAAGTTGGTCTCTGTACTTTTTCAATTATATTGGCCATAGTAAAAGTTTTTCCAGACCCAGTTACTCCTAACAAGGTCTGAAACTTCTTACCTTCTTTTATTCCGTTGCTTAAATATTCAATTGCTTGTGGTTGGTCACCTGTTGGCTTATACTCTGAGTGTAACTTAAACATTTTTACTCCTCTTTATTTTTTGCTTTTTATTAACTCTTCATATATTTGGTAGCTTTCACTCCAATGTTGATAATTACTATCTTCTTTGTGATTAGGAAGATTGTATTGTTTTATTGTTTCTTCCAACTTTTGAGTAACTATATCTGCACCATATATATTTAAATGATATCCATTATCTCTGGTGTTTTTCTTCCAATCAAAATCAGATGAATTATAATCAATAAATGTTAAATTTCTTTCTTCTGCATATTTAGTACAAGCATCATGTTTAGATTGATTCCATGCTCTTATTGTTGGAACATAAATTAATAATACTTCCGTATTGTTTTGTTTGCATAATTCAAGTATTTTATCTAAATATTCACTTGCATTATCTGGAATGCTCTCAAATTGTTGTTTGTTTTTATCTTTTAGTCCTTGTCCTTTTTTCGGTTTTTTATATGGGTCAATTTTCTTATTTAATTCATATCCTTTAAATGGAACATTATCATTTGTGTATGCTTGCTTCAACTCTTTCTTAGTTAATTCACTCCATCTTGAATGAAATCTAATAACTGGAAACACAAAACTAATTTTAGCTTTTAAAGAATTATTAAACACAGGATCATTTATCATTTCCAATTTATTTATGCTCATTGGCATATTGTCTGTGCCTTCTCTTATATATTTTTTATATCCATCTCCTGTTTCAAAACAAAAGTCCATATTTATAATTGCTAATTTAGGAGATTGCCTTTTATAGAAGTCTTTTAACATATAATATGCTGTCCATGTAGTTTGTTTAGATATTCCTATATGATATGTAGTTGTTCCCATATCATTCCATAATTTCATAGTAGATACCCCACTAGCATATAGGTCACTACTACCTATTCCAACTATATCAATTGTATCTTTTGGTTCTGTATAAATTCCTTTTACACGTCTTGTTGCTCCACCATGCATATTATTGTACCATTTTGGTGTAAATATTGGGCTTATTATATACATTATAACTGCTAATATAACACAAAACACAATACCTTTAGTAAAGAACTTTACAATGTCTTTTATGCTACTTTTTGGTTCTTTGTTATCTTCCATTTCCCTTACCTCCTAAAATTGTCCATATATAAAGTTTGATGCAACATAACCAGGTCCATATATTCCAAATATTAATATAGATAATAATATTCCATAATATAGTATCCATCTAAAGAATATATTTTTCTTTGCTATACTCTCTCTTATGTTTACACCTTTTTCTTGTATTATTGATATAATAAGCATAATTAATACACCTACAGCTATAACTATAAAGTCTGCAGGTTTTATTCCTATACTATATAGAGCATTATTAGCAAGCATACCTATGTTGTCCATATTAAACATAGATATAAACATTGTAAATGCATCTTTTAATCTGTGTGCACGGAAAATAAGCATGCCTATTAATACAAATAATGTGGTTCTTGTCATTTGTATTAATTTATACCACCATGCTTCTTTGTTTATTTTTAATTTGGTTATTATTTTATTAAACAATGGTTCAAATAATAATCCTAGCATCATTATAATGTAATAATATAATCCATAAAATACATATTTCCAGCTAGCACCATGCCATAGCCCATTTCCAAACCATACGAAAAATAGTGCAAATGCTGCAGGCACAAATTTTGCTACAAACTTTCCTAACTTTTTAGCTTTTTCTGTAAGTTTTATACACGCACCAGAAAATGAAACAGGATAAAATACATAATCTTTTAACCATGTTCCTAAAGTAATATGCCACCTTCTCCAAAATTCTTGAACAGATTTTGAGAAAAATGGTCTTTTAAAGTTTTCTGCCATATTTATTCCAAGTACTTGTGCTAATCCTCTTACTATGTCAATACATCCTGAGAACTCAGCATAAATTTGAATTGTGTATAATGCCACTGCCATAAATATTTCAATTCCATGGTATTGTGCAAAATCTGCAAAAACAGTATTAACAAATATTCCAGCTCTATCTGCAATAACCATCTTTTTAAAAAATCCCCATACCATAAGTTGTATTCCAAACTTCGCATTGTTGTAGTTGAATTTATGTGGCTCATATAATTGCATTGCTAAGTCATCATATCTTCCAATTGGTCCTTCTGTCATTTGTGGGAAGAATGATGTAAATAATGCCACTCTGCCTAAGTTTTTGTCTGCTCTATATTTACCTCTATATACATCAATTACATAGCTTATAGCCTGCAAAGTATAATAAGATATACCAAGTGGTAGTATAAAGTTAAACTTTGGTATTGTTAGATTTATTCCTATTTTTGATAGTAGTGAATTAATATTTCCACCAAAGAAATTTGCATATTTTAAAGTTAGCAAAACTCCAAAGTTGATAAGTATTGCTACTACTACTAACCACTTTTTCTTTTTATTTGCTTTCGCTTTTAATTTTTTCTTTTCATCTTTTTCTAAATCTTTACATATTTCCTTTGTTTTGTCATCTACTTTGTTTAGCGCTAATGCCAGTAAATATATAGAGATTGTAGTTATTATTAGAAATATTGTTAATCTGCCACTTGCTATAAAGTAGTAAATATAACTTGCCAATAATAATACAATCCATTTTACTTTTTTAGGCACAACAAAATAAATAGCACAAACTGCCATAGCAAATATTAAAAATTCTATTGTATTTATTGCCATTTTTATTTTGTTCCTTCCTTTATTAAGTATTCAAATTGGAAAAGAATTATTCTTCCTCTAATCTTTGGATCAACTCATACAAAGCTTCAGCTGAGTTAAAATTTTCTGGGACAATATCTTTTGCTGTAATTTTTACATCAAATTCATCATCTATTGCAGCTACAATAGATATAATATCAAATGAATCTAGTAATTCATCTTCTATTAAGTTCTCCTCATTTTCAAAATCGATTTCTGGTTTTATACCTTTTAAAACCTCTAGTAATTCTTCCATTCTAATTATTCTCCTTATTCATATTTTGTAACAATTTTCTATCTATTTTACCATTTGCATTATATGGTAATTTATCTAATTTTACCACTTTGTTTGGTACCATGTAATTTGTTAATTTTTCTTTTGCTTTATTTAATATTTCTACTTCATCAATATTTCCTTGATAAAATAGCACTATTTTAGAATTTTCTGTGTCATATATACATGCACAATTCATAATTCCATCAATGTTATTTATTCTATTTTCAATTTCGCCAAGTTCTATTCTATAGCCCATATGCTTTATTTGAAAATCTTTTCTTGATATATATATTAGTTCACCTTTTTCATTGTATTTTACTATATCGCCTGTTCTATATACAACTTCTGGATATTCTTTATTTAATGGATTTTGTACAAATACTTGACTTGTTTTTTCATGATTTTTATAATAACCTGCTGCTAAGAATGAACCTCTAACACAAAGTTCCCCTTCTTCTCCATCTCTTGCTTCTGTTCCATCTTCTTTTATAACCATAACATCACAATTATCACAATGTTTCCCTATTGGCAAAGATTCGGTATTTTCAATTTTTCTATCTATAACATAATATGTACATATATCTGTCGTTTCTGTTGGTCCAAAAAGATTTGCGAACATAGCATGTGGTAATTTTTTAATCCACATATTCAATTGTTTAGTTGGCATTACTTCTCCTGCAAATAACACCTTTGTTAAATATGGTAATTCCGTTATATCTAGTGTTCCCATATTGGCTACTATACATAGTGCAGATGGCACCCAGTAAATTGTATTTACTTTTTTATCATTTAAAAATTCTACAAGTTTAACTGGAAATGAAAAATACATTTTAGGTATAATATAAAAAGTTGCACCTGTCATAATAGTTGAAAATACATCTGTTATTGACATACTAAAATAAAAAGGCGTTTGACTTCCAAACGTTGTTTTTTCAGTAAAGTTAAATGTCTCAACTGCCCATTTTGTGTAAGTCGTTACAGCTCTATGTGACACCACTGTTCCCTTTGGCACGCCTGTAGATCCTGATGTGAATAATATGTACATAGGATTTGTATCTATAATTTCACTTTTAACATTATCTATTAGTTGCTTATCAATTTCTGTATTTACAATATCTTCATATATTATTAACTCTATTTTGTTATTAAGCAATTTTTTTGCTTTTTCTTCATTCTTTTTACTTGTAATGATAATCTCAGGCTCAAGTGTGCTTAATATTAGTTCTATTCTTTCTGCTGGTGACTTAGTGTCTAATATAGTGTAAAAGTTTCCACTATATACTACACCCAACATTGCTTCTATACAAGATACAGTTTTATCTAAATATATTGCAATTGGCTTATTAATTTTTTCAGTATGTTTTATTAGTGCTGTTCCAAGTGCTTGTGCATGTTGTGTTAGTTCAACATATGTTGCTTGATTTTTATCATCTGCAAAGGAAATTTTATCAGCAAATTTTTGAGTAGTTTTTTCTAAATAATCAACTATAGTTTTTTTCATATTTTTCCACCTTTTGTTATTTTCGGTAATATTATACCATTTATATAAAAAAAATAATAGTATTTCATACAATTTTTGTTAAAAATATTGAATTTTACTGTATTTTTATATATAATATTGGGCATAAATATTTAAAGGTTTCAAATTACTGGAAAATGTTGCTTTTCCATGCAATTTATACCTAAAGAAAGGATTGTGATAATTATGAAAAACAAAGTATTAGTAAAGGATTTATACAGAAATACAAATAATTACACAAATCAAACTGTAACAGTTTCTGGTTGGGTAAGAACTATTCGTGATTCAAAAAGCTTTGGCTTTATAGAGTTAAATGATGGAAGCTTTTTTAAGAATATTCAAGTTGTATTTGATACCTGTTTAAATAATTTTGATGATGTAAAAAAATTAAGTATTAGTTCTTCTATTATAGTTTCAGGAGAAGTAGTAAAAACTGAAAATGCTAAACAACCTTTTGAAATAAAGGCAAGTAATGTTGAGATTTTAAATGTAGCAGATTTAGATTATCCACTTCAAAAGAAAAAACATTCTTTTGAATATTTAAGAACTGTATCTCATTTAAGACCTAGAACAAACACTTTTAATGCAGTTTTTAGAGTTCGTAGTGTACTTTCTTTTGCAATTCATAAATTCTTCCAAGAAAGAGGTTTTGTATATGTTCATACACCTATCATTACTGGAAGTGATTGTGAAGGTGCTGGTGAAATGTTTAGAGTAACTACTTTAGATATGGAAAACTTACCAAAAACTGAAGATGGCAAAGTAGATTATTCTCAAGATTTCTTTGGAAAAGAATCTCACTTAACAGTAAGTGGTCAATTAGATGTAGAAACTTATGCACATGCATTCCGAAATGTTTATACATTTGGTCCTACATTTAGAGCTGAGAATTCAAATACTGTGAAGCATGCTGCTGAATTCTGGATGATTGAACCAGAAATTTGCTTTGCTGATTTACATGATGATATGGATTTAGCTGAAGATATGATTAAATATATAATTTCTTATGTACTAGAAAATGCACCTGAAGAAATGGCATTCTTTAATCAATTTATTGATACCGGATTACTTGACAGATTACACAACGTATTAAATTCAGAATTTGGAAGAATTACTTATACAGACGCCATAAAAGAACTAGAGAAAAACAATGATAATTTTGAATACCCTGTTAGCTGGGGTGTTGATATTCAAACAGAACATGAAAGATATTTAAGTGAAAAAATATTTGGAAGACCTGTTTTTGTTACAGATTATCCAAAAGATATTAAAGCATTTTATATGAAATTAAACCCAGACGGCAAAACAGTTGCTGCTACTGACCTTTTGGTTCCTGGAATTGGGGAAATAATTGGTGGTAGTCAAAGAGAAGACGATTTTGAAAAACTAAGTGCTCGTATAAATGAACTTGGTTTAAGAAAAGAAGATTATTGGTGGTACTTAGATCTAAGAAGATATGGTGGATGTCCACATGCTGGATTTGGTTTAGGTTTCGAAAGAATGATGATGTATTTAACTGGTATGCAAAATATTCGTGATGTACTTCCATTCCCAAGAACTCCAAAAAATTGTGAATTTTAATATTTTAAAAGTTGCCAAAATATTGGCAACTTTTATTTTGTTTTATTCCACACTTTTTAAACTTTCTATCATATCTATTTTTTTCAATACAAAATGTATTATAAAATTAACTATTATTGAAAATACCAATGTTATACCTGCTGAATACACATAACTTATCGGTAATATATTTTTCATAAATCTCAATGAATCTATTTCAATACTTGATATAATTTCACTTGTTAAAAATGTTCCTAATACTAATCCAATTACAATAGCAATTATTGTAAATATTATATTTTCTTTATTTATATAGTTATCTACTTCTTTATCATAAAAGCCTAATACTTTTAATGTTGCAATTTCTCTTTGTCTTTCTGCAATATTTATATTTGCTAAGTTGTATAATACCACAAATGCAAGTAATGCTGATGCAACTATTAAAATTATAACAACATAATTCATAGTATTAAGCATGTCACTTACTGATTTCATTAAGCTACTTATTACAGATACAGATGCAACACCTTCTATATTTAATATTTCCTGTGATATATTGTTTTGGACATCTTCACTTAAATTTTCATTTGTATTTGCAAAAATCATATTTGTTTTGTATTGTTTTATATTATTTTCATAAAATGTCTTTGACATAAATACATAATGTCCAACATAATTTTTCATTATGTCTTTTACTTTAAATTTATAGCTTATGTCATCTCCATCTATAAAATTAACTTCATCACCTATATTTGCTCCTATCATGTCTGCAATTTTATCAGATATAATAATTCCATCATCATCTAAACTTACTTTTTCTCCTGTTTCAGGATTTGTTAAATTAAAAGCATTATCTAGGTCTTTAGTATTTTTCGGTACAAATACAGTAACGTTATAATTCTTTTCTCCAAGTTTAGCTGTAGTTGCACATATTTCAGTATAATTTTTTATATTTTCATTGTTTGAAAAATATTCATTAAGTTTTCCTAATCCTTTTGTATTTGTTAAAGATATTGATAAATCATAACTAAATATTTTTCTAAATTGTACTGATGGAATATCATTTACTGAATCCCTTATTCCAAATCCTGTTAACATAAGTGCCGTGCATCCTGCAATACCTATTATTGTCATAATAGCTCTCTTTTTATACCTAAATATGTTTCTTGCAGTTACCTTTTGAGAAAAATTAAATCTTTTCCATATAAATTTTATTCGCTCTAGTAGTATTCTTTTTCCTTTTTTAGGTGGCTTTGGTCTCATCAAAACAGCTGGCATTTGTTTTAATTCATTTGTTGCGACTATTATTGTAGCTCCACCTATACATATAAACGCAATTATTATTCCAAGCAAGCCGATTTCTACTCTATATGTGCAATAAAATTCAGGTAAATTATATATCATAGAATATAACATCCAAACAATGTTTGGTAATAAATATAATCCAACTGTCATTCCTAAAACTCCACCAATTATACAAGCAAATAATGAGTAAATTATATATTTTGAAATTATTTGCATATTGGTATAACCCATTGCTTTTAATGTACCTATTTCTATTCTTTCCTCTTCAATCATTCTGGTCATAGAAGTTAAACTTATTAAAACTGCAACTAAGTAAAATATTACTGGGAACATTTTAGAAATGTTTGACATTGTTTTTATTGCATCAAATATATTGTTATATCCTGTATTATCAAGTCTATCTTGAACATACCACTTACCTTTTTCTATTTTCTTAACATCTGCTTTTGCATCATTTAGTTTATCTTGAGCCTCTTGTATTTTAGTATTTGCTTCTTTTTTAGATTTTTCAAATTCTTTTTTATTTTTTGCTAATTCTGATTTCGCATTTTGTATTTTAGTTTTACTTGAATTTATTTCTTTTTGTGAAGCCTCAAATTTTGCATTAGCAGTCTTTTTATTATTTTCTAATTCTGTTTTTTGTTTTTGTAGTTCTGTTTTAGCTGTTTCTATTTCTGCTAATCCGCTTCTTAATCTGTTCTTGTACTTCCTGTGGTAAATACTCCATCTGTTCTTTTTGACTATTAAGCTCTTTTTCTTTTTGCAACAAAGCTTCTTCTGCTTGTTTTAATTTTGCTTCCGCTTCTTTAAAAGTCTTCTCTGTTTCCTGTTTCTTTTTAGCTAATTCCGCTTCACCATTTTTTATACTATTTTCAGATGACGCAATTTGATTCTCAGCATTTTTTATTTTCTTTTCAGCATCATTTAATTCCTTTTGTACTTCTGCTTTTTTATCATTAAGTTCTTTTTGTGCATCATTTATCTTCTCGTTTGCTTCATCAACCAAAGAATTATATCTTGCATCTTCTCTTTCTTGTTTTATGCCTTCTATTTTATCAATTACAGGATTAACTAATTCTAAGTAACCATCACTATTAGTTACTTGTTCTTTTGCTCCAGCAACAGTAACATACATTCCTGTATAATAGTCTAAGTTTATTACATTATCTTTAGTATAAATATAGAAATTAACTGTTCCATTACCTATTGATGTATTTCCTCTTTCACTAGATATATACATAGGTGAATCTACTATTCCAACTATCTCAAATTCTTTTTTAGTAAATATGTCATTATCGTCAGAATCTTTATCATTATTTTCTAATACTATTTTTTTACCTATATATTTTTCTGCTCCTGTACCTGTACGAACAATAGCATTGTCTAATAAACACTCATTATCATTTTCTATTTGCCTTCCTGCTATCACTACTGGAGTATTAACATTTTCATTGTACTCAATTACTTTACAAACACTTTCTTTATCATCTATTTTTACCATAGAATCTTTAGTTTGTATTCCATAAGCATTTTCAACACCATCTATATTTTTAACGGCTTGTATATCATCATCAGTGATTCCTAATGTTGATATTATGTTTATATCATAAAAATTACTTTTATCTGCATACTTATCTAAACTATCTAGCATATCTGGACTTGTTGCAACTAAGCCTGCAAAAAATCCTACTCCTAAAAATGCCATAACAAGCATTGATATAAATCTTCTTTTATTTTTACTTATCTCTCTAAAATTATTTTTCAATAAAGATTTTTTCATTTTCTTCCTTACCATTCTATATTATCTATTGAAATTGGATTAGCATTTGTTTCAACACTTTCTGCTTTTCCATTTTTAAAACGTATAACCTTATCTGCCATAGGTGTAATTGCAGCATTATGAGTTATAATTATTACAGTCATATTTTCGCTTCTTGCCATTTCTTGTAATAGCTTTAATATGCTTTTTCCTGTTTTGTAATCTAATGCACCTGTTGGTTCATCACATAATAATAATTTTGGATTTTTAGCAATTGCTCTTGCTATTGCAACTCTTTGTTGTTCTCCACCTGATAATTGAGATGGAAAGTTATCTTTTCTATCTGTTAATCCTACTTTTTCTAATATGGTATCTACATTTAATGCATCTGCACACATTTGTGTTGCAAGTTCTACATTTTCTTTGGCTGTTAAATTTTGAACTAGATTATAGAATTGGAATACAAATCCTATATCATTTCTTCTATACTCTATTAACTTTTTATTATTTAATTTTGATATTTCTTTATCATTTACAAATATTTGACCAGATGTAGCTTTATCCATTCCTCCAAGTATATTTAGAGTAGTAGTTTTACCTGCTCCACTAGGTCCTACTATAACAACAAGCTCTCCTTTATCAATACTAAAGTTAGTATTATCTAATGCTTTTATAGTTACTTCTCCCATTTTGTATTCTTTAACAACATTCTTAAATTCAATATATGACATACAAAATTTTCTCCTTCTCTTAAACTAATTACATATTTTATCATATAATATTCTAATCATAAATAACTTTCACAATCTTTTCACAAAATTAAGAAAAAAACTCCGTCCTAAAAACAGCGTTTCTTTCCTACTGACATATATTATTTTATTGATAAAAATTGTTCCTTTGCTGATTTTCTTATTTCATCATCAGTTTGTATAGAAGCATTGTGTGGTAAAATAAAATTATCATTATATTTTATATAACTTTCTACTATAATTTGTGGATATGACATATACTTTCTAAATTTTATTATCATTTCTGTTGCCTCTAACAATTCCTCATAATTATTCACTTCAATATAAGTTTTGAATTTTAGAATCCATTTCTTCTTTGTATGCAATTTATATGTATAGTCTTCATAGTATTCTTCGACTTTAAACTTATTTTTGTCTAAGTCATTCCAAACATCAAAGAAATATTTATATATTCTTGCTTCTGTATCTTCTATAAAGACATTATTATCTTTTTTAGATATAGCATGCACTTCTATTTCCGGTATTTCTGCAATTTTGTATGTGAGAAATCCATTGCCAGTTATATCTGTATTGATTGCTTTTTCAGTGAAATCCAACTGATAAATATCTTCTAAGTTACTAATTCTACGTCTTTCATATTTAAATCTCATTGAACTAGACCAACTACTTACTAGTATAGTAATTATAATAACTATACCAATTATTATTGTAGCTCGTTTTATAATAATTCTTTTTCTAATCGCCTCTTTTGAGTTTTGCTTTTTAAACTTTTCATATATGTCAAACCCATATTTATCTATTATGTCTGCTTTTTTATTTTGTTCAGATATTTCGATTTCTTTCCATTCTTCATTATTATTTATCATTTTTTCTCCTATATAAGCAATTTTATTTTTCAAAATATTTTTCTCTTACATATTCATATATCATTATGCTTGCTGCTACTGAAGCATTTAGGCTTTCTGTTTTTCCTAGCATTGGTATTTTAACTCTTTGGTCTGCTAAGTCTTGTATCTCTTTTGATACTCCTTTTGCTTCATTTCCAATTATTATTACTTTTTTATTATATTTTATATCATATACACTTTTATCTGTGTCTAATGATGTTGCTACTACTTCAAATTTATGTTTTTTTATCATTTGCAATGTTTTAGCCAAATTATCAGTTGTTATTATATTCATTCTAAATATAGCTCCCATTGTTGAGCGCACAACCTTTGGGTTATATGGGTCTGCACTGTCTGATGATAATATTATTTGCTTTAAGTTTGCACTGTCTGCAGTTCTTAAAATTGTTCCTAAGTTACCAGGATCTTGTATTCCATCTAATGCAAGTATAATGTCTTCTTTGTAATCTATTTTGTCTATGCTATCTCCTTTTTCAACTACTGCAAGAATTCCTTGTGGATTCACAACATCTGTTATAGAAAGGAATAGTTTTTTAGTTACATATATACAATTATATTTTGCAATTTCATATAGAAGTGATTGCTCAAAACTTTCAGTATATTCGCAATCTTCACATACAACAATAGTTTTTATATTTACCGCTTCTTCAATTGCTTCTCTTACTAATTTTATTCCTTCAACTATATATTCGTTTGTTTCATCTCTAAACTTTTTGTCTTTTAGCTTTTTAATATATTTAATTTGTTCATTATCTTTACTTGAAATTACTTGCATAACTTTTCCTTTCTAAATTTCAATTACAGTATTCAAAAATTCTTTAGCTTTTTCTATGATGTCTTCATTTTCTTTAATTCGTAGTGTGACATAAGGTTCTACTGCATTAGAGAACTTAACTAGCATAGGGTATTTTGTAATTAAAGTGTTTACCATTTCTGGTTTGATTTTTTCTTTTACAAAATAGAATACAATTCCGTTTTCTCTTTGAGCTATTTTTAAGATGTTTGCTTTTCTTGCAAGTTGTTTTATCCTTGCAATATCTATTAAGTTTTCTAATTCTTTTGGAAGTCTACCATATCTATCAATAACCTCATCAATAACATTTTGAAGTTCTTCTTCTGTTCTGCATAAAGCAATATTTTGGTATATTTCAATTTTTTGACTACTATTTTCAATAAAGTTATCTGGTATATAACTAGAAACAGCTAGGTCAATTTGTACATCTTGTTCTTCTACTACTTCTATTCCTTGCATCTCTTTTATAACTTCATCTAATAATTTGCAATATGTATCATAGCCAACTTGTTCCATGTGTCCATGTTGCATTTCTCCAAGCATACTTCCTGCTCCACGAATTTCCAAATCTCTCATTGCTATTTTAAATCCTGAGCCAAATTCAGTAAATTCTTTAATAGCTTTTAAACGTTTATCTGCAACTTCTGATAATAGTTTATCTCTTTTATATGTTACATAAGCGTACGCTTGTTTGTCACTTCTACCAACTCTACCTCTAATTTGGTAAAGCTGTGCTAAACCTAATCTGTCTGCATTTTCTACTATTATAGTATTAGCATTTGGTATATCTATTCCAGATTCTAATATTGTAGTACATACTAGTACATTTATTTCTTGGTTTATAAAGCTTTCCATTATTTCTTCTAGTTCTCTACCACTCATTTTTCCATGAGCAAATCCTACTTTAGCTTCTGGAACTAACATTGATATTTCATTTGCTTTTTTCTCAATGCCTTCTACTTGGTTAAATAGGTAAAATACCTGTCCGTCTCTTTCAATTTCTTTAGTTATTGCTTCTGTTATTACTTCTTGATCATATTCAAGAACATAAGTTTGTACTGGTTTTCTATTATGAGGTGGTTCATATATAACCGACATATCTCTAACACCGACTATTGACATGTGTAATGTTCTTGGTATTGGTGTTGCTGTCATTGTTAATACATCTATATTTGTTCTTAATTTTTTTATTTTTTCTTTATCTTTAACTCCGAAACGATGTTCCTCATCTATTATTAAAAGACCTAAATCCTTAAAATTAACATCTTCACTTAGTAGTCTATGTGTTCCAACAACTACATCAACTTCACCTAATTTAAGTTTCTTTATAATTTCATCTTGCTCTTTTTTAGTTTTAAATCTATTTAATAACTCAACATTTATAGCAAATTCTTGCATTCTAGTTTTAAATTCTTCATATTGTTGATTTGCAAGTATTGTAGTTGGCACCAAATATGCAACTTGTTTTTGGTCCATAACAGCTTTAAATGCAGCTCTTATTGCAACTTCTGTTTTACCATATCCTACATCTCCACATAAAAGTCTATCCATTGGTTGTGGTTTTTCCATATCTTTTTTTACATCTTGTATACATCTTAATTGGTCATCTGTTTCTGTATATGGAAAACTATCTTCAAATTGTTTTTGCCAAGGAGTATCTGGTGAAAAGCTAAATCCTTTTATCTTTTGACGTTTTGCATATAGCTCTATCAAATCTTTTGCAACCGCTTCTAAGTTTTTCTTTACTTTGCTAGTTGTTGCACTCCATTCTTTTCCACCTAGCTTATTTAGTCTAGGAGATGCATTATCTCCTCCACCTATATACTTTCTAACACTGTCTAAGCTGTTTGTAGGAACATATAGAATGTCATCATTTCTATATTTAATTTTAATATAGTCTTTTGTTACACCATCTGCTGTAATTGTGTTTACTCCTATAAATTGTCCTATACCATGTGTTTGGTGTACCACTATATCACCTGGTTTTAAATCTGCAAATACAATTTTTTCACTATCTTTAAATGTACTAGATAATTTCTTTTTTCTTTTTACAGGTTCTTCAAAATTATTTTGTAGACTAACTACTATTAAGTTTAAATCATAATTTTCAAATCCAGAAGAAAAGCCTCCAATTGTTACTATAATTTCTCCTGGTTTAACATTTTCCGCTTCTCGTTCATATTTATAATTTATTTGATTTTCTTTTAAAATATCACATAGTTTTTTAGCACTTATTTCATTACCAGCAAGTAATACTACTTTCTTTTTATTTTTTTGATATGTTACAATATCTGCAAGTAATAAATCTAATTGTAGGTTATAGAAGTTGATTTCTCTAGTTTCAAAATAGTATTTTTGAATGTTTTTAATTGAGTCATTTTGTTCTAAATATATTATTTGTTTTTCTTCAAGGTTATATTCAAATTTACTAATGTTTTCAATTGCTTCTGGCACAAATTTTTCTTTTTCAACTAATGATGCAATTAGTTTGTTGTTATCTTCTACTATGTTTGTTTTTCTTTGATTTATTTTAGACTTTTCATCTAATAAAAGTAAATATTCATCTGACATATAGTCTAAAAATGAAGCTTGATTTTCATAAAATTCATTAAAATATTTATTTATTTTAGAAATATAATCTCCATTTTTTATAAGTTCTATGTCTTCTATTTCTTCAGGATATTTTTCTTGTATATTTTTTACCGCTTCTGATAAATCTTGTACTATTAATTCATGTGCTGGGAATATAGTTATTTCTTTTAGCATTTCTGTTGATCTTTGTGAAGATATTTGAAAAAATCTAATCGAATCAACTTCATCTCCCCAGAATTCAATTCTAACACCAATTTTTTCTGATAATCCTACATCTACTATTCCACCACGAATACTAAATTGTCCTTTGTTTTCAATTAGGTCACTTCTTTCATAACCAAGTCCAACTAGTTTTTCTTTAATTCCATCTAATAAATATGTTTTTCCAACTTTAAAATCTATAACATTTTGATACAAAGTGTCTTTAGCAATCATTTTTTGCATAACTGCTTCTATTGTTGTAACTATTATTATTGGTTCTTTTTGCTGTTTAGCTAAATACATTTTGTTTAATACGTCAATTCTTTTATATTCAATTTCTTTACTTTGTGCAACATAGTCATAGCTTGTAATCTCTTTTTTAGGAAAGAAATATGTTTGTTTTATAAGTTTCTTTAAGTCTTGATATAACTTACGTGCTTGTATTTCATTATATGTTACTAACACCATTGGTCTTTTAGTTTCATTAAAAATACCTGCTAGTACATGTAGTTTTTCAACGTCAACTAAGCCCGATATAGCTATCGGGCCTGGTTTACTAATTTGTTTTGTGAGTTCTTGGAACTTTTTATTTTCTTCCAATGTTTTAATTAAAAAGTTCATTTTGAATTATCCCTCTACGAAATATTGTTTATACCAAATTAAGAAGCAATATATTGTATAAACTTTTCTATGTGTCATTGCTTTTCCTTCATAATAGTCATTTAAAAGTTTAACTATTTTATCTGTATCAAAGAATTTTGCTGCATATTCACTTTCAAAAGTTTCTTTTACTTTATTATACCATTTTTCTTCTTTTAGCCAATATTTGAATGGAACCATAAATCCTTTTTTCTCTCTTTGTGCCCATTCTTTTGGAACTATTTTAGCTGCTGCTTTTCTTAGTGCATATTTTGTTGTGTCTTTTCCAACTATTTTATATTCTCTTGGTAGTTTAGAAGCGGTATCAAATACAACTCTATCTAATATAGGAACTCTTAATTCAAGTGATGCTGACATAGTCATTTTATCTGCTTTTAATAAAATATCATTTGGTAACCATAAATGCATATCTAAGTATTGCATTTTGATTAAGTCATTTTGATCTTTTACTTTTGCAAATATTGGAGCTGTAACATCTTTAAAACTGATATTTGTTTTGTATTCTGGTTTTAATACATCATTTGCTTGCTCATCATCAAATATAAATGCTTGACCAATGTAATTGTCTTCAATTGGTGTTCCTTCTGAAATTAAGAAGTTCTTTCCTTTTATGTTTGGTAATTTTTCAGCAAACTTTTTCATTTTTGCTCTAAATGAAAGTGGTAGTTTTTCATAAGCATTATAGAATTTTGTTCTATGATATGTTTGATATCCACCAAATAATTCGTCTGCTCCTTCACCAGATAAAACTACTTTTACATCTTTTGCAGCTAATCTTGATAAATGATATAAAGGAACTGCTGAAAGATTTGCATGTGGTTCATCTGAATAGTATTGTACATCTTCTAATGAATCAAAAAATTCTTCATCAGATATAATTTTGCTTGTATTTTTTATCTCTAAAATTTTTGATAAATCTTTAGCATAAACTGTTTCGTCAAAATTATCATAATTAAATCCTACTGTATATGTTTTGTCTGGTTTTGCATAAGATACAACATAACTTGAGTCTACACCAGATGATAAAAATGAGCCTACCTCAACATCTGCTATTCTATGATAATCTATTGAGCTTGTTATTGTTTCATGTATACTATTTACAGTTTCTTCAAAGTTTTTCTTTTCTTCTATAAAGTTAAATGTATTGTATTCTGTTACTTCTAATTTGCCATCTTTATAAGTAAATTGATGACCTGGCTTTAGCCTATATACTCCTTTGAAAAATGTTTCGTCTAATGCAGAGTATTGGAAAGTCAAATATGTTTTTAAGGCCTCTTCATTTAATTCCTTTTTAAATTTTGGATGTGGTAAAAAGCTTTTTATTTCTGAGCCAAATATAAACATACCATCTCTGTTGTAATAATAAAATGGTTTTATTCCAAAATGGTCTCTTGCACCAAAAAGAACTTTGTTTTTAATATCCCATATTACAAAGGCAAACATTCCTCTAAGTTTTTTAGTAATTTCTTGTCCATATTCTTCATATCCATGAAGAATAGTTTCTGTATCAGAATTATTGGCAAAAATATGTCCTTTTGCCATTAAGTCTTCTTTTAATTCTTGATAATTATATATTTCTCCATTGAATAAAATAACCATTGAGCTATCTTCATTAAACATTGGTTGATGTCCATTACTTAGGTCTATTATACTTAATCTTCTAAATGCTAGAGAGATTTTATCATCTTCATAAAATCCTTCATCATCTGGTCCTCTATGTTTTATAGTATCTGACATACTTTTTATTATTTTTCTATCTTTTTCTCCATCTTCAACATATCCTACAAATCCACACATATTTTATCTCCTCTTTTCCTTTTTGTAGTATACACAAAAATGCCGTTATTTGCAAGATATATTTATGATTTTTTGCAAGAATAAAAGCCTAAACAAATCAGGCTCTCATTCTTTAACCTCTATTTAAAGGTTATTTAATTAAGTTAGATTCTCTCATAATGCGATATTTCTCTCTGGTGGCATTTCCTCCACGGATGCTCCGCTCTTTCCAGTTGAAAGCAAGTACATCTCGAACTGCTTGTGCCATAGGTCCTGAAATGTCTGGAAGTTTCGTTGTAAGATAGTTGTGAACTGTGCTTTTGCTCATTGAGAAAACTCTTGCAAGATCCCGCACAGTTGCTTGGTTTTCAATCATATACCAAGCTAGGTCTAGTGTACGTTTTTCGATTCTCTCCATTATAAGATTCTCTCCCTTAAAATTAATTGTAGCCATATTGGACTACGTGCTTTATATTATACTCTTAAATTATGTTAATGTCAAATACTGGAATCTGAAGAGAAGCTTGGATAGTGTATCATATGGTGTGTAAATAATTTTTACATACCATATTTTTTTGTACTCGGAAAGGAAGAATTATGAATCAATTAACACTATCTGAATGTAGCAAAAGAAAATTGGATGAGACTTATCTAGTTGTTTATGCTATCAAAAATGAAATAAATATAAGGTGCATTTCCTAGTGAAAGTGCTGTTTACAAGATATTATTTTTGCGTATAAGAGAATTATCTGAAAAATGGAATAAACCTATTAAAAATTGGAAGACCATTCGTGAACAGTTAATCTCTTTGTTTGGAGATAGATTTTTAAAATATATAAAATTATAGAGGGTACATTGAAAATTATATAAAAAAATTAGTAGTATAAAATCATACTACTAATTAAGGATGTTAAAAAAAATTTACACACTAATCTTGACAAGCTCTCCTTTAGCGTTTTTGATGCGCTAAAGTACGTGTTAAGCACATTAGTGCTAACATCGTATTTATTCATTTTTTCTGGTTCATTGAACCAGTGGTCAGTGCTACTTTACATAAAGTAGGGGACGTAGACCAACATTGCTGTTACTGTAAGTCGTGTTACTGTTGCTGCGGCTAGACGTGTAATCGCCGGCTAGGCCATTAGCTGTGTCGTAAAATCCTCCACGACTAACACAAGGGCCGAAGAATCTAGGTTCAAAGCGGGTAGAGTATTCTGTGGTCCATTCAAATGCATTTCCTGACATATCCCATATATTACAATATTTGTCATTATTTTTTCCTGTTGCTGTAAATGCTTTCGTTGTTTTACTTTCATTATGACTTGCGTAATCTGTTTTCCCTGAGTATGTTTGTATAAATATTATTGCTGTATCCCATGCATAACTATTTACTAAATCACTTGCATATACCAATTTATTATTTTCTTTTATTTCTCCATACATTTCTCTTGCTGCTTTTGCTGCATTTGGTTGTGTTATATTACCTAATACTGTTTGATTATATTTTGAAGTTATTTTTGATGCTGTTCCACTTGCTTCAAATCGTGCTATATAATATCCTCCATTTGCTAAGGTTGTTGATATGAATTCTTCTAAATTTCTTGCTGTAGCATTTTGAGCTGTTGAATCTGTAGCTGAATTTCCTGCTCTAAATACACTTAATTCTTTATAATTAGTATTTATTGTAACTTCTTGTGTACAATTCTCTACTGATGCAACTTGTACTGGCGTGTTTGATTTTAGTGCTCCCGTGTTACTGTCAAACTCATATCTTCCAAGTGTTATTGTATTTGTTGTGTTGTTTTTATTTTTTATTGTTCCTACTGGTACCCATACAAATTGATTTCCATCTGTTCCATTTTCTATTACTATTCCGTCTTGTACTGCTGGAATATTATCTCCACTATAAGTATATGTTGCTGAACCTGCTTCAGTTCCATGTGCCAATACTTTAAATCCTTTTGGTATTGTTATTTTATTTCCATATGCATCTTCTGCTTTTGTATTTTTATCTACTACTGTTCCTACTAATGTTGAGATTTTAGGTGTTGTTGATGGATTGGCATCTCCTCCCGTTGTGCCTCCACCTGTGGTTCCATTT